>FLNV01001706.1_pt1 | contig 9970 bp, 3 predicted proteins | sample 1140351 | NCBI WGS metagenome assembly FLNV01 (sample SAMEA3878207, study PRJEB12797) | bioreactor metagenome | biome: Moose rumen | place: Sweden | collected 2011-10 | reverse complement strand
ACACGCACCTTATTAATACTATGGCAGCAGTCCGACTTGGGATAGCCCGACTCGGCGCACACCTCAATTTCGATGCTTTCAGAGGTGTTGGCGGGATAGAGGTAGCTGTCGTTGAGCTTGCCCACCATGTCGAACAGGATGGGGGCCGCCACGCCCACGCCCGTCAGTCCCGGACGGCCTTCGCCGTCGGAGTTGCCGACCCAAACGCCCACCACATAACGGTCGGTGAGTCCCACCGCCCAAGCGTCCTTGAAGCCGAAGCTGGTGCCCGTCTTCCACGCCACCTGGGCCGACGAGGAGAAGCCCCCCCACCCTATCTGGCTCGTGGGGCGTGTCAGGCCGAGCATCACATGGAAGGTCTCGGCGATAGCCTCCGCCGAAAATGGAGATTCTTTCTCATCTATCTTTTCATCGAAGCCCTCATTGACGTATGAGGCCAACTTGCGCCCCATCTTGGCGTAGGCGTTGGTGATGTCGAAAAGCGAAGCCTCCGCCCCGCCCACGATGAGCGACAGGCCGTAATGCTCGGCATCGAAGACGATGCCTTTCAGCGGCAACTGCTTCAGCAAGGCATGGAAACGCGGCTGGCCGTATTCGCGCAGCAGGTGGACAAAAGGCGCGTTGAGCGAGTTTTGCAGGGCCTTGTCGGCGGACACCGCACCCCAATACTCGCCGCTGTAGTTCTTCGGCGTGAAACCCGAGAGGCTCATGGGGATGTCGGGCAAGACCATCTGGGGCAAGAGCGTGCCCTCGTCGAGCATGGCGGCAAAGAGGAAAGGCTTGAGTATGCTTCCTGTAGAGCGTTGCGCCTTCACCATGTCGACCATGGCGGCATCGGCGGCGTTCATGTTGTTGCCAACATAGGCTACGACTTCATCGTTCAGATAGTCAACCACATAAACGGCGGCATTGTCGATGTTGTTCATCACATTGGCCTCGTGGTGGCGATGCATGATGTCGGTAACGGAACGCTGCAAGTTGTAGTCCAAGGTGGAGGCGATTTGCGTCCCGTGGCGGCGGCTGTCTTGGTCGGCGAGGTAATGATAGGCCAACATCGGCATGTCGTAAGGCTTGTCGGGGATGGCTTCCATCATGGCCAATTCAGCGTCCTCGGCTGTGAGTCTTGGCACGCCGAAACGCTTGGGGATGAAGACATTGGCATCGGGCAGACGCTGGAGCAACTCGTTGCGTTTCTGTTCCAAACGCTCGCGTGAGCGACCCAAATGGATCAGCGACGGCGCGTTGGGCAGCACCGCGAGGGTGGCCGCCTCACCCCACGAAAGCGCGTCGGGCGTGGTGTGGAAATAACGCCACGCCGCCGCGTCGATGCCCACCACATTGCCCCCGAAAGGCGCGTTGGCGGCATACATATTGAGGATCGACCTTTTGGAATAGCGCAACTCGAGGCGCATGGCCAAGACGACCTCCCACAGCTTCTCGGCGTAGGTGCGTGGCGGGTTGTTGCGCGACATCCTGACCACCTGCATCGAAATGGTGCTGCCTCCCCTGACGACCTCGCCCGCCTTCATGTTGTCGACAAACGACTTGACAAACGAGACGGGGTTGAAGCCCGGATGGAGGAAAAACCAACGGTCTTCATACGCCAAGAGGCAAGCGACGTATTTCGGCGAGTAGGCGTTGGAGGCCGGGAAGCGCCACTGCCCGTCGTCGGCGATCCTTGCGCCGAGCAGCTCGCCGTCTTTGGCGGTCAGCACGGTGGAATAAGGCTTGTCGAACCGTGGCACGGGGATGCAGAGGAAGGCCACGAAAAGGGCCGCGAGAGCTATTAGAACAATCTTTGCTTTTTTATGTTTTATGGGCTTTTTCATTTCATCGTTTCATTGTTTGTTGTTTTCCGAATTACAAATTCTCATACTCACTGTGGGCGAATTGCAAATTCGCCCAAACTAAAGGCAAAACTAAAGAATTGAAGTCCAAAGATGTTTGGGGTTCAGCCGCATTTGCAATGCGGCTGTTTCGAGTATAAGGATTTGTAATCCGATTCACAAAAGCTCAACTTATCAATTCAACATTCAACAATCCTTTTTCGCCTGCATAATTCAATGCCGAACTATATAAATAATCCTCTGGCTTCGCCACAATTTCGGCTCTGACTGGATTTTGGTGAATGTAGTTCAACTTTTGCATCAGAAATTCCATAGTATATATTTCCTCGACATAATTACCTTCCTGCCAAAACCTGTAGTTCTTGATGCGTTTATCGTTTGCCCCTGCAAACCAAAACCTGTCAAGAAGCCATTCTCGCCGACTTTCATGCTCGTCTTGTTCCAACGCTTTCAGTATCTTTTTGTTCGTGAACTTCTTGAAATCACGCATCACGTCGCCAACAGTAGTGTCGTCGTTGGTATCAACTATCATGTGGAGATGATTCGACATCAACACCCATGCATAGATATTCAGTCCTTTGTGAGTTTGGCAATAGGAAAGAGAATCGACAACGATGTGCCGATAGATTGGACGAGTGAATATGTCAACCCAATCTATCACCGTCGAAGTCGTGAAATATAGTACCCTGTTCAAATACATCTTTCTTTTAGTTGTTAAGTGTTCCCACTATTTTTTCGAATTACAAATTCTCATACTCACTGCTGGCGAATTGCAAATTCGCCAGAACGGCTCTGCTACAGATTTGTCCACAACTTGTGGACGATTTTCATCGGCCAAACCGTCCACAACTTGTTTCCCATACTCACCTCTGGCGAATTGCAAATTCGCCAGAGCCCAAGAAGATTGGTTTAGAAGTTCAGCTGCATTTGCAATGCGGCTGAGGTAATCACTTCACCACACACCCCCTCGCCGGCACTTGGTAGTAAATCTCGTTGCTGTACATGTCCTCGCAGCGCACAGCGGGAATCATGTAGTTGCCCTCGTAGGTGGCGTTGGCCTTCAGCGTGAAGGTCTTCTTCGCGCCGGGGTTGAGGTCGAAGTAGAAGCAAGCACGGTCGTCGCGGAGGTCGATGTGCTTGGCACCTTCGTTGCCGGTCATGTCGCCGCTCACGCGGTCGTTGACCAACTCCCAGCCCGAAGGCAGGTAGTACGACAACGCCAGCTCCGTCACCTGCCACTCGCTCGGGTTCTGCACCGTCATCTGCACGCGAAGGTCGGTGCCGGCGGTCAGGTTGTTGAGGCTCACCGCATTGCCGTTCTTGTCGAAATAGCTCACCGTCATCGTAATCAGGTTGCCGCCTTCCTCCATGTCGTACTCGGCCACCGAGGTCTTGGTGAAGAGGTTGGCCACCACCTTCTGTTCTCCGTTGTTCTTGATTTCGAGCGTGTTGCCACCGAGTCGCGGCACAAAGGCATAGCCCACCGAGGCCATGTTGGTGTTCAAGGTGCGCTCCTCGCCGTTCACTTTCACCGTGGCAGAGAGATTGGTCTTTTCAAGGCCTTGTTTTTCAGCGTACTTGCCCAAGACATAGAGCGCAAAGGCGGTGGATTGCGTGTCCATCCAGCGGTTGCTGCTCAGCATCCCACACACCGAGTTGACGTTGTTCTGCACCGTCAGTGCATCCACGCCGCAAAGCATCTGGGTGTAGGTCAACATGGCGAGGTCGCGGGTGCGCGAGCCGAATGAGGTGTAGTAGTCCGAAATCCGCTCGTTCTCTACGCCTTGCGGCAGCAGGTTCTGCGCGATGGTCGTCTTGCCCGTCAGCGCGAAGGCGGCGGCAGCCAAGGCCTTGCTGAGGTCGTAGTTCATCTCCAATTCCTTGAAGCGGTTCATCGCGCCCATCTCGGCCTTTCCGGCCAAGGCCAGCACGAAGAGGCGGTAGGCTTGGATGGTCTCGCCCTGCTTGTAGTCGGGGTTGTTCTTCCACTGCTTGGCGCGGTCGCTCTGGTAGCTCAGCAGGCCGTCGATGAAATACTGCGGCACGTTGAAACCTTGCTTTTGGGCTTCCACCAAGAAGTGGAGGGCGTAAACCTCCGTCCACGGGTTGGTGTAGTTGCCGCCAATCCAGTTGGTCATCGAGTTGTCCGACTTCTGGTACGACTTCAGGTTGGTGATGGCGGCCTCGATGTTGTTGCGCATCTCCGCTTTCTCCTTGTCGTCGAGTTGGACGAAATAGTTGAGATAAAGCTGCGGGAACGCCTTGGAAGTCAGCTGTTCGAGGCAGCCGTGGGGATAATCCATGAGGTAGTCGATGCGGCCATAGAGGTCGACGGGCAGCAGGCTCGACACGGTAATGCTTCCCTGTTGCGTGCCCGTCATGCCAGCCAATTCAAACGGCAGGTTCAGCGTTTGGCCAGGCTCTATCTCCCGAGTGACGGTGTTGCGACGCTCGGCGTAAGGCATCCTGATCGGCATCACCGTCGACGACTCGGCGGTGTAGCCCTCGCCCGTCACGCTGACGTTCAGCTCGGCATTGCCCAAAGTCTTTGGGATGCTTGTCCTGACGGCCACGATGCCCTCGCCGTTGCCGTCAATCTTGACCGATGTGGGCAGCGACTCCAAGGCATCGAGGTTCTTGTTGTCGAACTTCACTTGCAGGGTCTTGTTCTTCATCGTGGGGGCTTGCACCTGCACCTTGAGGTTGAGTTCGTCGCCGGGAGCCACCACACGCGGCGCCGACGGATAGAGGTTGATCGGGTCCATGACTTTCATCTGCTTCTCGGTCGAGCCGAAAGCCTTGCCGTTGCCTTTGGCCACCACCATAAAGCGCAGGGCGCCAGAGCATTGCGGCACCTCAAAGCTATGCGTGTTGGTCTCGCCAGCCTTCAGCTCGAAAGGTCCGAGGGTGACGGCGTAGGCCTTGAAGCGGTTGTCGAGCGTGATTTCCTGGTTGAGGATGCCGTCGCCGCCGATGGCGTAGACGGAACCCAACTCGCCGCTGAACGCATCGACGATGTTGGCGTAGTTGTCCCAAGTGCGCACACTCAACGCCTGCTTGCTGTTGAAGTAGCCGTAGGGATTGGGCGTGGCGAAGTTGGTCAGGCCGAGGATGCCCTCGTCGACGACGGCCAAGGTGTAGGTCATGGCTTGCTTGTTGGCCTCGCCTACCTTCACCTCGACGGTCTTCTTCGTGTTGGCCGTTTCGGGGGCCGTGACGGTAGGCTGCAACTGCAATTTCTTGTCTTCCACCTTCACAGGCACCACGCCGTAAAGTCGGATAGGCATGTCGTTGTCGGCATCATGAGGCTGAATCAGAGCGACATAGACATACACATTCGGGATCATCTCTTCCGTGGCGGCGATTTCCACCTTGCCCTCCTGACCGAGGTTGTCGACTAGTATGGTTTGCAGCACGCGGTCGTTGGCCTCCACCGTGACCAAGGCCTTGGCCTTGTCGTTGGCGGGGAAGGTAACCACGATCTTCTCGCCCACCTGATAGCTTTCAGCCGTGGCTTTCATCGACAGCTGGGCCGGAGCGCCAGAAGCCGACGACGCGTGGCCGTAGCCCCAGTCGAAGCTGATGACCTTGGCGAAGGTGTGGCCGCCCTGCTTGTCGCTGACGACGAAGAGATAGCTGCCCCATTTGTCGTTCGGGATGTTGAAGGTGACGGAGGTCGTGCCGTTGCAGGTCAAGGTGCCGTTCTTCATGGGAGCCTTGTAAGTGCCTGAGGCATAGCGTTGCAGGCTGTATTCATCCTCGCTCGACCACCACCAATAGGAATCCAGTTTGTAGAGCGCATAGTCGAGCGCGACCGACGACTTGCAGGCCGTTCCGTCCTCGTTGACCATGGCGATATTGAACTTCCAATCCTTGTCGGTATCGTAGTAACTGCCGTATTTTGAGGATGTTTCGGGCAAATCGACACCCACATAACGCTCGTAGGGCGAGAGTTTCGTCTTGAACGAGGCGATGCTGAAGTCGCCGCCCTGCTCGAAGACCTTCACCGTGAAAGTGCCGTTCATCATCTGCGAGGCGTAGACGTCTTTCAGCGGACCGAAGCCCACATTGGCGACGCCTTCCGAATTGAGTTGGCCACTAAAGAGCGAAAGTTCTTGAGGCTCAAAACTTTGCGTTTCGTTGACGAAAGAATAGTGGGCAAAGTTCTTGAACGAGGTCATGCCGCCACGAAGTTTCACGTCCACCTCGGCCTTCAAGCCGTTGGCTTTCATGCCGTTGAGCCATCTCGAAACGAGGTTGACGCGCTCGTTTTTGCTGAGGCTGACCACCTCGGGCAGCTCAAACTTGATTTCCAAGCGGTTGGGCTTCACGGTCTCCACGCGCAGGTTCTTGGTGATGGTGCTCGTGCCCACCTTGAAACGTGCCGTCCAAAGGCCGGTCTCGTCGCTGACGTTGGTCGGCACGGTGAAGCAATAGATGTCGTTCACAGGCTTGTTGTTCACCTGCTTGGCATAGAGGCGACCTGTGGCGTCAATCACTTCGAGGACGACGGAGTAATCCTGCGGGATGCTCGACTCAAAGTCGTTCAGCATCAGGTTGAGTTGCAGCTCGTCGCCCGGACGCCACACGCCACGGTTGCTATAGGCGAAGGCCGCCACGCCTTTCTCGACCGCCTCTCCAGAAATATCGAAACGGCTGTAAGAAAGCGCGTTGCCGTCGCTCAGCTTGATGACCGACTTGCTACCTTTTCGGTCGGTAGCCACCACGAAGGCGGGACGGTTGGCGCACTGCAACTGCACATGGCCTTGACCGTCGGTGCTGCCTTTGGCTAATTCCTGTTTCTGGAAGTTGTAGGCCACCACCTGCGCCCCCGATGCGGGATTGGCGTCGGAGATTCGGTAGACATAGGCATCCACCACATCATTGCGACCCATCTTGGCCGTCACCGCGAGGTCGCTGACGACGATATTCTTCTTTGCCTCAACATAGTTATAATAGGTGTAGTCGTTGGGGTCGTCCCAATCGCCGTCGTAGTTGTATTTCCTATAGTCGTAGGCTTGGCCGTCCCAATAATTGGCTTCACGCGCCTCGTCGTCCACCACGGCATCCCTCGTCTCGTCGGTGACGAAGGTGTAGTCGGCAGGCCCGAAATTGAGGCTCAGCTGGTACATCGCGCCAGGGACCACGTCAATATAATCGGAAAGCACGATGGGAAAGGTCTTCCATTGGTTGGCATAGGGGTTGTCGATGGCCAGACGCACCTTCTTTTCCAAGCGGCCCGCCTTGCGCACGCCGTAGGTCTCGCCGAGTTCGTTGTCTTGCAGGAACGAGAGAATGTTGTCGTCGAAGATGCGTACAATCCTCAGCGTCACCGAGTTAAGGCAGATAGCGTCGAAATAGACGGTGGTTTCGTCCACATCAGGGATGATGATGCCGTCGTCGGTCCAGCGCACCTTGGGTAGGTTGTCGGTCAGGTCGAACCCAAACGAATAGTCGGTTTGCAGGAGCATCCCGTTGGCCGAGCGGATGCCGCTGCCCACGGTCATCTCCAAGTCTTCGAGCTGGTAGGCGTAAAGATTCGACTTGTCGAAATAGAAGTCAATGCGGTTGCCTTTGATGTCGGCCTTGTAGCCGAGCTTGCGGTTGAAGTTGACGAATCCGTTGAGGTTTTGGCTCTCCTTCAGCGGCTGCGAGAAGCACAAAGTGCCCTTGCTGGCGGCCTTGTCGACGTCGAATGTCACGGGGGCGAAAGTGTCCTTGGCATACACCGTCAGGCTACGCTCGATCTTGGCCTTGCTGTCGACGGCCTTGCCATCGAGAACGATAGGCAGCTGATAGTCGGCTTTTTTCCTTTCAACGCCTTGAATATCAAAATCATAGATGTTGTTACCTTGGTAGGTTACCTGCACGGGATGGCTTTTGCGGAAAGCCTCGTCAAACAAGTTGGCCACTTCGTCAGGGTCGGCAGGCACGGCGAAAGCCACGCGCAAAAGGTAGTCCATCGCCTCGTTTGAGGTGCAAACAGGTTGCGCCATGACAAGACTGAAATTCTGCCTGCGCACGCCGAAGCCAAACTCAAGGGTTTGACCGTCAGGTACTTCCACGAAGTCCGACACCTTGAACTTGCACACATAGTTCTGGTTCTTGTCGATGTCGTCATATTGGAATCCCACGGTGTTCTCGTCGATCCAGACGGCCTTGCCCTTCAAGGCGGGCGTGAAATCGAAGGCCTTGGCAGGAAGCGCCTCGCCAAACTTCACCTTCATCGTCGCAGGGCTGTTGAAGCGCACCACGATGGGTTCGCCTTCAGCGATGACGCCCGATGTGTAGCTGTCCAAGAAAGGCAGCAACGCCTCGCTCACGGGGGCGATGCGCTCCACATAAGCCGCAGGCTCGCCCACGGTCGCCGTTCCCTTTTTGCCGCACGACGGCAGAAGTCCGAGCAGCAACATCATGGCAATCAAGCTGATGCCACCGATTTTCTTCATTTTTTGTCTTGTAGTCATATCAATAGGATTTTGAATTGTTCGAGAGTACAAAAGTAATAAACAAGACGACACGAAACAACAAATAATTCGCAACGGAAGCGCATTTTCTCCCAACAAGGCGACAAGCGAAAGCCGCTTTCGTTGGAAAAAGTGTAACAAACTATAGATTTTTCCCTTGAAAAAGTGTAACAAACTGTAGTTTTTTCCCTTGAAAAAGTGTAATAAAAACCGAACTATTCGTTTGAAAAAGTGTAGAAAAAACAAATTTTTCCCTTGAAAAGAACCAGCAACTCGGCAAAAACTCCATTCCTGTAGGATACGAAACCATAATGGAAATGTATCCACTTGATTTTGAAGAGTTTTTATGGGCAAACGGCATCAGCGAGAAGATTATAGATGTGCTTCATGATTGTTTCCTAAAGGAAGAGCCTGTTCCCGCAGGAATCCATTATTCGATGACACAACTGCTCTACCGCTACATCGTGGTCGGGGGCTTGCCGGCAGTGGTCAACAAGTTCCTTGAAACAAAGCATATCGGACAGGTGGCTGCCTTGGCGAAATCCGTCATCAGCGAGTACGAGGACGACATGGTCAAGTAAGTGTTGATTCGCCTCGTTTAGCCAGTTGAGTTTTTTCCAAAATCGTGAAATTTTATCGATTTTGGAAAAAACTCAGGGACAAAAATTTTGGATTATGCAAGTAAAAAGAGGAAATTTTGCGGAAAATCTTTCACCAAAGTAGGAAACGCCATCGATAGCCCCCCATTTCCGCCAAAAAAAAACGAGTTTTGGGGATTTATCGATGCGATAATCCCCCATTTCTATCAAAAAAAAATGAGTTTTGGGGGGCTATCGAACATATTTTTTGTACCTTTGCGGCTGAATTTCAGACGAAAAACAAAAAACATGGAAAAGGATTTCATCGGACGGCAAGAGGAAACACGGCTCCTCAAAAAACTGCAACAATCAGGGAAGCCAGAGTTTGTCGCGGTTTACGGAAGAAGGCGCGTGGGCAAGACCTACCTCATCCAACAGTTCTTCGAGAACAAATTTGCCTTCTCCGCCACAGGCATTATCGATGGGAAAAAGGAAGACCAACTATTTGCCTTCACGAGCGCCTTGGTCGTGGCTGGCTACCGAGGCAAAAGGCCGAAAAACTGGCTTGAGGCCTTCGAAATGCTCAAAACGACGTTAGAAGCGCAAAAACGCAAAGGCCGGTGCGTCATCTATATCGACGAGATGCCTTGCTTCGACACGCCCAAATCGGGCTTCGTCAAGGCGTTGGGGCATTTTTGGAACACTTGGGCATCGCTGCATAAAGAAACGTTCCTCATCGTTTGCGGGTCGGCCACCTCGTGGATGGTGGACAACATCATCGACAACCACGGCGGCTTGCACAACCGCATCACGCGAAGCATCTACCTAAGACAGTTCAACCTATGCGAAACGGAGACCTACCTAAAAAGCAAAGGCATCCAGTGGCCGAGGCAAATGGTTGTGGAAACCTACATGATGCTGGGCGGCGTCCCCTATTATCTCAGCCTTTTGGACAAGCAGGAAAGCCTCGCCCAGAACATCGGGCGGCTCTATTTCCGGAAAAACGCCGAGCTCAGCCATGAATACGACCGCCTCTACGCCTCGCTTTTCAAGTCGCCGGAACCTTATCTGCGCATCG
>FLNV01002149.1_pt1 | contig 10002 bp, 7 predicted proteins | sample 1140351 | NCBI WGS metagenome assembly FLNV01 (sample SAMEA3878207, study PRJEB12797) | bioreactor metagenome | biome: Moose rumen | place: Sweden | collected 2011-10 | reverse complement strand
GCGTTTTGATTTTGCCAAGAAATCAAATAACTCAAATGAATTAGCCGGAGCATATTGTATCTTGGCAGAATTGTATATAACGCATCATAAAGACAAGGACTTTTTAGTTTTTGTGGATAAACTCATTGGAGATACAGAAATTTCGCATCAAGACAAGAGGACTATAATTAACTATTTCTTAAATACCAATTACGAGATTCTTTCCGATAGGAACAAGTCTGATATCGCAAAATGTATAATAGAATTTGAGGATAATAGATTCTTGGACATACAGACACTATGTCATGAAGCGTCAAAACATCAAGACTACTATATTTTTGACATCATTGAAAACTCTAAAAGTTTTTCCAACTTCAGCATCGAGGATAAATTTGAGTATTACAAATGGAATTCCACAGGTTTCTACATCTATAATAATCCTCAACGTTGTGTTGATTACTTGATGAAAGCAATATCCTTTGCCCAAAGCAATAATCGAGATGACTTGAACTGGCATTATCATGGAAGTGAATCAACTATCAAAACCCATAATTGGTTGTGGCTTGCATACCGCTATGAACATGAATTATTTGATAAAACAAACGCTTTGTTATTTTATGATAAAAACATAGAAGCAACAAAAAAATATTATGGAGAGAAATCTTCTGTTTATTACACAGAATTGATAAGGCAAGCCAATCGCTATGATTTATGGCGTAATGACATAGAAAGAGTCGCATATTATGATAGTCTTGCTGTACAGGTTTCTCAAAATGCATTCGGAATAGACTCTGAGGAATATGTTAATTCATTATCTGGGTATATATATTGCTTACGCAGACTAAATAATTATTCCAAGGCGCTTTCTTTATGTAATGACTATTTTTCTGCGGCTGATTCAACAAATATGTATTCACACGTGATATACAATCAAGCAGCAATGTGTTATAGTTCTTTGGGTATGAATGAAGCCGCGGTAATTTCCTTTATAAAGGCTATTGATAAGACTGTTGATAGAAATATGAAATCATCATATGCCCTTAATTTATCCTCACTTTTGGCTGATGAAAATAATAAAAAATTTGCATTGAGTTTTATTGAAAAAAACAAACCAAAAACAGACAATCCAATTGAACATTATACATTTTTAAATTCAAAAGCTAATATTCTTGTTAATATAGACCGTAATAAAGCATATAAGACTTTCTGCGAGGCTGAAAAATATGAAACTTCTAAAAACGTCCAAAGTTTGGTTAATCGGCAAATAACCCATTATCTGAATAAGGCAAAAGTCGCTCCAGATCTGCATCTTAGTTTTTCCGCACTTCAACAAGCATTAAAAATATTTGATAATAATAACACTTCAGACAGCATAATGTATGCTCACATTATAGCGGATATGGCCGATTATTATGATTCTGTGATGGATATTGAACAGGCAGCTCTATTATATAAACATGCTTCTGATGTATATTTCCGAAATAGCAAAGATATTAGTATTGATTTCCTTGATTTCTTCGATAGAACTATAATATTTGGGTTATCCCATGGATATGCCCCTCGATTAGTTTATGCTGCAGAGCAATCCTTGGCTATGAGAAAACAAATGCAAGGAGAAATGAATAACACATATATTCTTCGTAGATTTCAATTGTTAGATACATATAGCAGATTTGGATATGATGTCAAGGCAGATAGTTTAGCAGAAGTAATAAAATCAGCAATATTGCCCCCAGAGTGCGAACATGAAAGAAATTACTATCTGGGATTGTACGAGCAGCAATCCAGAAAAGACCTAAAGAAAGCTGCTGCTTATTATGAAAGTTATTTGTCTTCTTCAGATTTTTCAACTGCAGGGGACCTCATATATGGAGACCTTATGGATATATATAAAGAATTAGGTGAATATGACAAATTTGATATTACGGAGGAAAAATATATAACTATGTGGTACCAAGAAGTGGAATCAAAATGGTATCATATAACAGACCAGGAAAGGGTGAATTTTTTGCTGATTCTCAAAGATTGGCAGATAAGTTTGGCCAAATATGCCTGTACACCAAAGTCTATAGAGAACGCTGTAAATGCTTCTCTTTTCTGCAAAGGTCGCTTAACGCAAACAACAAAGGCAATTAATGAAGAACTATCTCGTTTAGGGAAAAACATTCTTGTTTCAGAGACCTCTCAGTCTCATATAATAGACAACGATGAAGTAAGTGAATCTGTAATTAGTGTCTCTGATCATATCATAAGCAGTACGGATTCTATCCGTCGTAGTATCGTATATAATGATTTGTCAACAAAAAGATTAAAAAATATTGTCAACAGTAACATTACATTCGTAAAGAAGGCACTTTTAAAAGGTGATGTAGCTATAGACTTTATCAATGTTGATACTACAACAATTTACGCTTATATTATCAAAAAGGATAAACCTATAGAACTTAGACGAATTACTATCGCAGATGGGGCTAAAACGTTGTCTCATGAATCGTTAGAAGAAATTTCGTCATATATTAAGGGGGCAAAAAGAGTTTTCTTTTCTCCTTCTGAAACGATGTCTATTACTCCAATAGAGTCTTTTTTTAGAAGTAGATTACCCAATGTAGAGGTTCATCGCGTTCTAAACTTAAGCAACATTCACAAAGAAAATAGTATTATCATTAAAAATGTTGTAGCAATAGGAAACCCACGATTCAATGATGAACCAACAACAGAATCTCCGCAAAACAGAGGTGCTGTCTGGCAACCTTTACCAGGAACAAAGATTGAAATAGACTCTATTTCGGATATGTTCAAAAAGAATAATATTAAAATACAAGTTTATACGGAAAATAATGCTACTGAGTCTGTAATCAAAGGTTTAACTAGGAAGAATATTGATCTTATCCACATTGCAACGCACGGTTTCTTTAATTTTGAAAACTATGAGTCGGGTCTTTTGTTTACTGGTGCAAACAGAGGACTAAATGGTGATACATTGGATAATATGGATGACGGAATCCTGACATGTGATGAAATAGAGAACTTACATTTCCCGAATCTAAAACTCGTTGTATTATCGGCTTGCGATACAGGTTTAGGTAAAACCAATATAGATGGTGTTTGGGGACTTCAACGAGCATTTCGTATTGCAGGTGCAAAATATATGATTGTAAGTCTAAAGAAGGTGGACGATGAGCTAACTCAATCATTCATGATTAATTTCTACAAGAATCTTACAATCGGAAAGTCCATCTATGACTCGTTTGTGCAAGCAATGGATAATGCTGATGAAGATACACGTAACTCATTTATTTTAATAGAATGAAGCAGTTATGAAGAGAATACTATTTATCGTGACAATATCAATATTTACACAGCTGGTTATGGCCCAAAACAAACGAGCCTTACTAGTTGGTATTTCCGACTACCAATGTGTCAACAGATATGGCGGATGGAATAATATACATGGCAAAAACGACATTGACATGTTGTATCCTACTCTAAAAAAATGTGGTGCATCTGTATCATTCTTGTATGACAAAGGAGCTACTAAGGCAGGGATTGACAAAGCCTTGAAAGTGTTGATATCTCAATGTAAAACTGGTGACATTGTTTATCTACACTTTTCTACTCATGGACAACCATTTGAGGACGAAAGTGGTGATGAGGATGACGGTTGGGACGAATCTATTGTGCCCGTGGACGCACCTATTGAATATACCAAGGGAAAATACGAGGGAGAGAACCACTTGATAGATGACGAGCTGCATGAGTACTGCACAAGGATTAGAAAGTCAATAGGCACAAAAGGAATGCTATACGTCGTAATTGATGCATGTCACGCAGGAAAGGCTTCCATGGGAATAGAGAATGATTTGATTCGAGGCACAAAAGCAGGTTTTACACGTAGTGGTAAATATTATCGCCCTCAAAAGTTGGAGAAGGGTAATTACTATAATATACCTTCCTCTCCATCACTCGGAAAAGTAGTTTTTATAGAGGCTTGTAGATCTTATCAGGTCAATAAAGAAATAGTAGAAGGTGGTAAGTACTTTGGTGCTTTATCCTATTATATAAACCGAGTTCTATCTAAACATGAGCTATCTAAAGACTGTAAATGGATAGAGAAGGTAAAAGAAATGATGGAAAAAGATCCTCGACTAGTAAATCAAAACATGGTTATGGAATATAGTAAATAAAAAAGAATGGTATACGGATTGAAGTGAACCCCGATAGTTTTTTGTCTAACTATCGGGGTTCTTTGTGAAACACGCAATTTTTTTCGAAAATAATGCGATGAGTTGTTAACCTTTCCATCATTTCTGTCATAAAGGATAGAAATAAACAATAATAACAATTTAAAATTCATAGTTATGGAAACAAAGACTCGTTACACAATGGTAAACAAGAGTGGTGAGGAAATCTATCATTCTAACAGCTTCTTAGGTTTTATTGGATCAACAATCCTGGTTTATTTTATGACCTTCTTTGCAATTATGTTCTTTGCAATGATACTCTGCGGTATAGGTTCAATTTTCAGTTAATGTGGTATAATTTATAGAGATTAGAAAATTATGGAGACTTTATTTTTCTTAGTTATTGCAGTATCATTAGCATACGCAGTTGGTTGCTGGGGTAGAACTCGCAAAATTGGTTTTGGATTGGCATTTATCCTTTCACTGGTAAATTTGCTTGTAGGCATCATAGCCGTAGCATGTTCAAAGAAACTAGAAGATAATAAATAAGTAGAAGAAAAGAATATGAAAACAGCAGGTTGGATTTTTATAGTAATTGGCGTACTAGCTTTCTTGGGTGCTGCATCAAAAGGAAACAGCGTATTTGGTCCTCTTTTTTGGATAGGAATCGGTGGAGTATTACTTTATTTAAAGAGAGAACATGAAGAAAACAAGGAAGAGAGTTCCAGTGCAGTTCCTTCGGTAAAGAAGGAATCTGTAAAGCCGATAGAAAAAGAAATGCGCAATGTTAAGGAACCATTAGAGAAAACAATACCCGTTACTTTTGAGCAAAAAGAAGCAGCTCTCTGCTTAATCGCATTTTTCGCTGGTTATAATGATGACCTGACAACTGATGGAGCCGCTTACATGGTTTCATACCAATCAGCTATATGGTTCGGCATTGGAAATTACAAAGAAACCCTTACGGCAGCCTTACCAAAATATAAAGACGCTGACAAGCTAATAGACACAGTTTTGACTATCAAGGACACAAAGTCAAGAGAGTTCATCCTCCTCACTTGTTATGATCTCACCAAGATGTCTGGCAAAGCGGAAGCTTATGAATTCTTATATAACATTGCAAATGAAATGGGTTATAATAGGGAGAAGTTTCACAAATTGATTGACCAATACTCGGAAAGGCCAACAATGAACTAGCATATATAACAATTACTTGTAGCTATAATAATAAAGGCAATATTAATAGTTGTAAGATGGGATGGACTGTTGTGAAACACTCCATCTTTTTTTGTTAATTTTTGCAAACATAAGACATTGCGCTGTAACTTTCGGCCTTGTTTTGTCATAAAGGGTAGAAACAAATTAAATTATGGAGAGTTTAAACATTCAAATCGACAAGAACAACGTTGAACAGCAGAAAGCTTTCGACCTTGTGGCAAATACAAATACCTGCCTTTTTATTACAGGTAAGGCAGGTACTGGTAAAACTACTTTCATCAAGCGTATTCTCGAAGAAATAGACAAGAACTTCCTGGTACTCGCCCCAACCGGTATAGCAGCTATAGCTGTTGGTGGCCAGACAATGCACTCATTCTTTGGATTTCCATTCCAGACGATGGGACCACATACTAAATTAGATGTTCTCCCTGAGAAAAAGATGCTTCTGAAGGAAATAGATACTATCATTATAGACGAAGTTTCTATGGTAAGGAGTGATATGGTAGATGGAATGGACAGATACCTCAGAATGGCATTTGAAACCAATATGGCTTTTGGTGGAAAACAGGTTGTGTTTGTTGGAGATTTATTCCAACTTCCACCAGTAGTCAAGCAGGGAACAGCAGATGCAGAAATGCTTCGTGACCTATATGGACCAGGACTTCCTTTCTTCTACAAGGCATTCGTTCTTAAGAGAATGAACTTGCCAAAGATTGAATTCCAAAAAGTATATCGCCAGAGTGACATCGATTTCCTTTCTATTCTGAACAAGATGCGTAATGGGGATGTAAAGTCGGAAGATCTTGCTATCCTAAACGAGCATGTAGGTGCAGAAGAGAATTGCGATGATTTCTCTGTAACCCTCACTTCCTTTAACTATATGGCGGAGAAAATCAACGAGCAGAAACTGGATGATATCGAAGAAGAAGAGTTTGTTTATCAGGCTGATATCGAGAACGAATTCAAGAAGAATGATGCACCTGTTCCTGATGTCCTCAGATTGAAGGTTGGAGCTCAGGTTATATTCTGCCGTAATAATCCAAATTCGGGATATATGAACGGTACAATTGCTATAGTGTCGACTTTGGAAGAAGGGAAGATTGTGGTTAGACTTGAAAATGGCAACGAGATTGATGTACAGAGGGTAAGTTGGGAGAATATGGAGAGCCATTATAATAGTGAAACCAGAAAGATGGAATCAGAAGTTATAGGCTCATTCACACAATATCCTATCAAGTTGGCTTGGGCAATCACTATTCACAAGTCACAGGGTATGACTTTCGACCGTATGCATTTCGATCTATCCAGAGGCACATTCCAAGCAGGTCAGGCCTATGTTGCCATCAGCCGTATGCGATCTTTAGCTGGACTGACATTGAGTCATCCTATCATGCCACATCATATCATACAGAATCCTGAAGTGCTGGCATTCGCCAATTCCTTTAATGATGCTGCGATGATAGACGATGAAATCGAAATTGGAAAAATGATATATAAGCATCTGGCCAAGAAAGAATATGATTTGGCAGCAAAGGTATGCCTAAACTTGGTTGTGACAAAGACAGAGCGCAACGATATTCGTAATGCTGCATTAATAGCGAAGAAAATGTTCGACATTATGCTTGATGACAAAAACATGATGGGCCAGACTAATAATGTAACGTTACTAAAGGACTGCAGCATGACCAGCAATTTCCTTAATGCAGTATTCTGTTTGTATGGTAATCGTTTTGAAGAAGCTATAGGGTATGCAGATATGGTACTGAGCAGAAAGAATTGTCTGGAAGCAATGTTCATCAAAGGACGTGCATTATATGAGTTGGAAAAGTACGAAGAAGCTTTTGATTTAATCTATCTAATTATCAATACCTCTAAAGGGGAAGAGGAGAAAAAGGCTGTTGACAAGAAGTTGCTTCTTTTCGAGGCAAGAGTTAATGAGAAGATCGGAAATTCTAATATCTCTATCTGCAAACAGCTGATTAGAATCTGTCCAGAATGTATTGAAGCCTATTGTATGCTGAGAAAAGACGCCATAAAGAATAGCAAGATATTAGAGGTGGCTGAAGATGAAGAAAATGCAACTCTGATTCATTCATTCAACAGTACTTATGTTTCTGATGCTAATTTCAGAGAATTACTCAATATTTCTGATGTCTCAAGCAAAGAATATTCAAAACTGAGAAGAAGAATCTCTAAATTGTAAATGGGTGCCATGTAACTATGTTAATTGTATCCAATTTCCGTATTTTTTCGCATTGCTTTGTGGTTATTTCATTATTAATTATTATTTTTGTAGTCCAATTCTGATAATCCTATAGAAGAATAATTCAAATGGTATATACAATGAAAGTTGCTAGGACAATAATTCGAAGGGCATGTTTGAGCTTTTCAATTTTGCCAATCTTTTGCATGTTTGTTATCGGTTGTAATCAGACGGGTAGGAGCCCTATGGTAATAGCCAATGACTCAACCAATACTCAATCCCCATCCTCAATAGATGGGCAAAAATCATTGAGCTCCTCTCTACAAGATTCTCTATATCAGGTGGGATTGCCAAGAACAGCGAGAATGACAGATAAATCTGAAAAATTTGCCATATTCCTCAATGAAGACAAGAAAGCAGAATTTGACGAAGATGCTTATATTGTGTCGTTGTATGTTTATGACTACAAGACCAGGCAGTTGACAAAGTTGCTTACTACCACAGAACCAGAAGACTATAAATGGTACAACCCGGCTGGCAAAAATGCGACAAAGTGCTCACTAAATGATATTCACTCCATTTATTATGCGCGACTTTTTCCCTTTGCCAAAAAATTGCTCGTTACAGGCTGTTTTGATAGCCGCAATGAATTCTCATATATCATCAATCTGGATGATAAAAGCGTATTGCTCCTCCCGACTAACAGTGGTTTCGTAGGTTTTACTTCAGAGGAGGGCTATGTTGTCATGCAGTCATACGCTTATAATTCGGGAGTAGATGAAAATGGCGATATTAAGGGCGGAAGACATACAGTCCTTTCTGTCTTTGATGAGAACGGAAAATTCATTCGTTCGTTGGATTTGGAAAGTAATGAATAACCAAAAGAAGGCAGTCAAACGACTGCCTTCTTTGTTTAGACGCCCAGACAGGATGTTGCTCCGAGGGCTGTGAGAATTGCTGTTGCGATGCTCGCTACGAGCTGCACGATCCACTTGAGGGTTTCCTTCTTCGTCATACGTCACCTCCTTCCTTCACGTTTATCATTTATCCTTTATCATTTATCATTTAAGGATTTGATCAGTTGCCCGTCTCGAAGCCACCGCTACCTACATTACTCCCGTTCTTGGTGAACACCTTAGTGGCTGCCTCGCTGCTTTCGCCGTTCTTGATGGCGATAGCCTTCACGGTAGTGGTATCACTCAGAGTGATTGCCTCGCTGTACAGGCTGCTCTCTGCGTTAGGAGCTGTACCGTCTGTGGTGTAGCGAATCTCTGCGCCATCAGGGCCGCTGATACTTACCTCCGTACTCTCGTCGAATGGAGTCTCACCGCTAATCACGGGTGCCTCTACGGACTCTGAATTGCTACCTCCACCGGTCTCTGAGCCTTCCTGAGAGCCGCCACCTCCGCCAATCACTGCTGCCTTAGCAGCCGCAATCTCAGCAGCGGCCTTGTCCGTCCAGCTCAGCTTCGCCACCTTGTTCAGCTCCTCGCGAGTGTACTCGCCAGTGGCCTGTGCCAGAAGCTTCAGCGAAGCCACAGATGCACCAGTCTTGTCGGTCTTCTTGATAGAACCGATGCTTGCCGAGATGGTCTTGTCGGTGTCTGGGTCATAGAGCTTGGCACATCCGTTGCCGATGGCGCTTACCTTGAAGATTGCCAGGTCGTCCACCTTCACCGTGTTACCCATCAGGGTCTGCTCGCGGGTACACTTCACAAAGTCTCGCAGGATACCCTCGATGGTACCTTCGGAGAACGGGGTGTTGTGCTCTGCTATGTGCTTTGCCATGTCGTGGATGTTCAGCGTCTGCTTGTAGCTCACACGAGGGTAGTACTTACCGTACGCCTCACTTGTCTCGTTGTTGTTACGTGTCAAATACAGTTCAATCATAATCTTTAGTTTTTAAATAGTTTGTAAATTTTGTTGGTTGTTGTAAATTTTTTATTTTTTATTTATTATTTTTTATTTGTCAATTTGACTCCGGCCTGCGCACTGCCTTTGTTTCCTTTGACACTGCAAAGATACGAAAATGTTTATTGACATTGTCTGTTATGATACATTATAAACTGTTTTTATTCGTTATTCTCAATATTTTTTCGTAACTTTGCAGAAGATAAGAACAAACATTAAAACATAGCAATTATGACCCAGAACAACAACAATGAACCTACAGTCCGCTCATACGGACGAACCGAACTTGCGACATTCTATTTCCCCAAGATGAACCCCGAGGCAGCCTGGCACAAGCTCCGGTCCTGGCTCGGACTGAATCCTCGATTGTCGTACCTTTATGCCAAACGTACCCGATTTTTCACACCGGCAGAGGTGTCTCTCATATTCTCAGAGCTCGGAGAGCCGTGATTCGCGCGCCAGGCTCTTAATTATCAATACTCCTTTTTTATTTTTCGGCTGGAGGCTCTT
>FLNV01001705.1_pt1 | contig 10022 bp, 8 predicted proteins | sample 1140351 | NCBI WGS metagenome assembly FLNV01 (sample SAMEA3878207, study PRJEB12797) | bioreactor metagenome | biome: Moose rumen | place: Sweden | collected 2011-10 | reverse complement strand
GCCATCAAGGTAGGCATCGGTCCCGGCTCCATCTGCACGACGCGCGTGGTGGCCGGCATCGGCGTGCCGCAGCTCACCGCCGTCATGGAGGTTGCGAAGGCTTTGGAAGGCACGGGCATCCCGATCATCGCCGACGGTGGCATCCGCTACACGGGCGACATCGTGAAGGCCTTGGCCGCCGGTGCCTCGTCCATCATGGCCGGCTCGCTCTTCGCCGGCGTCGACGAGTCGCCGGGCGACACCATCATCTACGAAGGCCGCAAGTTCAAGACCTACCGTGGCATGGGTTCGCTCGAAGCCATGCAGCAAGGCTCGAAGGACCGTTATTTCCAAGACAACGTGGAAGACGTGAAGAAGCTCGTCCCCGAAGGCATCGCCGGTCGTGTGCCCTACAAAGGCACGCTCTCCGAGGTGGTCTACCAGATGGTGGGCGGCCTGCGCTCAGGCATGGGCTACACGGGCTCGCATACCATCGAAGAGCTGAAGAAAGCCAAGTTCATCCGCATCACCAACTCGGGCATCCTCGAAAGCCATCCGCACGACGTGACCATCACGCAGGAGGCACCCAACTACAGCAAAAGAAGTTAATCTAATAGAAGTTAATCTAATATAGTTATAAACACGAATTATCAGGAATTGTCCACGAATTTTTCAGAAATTATATGTTCAATTTCAAGAAATATAAGAATCTCGTTTATGAAATCATTGGTTCGGCGATGCAAGTTCATCGAGAGTTGAACTGGGGATTGTTAGAACCGTTATACAATGAGGCTCTTTGTATGGAATTGCATGAAAAAGATATAGAATACGAATCGGAAAAACTGCTGCCTTGTTACTACAAAGGCCATAAGATGGAAAAGTATTACAAGATGGATTTGGTAGTTGATGATGTAATCATAGAGTTAAAGTCCGTCAAAGAGTTGTTGCCTGCCCATCGTGCCCAATTGTTCAATTATATGCGACTGACAAAAATGCCAATCGGATTGCTCATTAACTTTGGACAGCCCAGCTTACAAGGCGAACGTTATGCGTATGTTGAAGAGACAAATGCTTGCATTTTGCTTGACAAAGACATGGAATTGTTGTTCCATGAGCATCCAGACTGGGACGACGAAGGCGAAGAAAATAATTAATGGCAATTCGTGATGCATTTATGGTCATTCGTGTAAAAACAAAGAAAAAATGAAAGCATCAATATCATTCACCGAACTTAAAAGCCTGTTGGAAGAAAAAGCGCAGCAATCCATTTCCTTCTCTTCCATCGACTCGAAGACCGTGCGCGTGACCTATCCGCTGAACTTGGGCTTCATCAAGAAAGACGTGTCGGCCAACCTGACTTTCATCGAACTGACAGGCAGCGACTTGTTGGTCAGCATTGACGCGGGATTCGGCACCGACAAGCTGCTGACCACCGTGCTGAGCCTCCTGAAAAACAAGATTCCCGATGGACTGATCGAGAAGCGTCCCGAAAGCCGCCTGATGCTGCACCTTGGCCAAATCGAGCAGGTGAAGACCGTCTTCGACAACATCAGCGTCGACGACCTGCGCGTGCTGACCGACGGATTGGAAGTGGAAGGCACACTCAAACAAGCATAGAACAATAAAAACGCCAGAAATATGAAGACTAACTTTTTGAAAACGTTTGCATTGGCATTCCTTATCATGCCGACTATTTTCGCCAACGCCCAGTCGAAACTCGACAAGCAAGTGCTGATGACCATTGGCGACCAAGACATCACCGTGAAGGAGTTTTGCGATGTCTATTACAAGAACAACCTCAAGAGCGACGTCATCGAGAAGAAATCCGTCGACGACTACCTTGAGCTATTCACCACCTTCCGCATGAAAGTGATGGAGGCCGAGCGCCTGCAATTGGACACGAGCGCCAAGTTCCAGAAGGAGCTGGCGGGCTACCGCAAGCAGTTGGCCAAGCCATTCATGAGCAGCGACGACATCACCGACGCGCTTTTGCAAGAAGCCTACCAGCGCAAGCTGAAGGACATCCGCGCCTCGCACATCCTCATCCGTTGCGACAAGAACGCCCTGCCTTCCGACACGCTGCGGGCCTACAACAAGGCCATGGACATCCGCAAGAAAGCCTTGGCCAAAGGCGCCGACTTCGGTGCCCTCGCCGACCAATACTCCGACGACCCGTCGGCCAAGGGTATGCCGGCCACCGACCAACGGCCTGCCACCCCGCCCAACCACGGCGACCTCGGCTATTTCAGCGTCTTCGACATGGTGTATCCCTTCGAGACCGGTGCCTACAACACCAAGGAAGGCGAAATCTCGATGCCCGTGCGCAGCGACTTCGGCTACCATATCATCAAGGTGCAGAGCGTGACCGACGCCATGGGCACCATACAGGCCGCCCACATCTTTCTACAGCTGCCCTTCGACGCATCAGAGGAAGACGTGGCCGCCATGCAATCGAAAGCCGACAACATCTACAAGGAACTGATGGCCCAAAACGGCAACAACTGGAACGAGATGGTGAAACAATACACCGACGACAAGGGCACCATCGCCCGCAACGGTGCCTTGAGCAACTTCACCGTGAGCCGCATCGTGCCTGAGTTCATCGAAGTATGCAAATCGCTCGACATCAACGAGATAGGTCAACCCATCCGCACCAACTACGGTTTCCACATCATCAAGCTGTTGGGCAAGTCGGGCGTGGGCACCTTCGAGCAAGAGAGCAAAGGCCTTGCCGAACGCATCGAGAAAGACATGCGCTCGAAGAAATCGGAAGAAGTGGTGCTCAAGCAGGTGAAGAGCGAATACAAGTTCAAGCAGAACGACAAGAACTTGGAAGCCTTCATGGCCACCATCGACAGCAGCATCCTGCGCAAGGCCTACAAGCCCGCCGCCGAAGTCGACCTGAACGCCACCCTGTTCACCCTCGAAGGCAACCCGACCAAGGCGAGCGACTTTGTGGACTACATCAAGGCCAACATGACGCCCCAACGCTACGTCACGCCGGCCACCTACGCCTACCAACTCTACGAGAGCTTCGCCAACGAGACGGTCATGAACTACGCCGACGCCCATCTTGAGGACAAATATCCCGAGTTCAAGGCTTTGGTGCAGGAATACCGCGACGGCATCCTGCTCTTCGACCTCATGGACCGCGAGGTGTGGGACAAGGCCGTCAAAGACACCCTCGGCCTGCAAGAGTTCCATGCCCGCAACGCCTCCAAATACATGTGGGACGAGCGTGCCTACGCCACCATCATCACCGTGACGCGCCCCGAGTCGTTGCCCAAGGTGAAGGCCCTGCTCGACCAAGGCGTTGAGCTTGACAGCCTGCGGAGTGCCATCCAACGCGACTCCATCAACTACGCCTTCGTGCGCCGTGGCTACTACCAAAGAGGCGACAACCAATATGTCGACCAAACCGAATGGAAGGTGGGCGTAAGAAACGAAATCCCCTCCTCCGTCGACCAGTCGACCGTCATCGTGTGCATCCGCGAACTGCGCCAGCCCGAACAGAAGACCCTCAAGGAAGCCCGAGGCCTCGTCACCTCCGACTACCAAGTGGAACTGGAACAGAAATGGGTGCAGTCGCTCAAAGAGCGTTATCCCGTGACAATCAACGAGAAAGCGTTAGACAAAGTCAGGAAGATGTATCAATGAACAAGTTTAGGCTTCTGATCGGCATCGTTTTGCTCCTGCTGTTGGCAGGCTGCGACTACTTCGAGAAAAACTCGAAGGAAGTGGTGGTGGCCGAGTGCTACGGCAAATACCTCTATGAGTCGGACCTCAAGGGCATCGTGCCCGAAGGCACGCCCATCATGGACAGCATCCAGCGCGTGGGCACCTTCATCGACTCGTGGATCAGGAGGCAAGTGCTTATCCATCAAGCCGAAAACAACCTCAACAAGGAAGAACTCGACCTGAAGAAACAGATGGAGGAATACCGCAACTCGTTGGTCGTCTACGCCTACGAGAGCCAGCTCATCAGCCAGCGGTTGGACACCGTCGTCAGCGAGGACGAGATTGCGGAGTACTACGAGCAGAACAAGGACGACTTCCAGCTGCGCAACACCATGGTGAGGGTGGCCTACGTCGTCCTCGACGAAGACTGCAAGCAGAAGGCCGTCTTCCAGAAACTGCTGAGCGACACCGACACGCTCCTTCTGCAAAACATTGACATTCAGGCGACTTACTACGCCGTCAAGAGCCATCTCGACGTTGACCATTGGATGCGCTTGGACGACCTCACGAGCATCGTCCCCATCGAGATTTTCAACGCGGAGAGCTTCCTGAAGAAGAACAAGTTCGTCAGCTTCGACATGAACGACTACACCTACATGGTGCGTTTCGTCGACTACCTGCTGGAAGAAAGCACCTCGCCGCTCGACTTGGAGCGCGACAACATCAAGAGCGTCATCCTTGCCCACCGCAAGCAAGCCATGCTCGAAAAGATGAGGAACGACCTCTACGAAAAAGCAAAGAAAGAGCGGGCATTCGAAGTATATGTAGGCTCGCCGACATTGTATAACGCCGATTAAAACCCACAATTAAACTTGACCCAATGAAAAGAAACTTCTTACTATTGATACTTGGCATTTTGGCATTGCCCATCATGGCACAAAACCGTCAGCCGCAGGTGGTCGACAAGGTGGTGGCTGTGGTAGGAAAGAACGTCATCCTGCAATCCGACATCGAGAACCAATACATCCAATACCGGCTGCAAGGCATGGCCGAAGGCACTGGCAAGGAGGTGAGGGCCCGCATCCTCGAAGACCTGCTGCTCCAGAAGCTCATGCTCAACCAGGCCGAGATGGACAGCATCACCGTCACCGACGAGCAGGTGGAAAGCCAGATGGACCAACGCATCCGCTACTTCGTCAGCAGGTTAGGCTCGCAAGAGAAGATGGAGGAACAGTTTGGAAAAAGCATGTCGGAAATCAAGGACGAGGTGCGACAAGCCGTGAAAGACCAGATGCTGCAAGAGCAAGTGCAGACGAAGATCATGGAAAAGGTGGTGGTGACGCCCAAGGAGGTGCGCAACTTCTTCCGCGACATCCCACGCGACAGCCTGCCCACCATCCAGCCGAGCTACGAAATCGTGCAGATCGTGAAGCGTCCGCCTGTCAGCATCGACGAGAAACTGATGGTGAAAGACCGCCTCTACCAGATTCGCAAGCGCATCCTCGACGGCGAGAGCAGTTTTGCGACCATGGCGGTGCTGTATAGCGAAGACCCAGGCTCGGCCCGTCAGGGCGGCGAGCTCGGCTTTGCCGGCAAAGGCGTGTATGCCACCGAGTTTGAGAACGTGGCCTTCAACCTGCGCGACGGCGAAATCTCCGATGTCGTGGAGACCCAGTTCGGCTTCCACATCATCCAACTCATCGAGCGTCGGGGCGAGACCGTCAACTGCCGCCACATCCTGCTCACCGCCAAGGTGCCCGTCGAGGCGCTTGAGAAAGCCCAAAACCAACTCGACTCGGTGGCGCAGCTCGTCCGCAACGGCGACATGACCTTCGAGGAGGCCTGCAAGAAATTCAGCGATGACGACTCGAAGAGCAACGGCGGCTACCTCACCAACGCCGCCACGGGAGGCAACTGGATCAGCCTGCAAGACTTGCAAGAGTTAGAGCAGAGCTACCCCGAATACAAGAACTTGGCCTTCGTCATCAGCCGCCTCGGTGTCGGCGACCTCAGCGACCCCGTGCCCATGACCACCAACGAGAACAACGACGCCTTCCGCCTCGTCATGGTGAAGCGCAAGATTGAGGCCCACCAAGCCAACCTGAAAGAGGACTACAACCTCATCCAGAGCTGGGCACTCAACCGCAAACGCCAGGAAGCCATCGGCAAATGGGTGAAAGAGAAGGCAGCCAAGGCCTACATCCGCCTTGACGACGAATACAAGAACAGTGACTTTTATTACGATTGGAACTTTCAATGACAAACTACGCAACCGACGTCGACGGTGCCAAGGCATTGGTCGAGAAATATGAAACCCTCCGCAACGAAATCGGGAAGGTCATCGTGGGGCAACACGACATCATCCACAACACCATTTTGTCCATCTTCTGCCAAGGCCATGTTTTGTTGGTCGGCGTACCCGGCTTGGCCAAAACCCTGTTGGTCAACACCATAGGCAAAGCCTTGGGCTTGAGCTTCAGCCGCATCCAGTTCACCCCCGATCTAATGCCCTCCGACATCGTGGGCACCGAGATCTTGGACGAGTCGCGGCAGTTCAAGTTCATCAAGGGACCCGTCTTCGCCAACATCGTCTTGGCCGACGAGATCAACCGCACGCCGCCCAAGACGCAGGCTGCCCTACTCGAAGCCATGCAGGAAAAGAGCATCACCGTATCGGGCAAGACCTACAAGTTGCAGGAGCCTTTCTTCGTGCTTGCCACGCAAAACCCCATCGAGCAGGAGGGCACCTATCCCCTACCCGAGGCGCAATTGGACCGCTTCATGTTCAACCTCATGCTCGACTATCCGTCATACGACGAGGAAATCGACATCGTGAAGAGCACCACCGTGGGCAACGTGGCCGAAGTGAACGCCGTTTTGTCGCCCGACGAGATCCTTTATTTCCAGCAGTTGGTGCGCCGTGTGCCCGTGCCCGACAACGTGTATGAATATGCGGTGAGCCTTGTCGCCAAGACCCGTCCCCACACCGCGAAAGCCCACGACTGGGCCAACCGTTACCTCAGCTGGGGTGCAGGGCCGCGTGCGTCGCAATACCTCATCATCGGGGCCAAGGCCAACGCCTTGCTGACAGGCAAATACTCGCCCGACATCGAGGATGTGCAAAGCGTGGCCGTCCCCATCTTGCGTCACCGCATCATCCGCAACTATACGGCTGAGGCCGAAGGCATCAGCATCGAGGACATCATCGGGCAATTGCAATAAAGTCAGTCGTTTCCTCCAATGAACTTGAAGCCCCAGTAGGGGTTTTCCACCAATTCGGGCACCGTTTCGCCCGCCAATCGTAGTTTCTTGGTGAACGTCGTCCGCGACGAAAACACGCCGTAGCCGCCGTCAATCAGCGAAAACTCGTTGTCGCCTGCCGCGAAGCCATTCGACGGGTCGTTGTTGTAGATGTATTGCCGCAAGCCCTCGCCGCCCGCCGCAACGGTGACCTCAACAGGATAGTCGCCGATAAATCGCTGCAAGCCTGCCACGGCGGTATCGGAACCAAGGAAATCCTTCAGGCTCTGGAAAAAGGTTTTGGCGTAAAAAGGGATGGAATAATAGTCGCCGTCGGAATACAGGTCAAAATAATAGTCGGTGAAGGTGCCGATATTCCACGTCATCGTGCGCGGCACCGAATCGGCATCGGGCGTGCGCTGTTCGAGGAAAGTGAACGACATGTCGACATCGTAGAACGTGGCGTTGACCGCAGGACGGAACAGGTAATAGCGTGGAATGTTGTAATACTCGTGCGAGAAGGTGACGCCCTCGCCCACTCCGGCAAACGCGCTTGAGCCAACCATGTCGGTCGTGGTGACCAAGGTGCGGTCGGGCAGGACGACTTTCAGACGATAGGCGTAACGGTGGCTTCCGTTCATCTGCAAAGGCTCGGCGGTGTAATACAGCTTTTGGTCGGGTGCATAGAACGTCCCCTCCACCTTATTGTGAAGGGTGATGCTGTCGAGCACAATCTCACGCACGCTGTCGCCGTCGCACAACTCGACAAGTCGGACATCGAGCCTCCCGGGATAGTTGCTCGAATCGGGATTAAGCGCGGTTTCGTAGGCATTGCCCTGCACAGAGAAAGCCCGCGTGATTTTCACGAAATTGGTGTCGGCTTTGGCATCGAGAAGGCCATAGATGATGGGCCTTTCGGCGTAGTCGCCATACAGGTCGACGTCGGTCGAACACGAAAAGCACAAGACGACTAAGGCGAGGCAAAACAAGCGACTAATTTTCATGGCTTTTTCATTTTTTTTGTAGCCGCAAAGATAAAAACAAAAACCGATTCAACAATTTTTTTTCCGCTTTATTCGCAAAAAATCATTCTTCGTCGACGAGGAAAACCGCCACTTGGCGAATGCCGTTGGCTCCGATGACCAAGGTCTGCTCGATGTCGGTCGTGCGGCTCGGTCCCGTGATGATGGTGAGTTGCGAAGGCCGGTTCTTGGCGTATTTGCGCTTCACCGTTTGGAAAGCGGTACGCATTCCGGGCACGATTTGCTCGGTGGTGGCAAACACCAAGAGGATGTCGGGCAAGGCGTAGGCCTCGCGACTTAGCGTCATGGCGTCGGAAACGACGATGCTGCCCGTCTGCGCCACAAGGCACTCGCAACCCGTCAGGCTGACGAGTTTCTGCTTGGGCTGGCGTTCCTTGCTGTCGGTGAAAGGGATGCCGTATTTTGTGAGCAGCCGTTGCATCTCGGGGCTGGTACACCACAGCGGTTCCCAGCCGTTTTCGGGCGCCAACTGCCTGAGGCATCCGGCAAACTCGGCCTCGCTTTCGAGGTAGATGAACACGCCGCCCTGCTCCTTAAAGTTTTGCGCGAAGGTGATGGCCGTGCCGTCCTCCTCCTTGATGGGCACCCACGTCTCGGTGCGTTGGTCGATGTCCTTGAAGAGGGCTTCCTGCCGCTCGATGAGGGCGTTGCGCACCTTGGCGAGGATCTGCTCCTTGAAGGTGGTGTCTTTGTTTTCTCCTTTGTTGTCCCAAGCCATGGCGTTATGCGTTTTCAGTTTGGTTATCGAGCTGGCTTTCAGTGGCTTCCTCAGCCTCTTTCAGAGCGGCGTTTTTCAGTTTCTCGTCCTCCGAGTTGCCCCACGGACGCTTGCCGAAGATGCGTTCCAAGTCCTCACCGAAGATGACTTCCTCCTCGATGAGTTTGGTGGCCAACTGGGTCAGGCCGTCGCGGTGTTCGGTGAGGATGTCGATGGCCTCCTGATAGGCTTTCTCAACAAGTTTGCTCACCTGCTTGTCGATGGTCTCGGCAGTCTTCTCGCTATAAGGTTTCTGGAAGCTATAGTCTTGCTGACCTGTGGAGTCGTAAAAACTCAGGTTGCCGATTTCGTCGTCCAAGCCGTAGTAGGTCACCATGGCGAAAGCCTGCTTGGTCACCTTTTCGAGGTCGGAGAGGGCGCCTGTCGAGATTTGGCCGAAGACGACCTGCTCGGCGGCGCGACCGCCAAGGGTGGCGATTATCTCGTGGTACATCTGTTCCTTGGTCGTGATCTGGCGTTCCTCGGGCAGATACCACGCCGCGCCGAGCGAATTGCCACGCGGCACGATGGTCACCTTGACCAACGGATGCGCATATTGCAGCAGCCAGCTCGTGGTGGCATGGCCCGCCTCGTGGAAGGCGATGACCTTCTTCTCATCGGCGGAGATGATCTTGTTCTTCTTCTCCAAGCCACCGATGATGCGGTCGACGGCATCGAGGAAGTCCTGCTTGTCGATTTCCTCCTTGCCTTTGCGGGCGGCCATCAATGCGGCTTCGTTGCACACGTTGGCGATGTCGGCACCCGAGAAGCCGGGCGTCTGCTTGGCCAAAAACTCCTTGTCGACGTCGGCGGCGAGCTTCAGGCCGCGCATGTGAACCTCGAAGATCTCCTTACGACCCACGATGTCGGGCAGTTCGACGTAGATCTGACGGTCGAAACGGCCAGCACGCAGCAAGGCCTTGTCCAAGATGTCGGCACGGTTGGTGGCGGCCAACACGATGACACCCGAGTTGGTGCCGAAGCCGTCCATCTCGGTAAGCAGCTGGTTCAGCGTGCTTTCGCGCTCGTCGTTGCCACCCGTGATGGCACTCTTGCCACGGGCGCGACCGATGGCGTCGATCTCGTCGATGAAGATGATGCACGGCGCCTTCGACTTGGCGTTGTTGAACAGGTCGCGGACGCGCGAGGCACCCACGCCGACGAACATCTCCACGAAGTCGGAACCCGACAAGCTGAAGAAAGGCACGTTGGCCTCGCCTGCCACGCTCTTGGCCAACAGGGTCTTACCCGTTCCGGGAGGGCCTACCAGCAGCACGCCCTTCGGAATCTTGCCGCCCAATTTGGTGTATTTCTCCGGATTTTTC
>FLNV01000045.1_pt1 | contig 10049 bp, 12 predicted proteins | sample 1140351 | NCBI WGS metagenome assembly FLNV01 (sample SAMEA3878207, study PRJEB12797) | bioreactor metagenome | biome: Moose rumen | place: Sweden | collected 2011-10 | reverse complement strand
TTAACCACAAAATTATATAAAATTAGACTTATGAAAAAAATATTGGTTTGATTAAGCGGTGGTGTGGACAGTGCTGTTGCCGCTTACTTATTAAAAGAACAGTGATACGAAGTAGTAGCAGGATTTATGAAAAATTATGTAGATGAAGAAAATCCAAACTGCTCTACTTACAAAGATGCAAACGAAGCCATCAAGGTTGCAAAGTTTTTGTGAATCGAGATTTTAAGTTTTGATTTAAGACAAGAATACGAAGATAAAATAATCAAATACATTTACGATTGATACCAAAAATGAATCACTCCAAACCCAGATATTTTGTGTAATACTTTGATAAAGTTTGATGTATTTTTAGACAAAGCATTGAAAGCTGGATTTGACTGAATTGCTACTGGACATTATGCTAGAGTAAAAGAAAATCACCCCCTTACCCCCTCTTCCCTGCTAGAGCCGGGCACGGCGATAAAGAGGGGGAACCTCTTTGCAAATAAGTCCCCTCGTTTTCAAAGAGGGGATTTAGGGGTGATTTCAAATAAAAATGAAGGGGATGATTATTATAAACTCCTTAGATGAGTAGATTACAATAAAGATCAGACATACTTTTTGTCGTGATTAAACCAATATCAGCTCAGTAAATCACTATTTCCAATAGGTTGAATGACTAAAGCCAGAAGTCAGAGAATTAGCAAAAAAAGTGTGATTGCCAAATGCAGAGCGTCCTGATAGTCAATGACTATGCTTTGTCTGAAAAGTACCAATGAGAACTTTTTTGAAAAAAAGATTGCCGGTGAAAAAATGAGATATAGTTTTGATGGATTGAACTAAAGTTTGAGAACATGACTGAGCATATTTTTTCACCATATGACAAAGTAGAGGTTTGGATATAAATAAAAAGGCATTTGTCGTAAAAATTGATGTAGAAAAGAATTTAGTATATGTTAGTTACGATAAATACGAACCAGAGCTTGTGACAAAACATATTGAAGTAAAAGATTGGCATCGAATTGGTCAAGAGTATGAATTACCATTGGAATGTAGTACGAAAATTAGATACAGGCAAGAGCCAAATCCAAGTACAATGGAAAATAAAGATTGAAAAATATTTTTTTCTTATAATCAAGAGCAACGATGAGTCGCTAGATGACAAAGTGTCGTTGCATACTTATGAGATGAATGCCTTTGAGGTGGAATTATTGAATAATTAAGAATTAAGAAGTTTCCAAGATTATTAATTGTTAATTTTTGATTATAAAAATTTGCATTATTTTTTTTTCTGATTATAATTATGTTAGCTGGTAGCTAATAGCTCATAGCTAATAGCTGATAACTGACAGCAAAAAAAATCTTTTGCCATTAGCTACTAACCCATAAGCTATCAGCTAAAATTTATTAATTAAATATGAAATATGATGAGAAGAGTAATATGATTTATACTTTCAGTTATTGTGGCTGTGATTTTGTTTATATTGATAATATCATTTTTTCCATCAAGAAAAAAAAGTGTAGACATCGTCAATATGACATATATTTTTATCGATGATGATTGAACCGAATATGATATCTTTGAGCCAGTTCACGGAGCAGCAAGAGATTGGTCTTTTTTATTTAAACGATTCAAAAATGAATGAGATAGTGAAAATTGAACAGAAAATGTTGATTGAAGTGACACAAATTGAGACAAATGAAATATATTAGGGAACAAAGATTATGTTTGATGATGAGAATGATCTCATACAGTGAGTACAGATCCTTATAATCTGCCTGAATGAGCAATAGAAAAACCTCTACCAAAAGATTGTGAGGCTCCTCGATGAGATAAAGTTAAACATACAGAATCGATTTTGGCATATCAGCAAAGAAGTGATGTCCCAGATATTTGTAATGTACAAAGAAGGACTTGCAATGATGGTGTACTAGATTGAAGTTTCAACCAGCCATCGTGCAGTGAAAATGTAGTATATATATCTAATAAATCTAGTAGCAATATCAGTTCAGAATCAAATAATAATGTGGTTTCATATACGAGGAAAAGTGTAGTATCACACAACGATCTGCCAAAATGAGAATTAATTCAAACTCCGACTGTTGCAAAAAATGAAAAAGCAGAATTTGATACGAAATGAAAAATTAAAAATTGAGAAAAAGAACCAATTACAGATTGGAATAATGATGATAAATATTGAAATATTGGTGACTATGAATCACAAGAACAAAAAAATGTTAGTTATAAAAATTGTAAAACATCTCGATGAGAAGTCATTAATCACTGACAATTTATAAAAGCTTATGAGTCACCATTTGGATTTACAAATGCGAGTTGTAGCGTAGAACTCAGACTATGTGTAGATTGAGAATTAAAATGAAGTTTTGAATATGGAGATTGCGAATATTTAGACATTACTTATGAAGAATATAGTAATAATTTGCAATTAGGAGAAAATTCAGAAAATAGCAAAAAGACGACTTGGATCAAAAAAGTATTTAGATAAAAAATTTATTAAGAATGATAGTATTTGTAGCTATATATTTTTATTTCTTAATTCAAATTATCATGGCATCAAAATGAAAAGATTCTTTAGCAAGTAAAGAAATTAAAAATAAGCTCAGTACTGTGCCTGCCACAGTAAAAGAATCGACAAAGTCCGTGGAAAATAAAATTTCTGATGAATCGGTCATAGTAATTGAAAACGCAAAAAAATTAACAAAAAAAGCATGAAGTGCATTAAAACAATGAAAAGATTTTGTGGTTGATAAGTATAATAATCTAAAAACAAAATTAAACAATGATGAAACTATCGTGAAAAAATGAACAAGATCAGAAAAAAATATTGAAGAATGATTTATTTCAGAGCTTATAAAGACTAACCATGAGCTCATTGATCTTACAAAAAAGTTGATTGATAAATATGATGAAAACTTAAAATTATTACAAGAAATTAATAGAAATCTATCAAAAAAGAAATAATATTATTGAAATAACAATTGTTTTTGATATATAATAATGTGATATTTTATCACATTATTTTGGTATTATGGCAAAAATTACAACAAGAGCTGAAAACTATAGTGAATGGTATAATCAGCTCGTACAACAAGCAGAAATGGCTGAAAATTCAAGTGTCAGATGATGTATGGTTATCAAACCATATGGTTTCGCAATTTGGGAAAATATCAAAGATGTATTAGACAAAATGTTTAAAAATACATGACATCAAAATGCAGCATTTCCGTTGTTAATACCAAAATCTTTTTTCACAAAAGAAGCTAGTCATGTAGCATGATTCGCAAAGGAATGTGCTGTAGTTACGCATTACAGGCTAAAAAATGACCCAAATTGAAAATGAATTATTGTGGATCCTGAAGCTAAATTAGAAGAAGAATTGATTATCAGACCTACTAGTGAAACAATAATCTGGGATAGCTACAAAAGATGGATAAATAGTTATCGTGATTTGCCAATACTCGTAAATCAGTGGGCAAATGTGATGAGATGGGAGATGAGGACGAGAATGTTTTTGAGAACTGCTGAAATATTTTGGCAAGAATGACATACTGCTCATGCTACAGCACAAGAAGCTAATGAGGAAGCATTAAGAATGCTTGATGTCTACAGAGATTTCGCTGAGAATTTCTTGGCTATATCACCTGTAACATGAAAAAAACCTGCTCATGATAGATTTGCTTGAGCTGTAGAAACTTATACTTACGAACCTATGATGCAAGATTTCAAAGCATTACAAGCTTGAACATCACACTTTTTGTGACAAGCCTTTGGAAAAGCATTTGATGTAAAATTCACAAATCAAAATAACGAATTGGAATATGTTCGATGAACATCATGGTGATGTAGTACAAGAATGGTTGGATGAATAATCATGGCCCACGGAGATGATAATGGATTAGTTTTGCCTCCTCTACTTGCTCCATATCATGTAGCTATCGTGCCTATTTTCAAAAATCAAGAAGATTTAAATGATATCATGAATTTTTTGAAACCATTGATTGAAAAAATGGACAATGCAAGTTTGGATGCTCATTCAAAATATATAAAAGATACTATCAAAGTTAAATATAAAATTGATAGTGACACACAAAAGACTCCAGGACGAAAATTCAGTGAATACGAGATGAAAGGATTTCCATTGAGAGTCACTGTTTGAAAAAGAGATTTAGAAAATTGACAAGTAGAAGTATTCAATAGAATTACTGAGGAAAAGACAATGATGAGATTAGATGATTTAGTTGAAAATTTAGAAGATATTTTGTTGAAACAACAAAAAGATTTGTATGAAAAAAATAAAGCATTTAGAGAAGCAAATACATACTACGTCAATACTTACGACGAATTCAAAGAAAAAATAGAAAAATGATTTATCTTTGCTCATTGGGACTGAACAGCTGAATCAGCAGAAAAAATCCAAGAAGAGACAAAAGCGACTATCAGATGTATTCCAAATGAATGATTTGTAAAGCAAAATGATGAATGAGTAGATATGATTAGCTGAAAACCAAGTGTTTGAAGAGTTTTATTTGCAAAAAGCTATTAAATTAATTAATAATTAAGAATGTTTTATATTTTCTCCCTTTTTAAAGGGAGTACCCGCTTTGCGGGGGAGGGATTTTTGTAAATCTATGTATAAAAAATCCTTCGTCACTTCGTGACGCCTCCTTTAAAAAGGAGGACAAGCAACTTTACTAATACTTATTCCATGGAGAAACTAAACTTAATTAAACCAACTAAAGATTTTGAAAAGCAAATACTTGAGATTGCTCAAGAGTTTTTTGATGATGGTACAGTTTTAAATTGAACTAGTTGATTAAAAAGATATGCAGATAATTATGACTGACGATTACAAAATATAAATAACAACGAAAGGAAAGAGACAGTAGATGCTTGACATGTAATTGCAAATCAATTTATCTTAATCCGTGAATTGGATAACAAAGTACTTTGATTTATTAATACAAGATTAGAATTAAATGATGCATTATTGGAGCACTGATGACACATATGATATTCAATTCGTCCAAGTGAGAGGAAAAAACATTATGCCACAGCACAATTGTTTAGCATTTTGAAATTGTATAAAAATATATGAGTTGAAAAGGTACTATTAACATGTAATAAAAGCAATATTTGATCAGCAAAGACGATTCAAAATTGTGGTGGCATACTGGAAAATGAAATTATTGATCCAACAGACTGAGAATTAATTCAAAGATATTGGATTAATATAGATGATGGACTAAAAAAGTGAAAAAATTTTTTTGATAATATGTGAATGAATGTAAAAATAATCTAATTTGAAAATTTTATTTACAAAAAAACCGAGTGATTTAGAAAATCATCCGGGCTTTTTGTTATTTATTATTTTTATTTTATACTTCTAAATCTTGCATCTCTTAATCTTGTATCTCTCACATATCAAATTCTACTACATCAGTCTCTGATAAGTCATTCTCTTCTGATATAGTATCTTCTGATATAATATCTTCAATTATATTATCATTTCTACTATCATTTACGACATTAATATTTGAATAAAGACAAGCAGATACTAAATCTGACTCTGCATTAACAACATTTATTTGTGAATTCAAAAATAATCATGTTAGTAATGCTACATACATAATTACAGCCATAAATACACAATTTCTGACTGTCTTTTCTGCTGGAGTTCTGTCTGTTTCACTTTTGTAAATAAGTTTTTGTTTTGTTTCTTTTGTCATTTTTTTGTATTAAAAAAATAAAATATCCATCCATAATTGGGATTTCGTCATAATCAAAGATTTACTAATGAGCAGACATATGTTGCTGTGACATAAGTGATGCTGTCACTAAGTCTGCTTGTGCATTTGTCAATTTTACTTGAGAATTTACCCAGAAAAATGCCAAAGTTGCTACATATGCCACCAAGACATAACAAGCAATGTCTCTAAAAAGTTTTTCTTTAGGAGTTCTTTCAGACTCTTTTTTGTAAATTAACCTTTCTTTTGTTTCTTTTTTCATTTTTATTAATTTATGATATAAATAATTTTATATATATATTATAATCATTTATTATTTATTTGTCAAATTTTTTGGCACTTTTTTCATTACAAAAAAACCGCATACAGATGCGATTTTTATGAAATAATTGATTTTTTAATCGAAATTTGGTGTTGGTATATCTAAAAAAACTTCTTTTATTTCTTGATCAGGATACTCTCATTCATCATGAGAATATTCTACCGTATCTCATAAAGAACAAATACCAGTTTCATCATCACAGATTTGACACTCTCAGACTTTATAAGAACTTATATTATTTGAAGCACATGCTACACATGCATTTCAATAAGTTTGTCCATCGTCTCCACAAACAGGATCAAAATTATAGTTACAATAAATATTTTCTTTTTCTTCAGCTGTACAAGTTATAGTTTTATTTCATTTATTTCTATTACAACCAGAAAAGCAGACAATCATAAAAGCAATCAAAAAGACATAAGTTATTTTTTTCATTTTATTATAATTATTATATAAACTGTGAATTGTATAACAATATTTTGATATTTTTCAATAAAAATTAATCAATTATTTGTGCTGTAATCATCATCCTCTTGTCAGTCCTTCAGATCGGATAACATCCCATCAATGTAATAAAATCTCAATTCTGATATTTTTTGTATTGAGTATCTACATTTTTTGGTGTCACAATAGTCTTTTCTATTATTTTATATTTATATAAATTTCATCATCGGATTACTGTAATTTCATCTCAAATTTCCAAATTTGGAATTTTTGAAAATACTGTTCAATATGGATTTTTTTCTCGCCATTCTTGTGATGTATGACCAAAAATTAATGTATTTCAAACTTTTCCAGGTTCTGGAGTCGTTGGATACTTAACTACTCCATTTTCTAATTCTGCATCAAAATTTCATTGAGTAAAATCTGATTCTTTTTTATATTGGCTATTTACAATTGGTACATCTAAATTTATCTTTCAAATAATCAGTCTGTCTGTCGGTGGAACAGTGTTAAAATCAAAAGAATAATTTTTCATTTTTACTTCCAAAGATTCTTGCAACGTATCGGTTGTCTGCTTTTTCAAAGTATCGATTCAGTCATACTGTGCTAATATATTCTCTAATTCTATCTTCTTTTCTGCTACTGAATCAACTTGTGTTGATATTGTATTATCTACTTGTATATTTTTTTCGTTTCGTTCAATATTTGTAGACTCTTCTTTATTGTCGAATGAAAAAAACACCTGCGCATTCGTAAATAGAAGCATTCAAACAAATGTTATAACAAATATTATGAGAAGAATTTTCACTTCGTTGAAAAAACGTTTTGGTAAAGATTTTTTCTTTTTTTGCTCTATACATTTATCTAAATAATCAAGTGTAGTATACATATTTCTAATTAAAAATTAAAAATTAAGAATTAAAAATGAATAATTTCGGATATAAAATACTAACTTTATACCATATGTAATTATAATCATAATTTTAAAAAAACACAAAAATATTTTAATTTTATCAAATATAAAGATTGACAAAAAAGATTTTTTGTGTATTCTAAATCTTGTTTTATATTCATTGCTTCTCATTATGACAACAAAAAAAGAAGTATCATTTAAAGATTTTATGGAAAATATTGATTTTTATATTTCCGAAGCAAAGATCTGAAAAATCTTTATTTATCCTACTGACACAATTTATGGAATTTGAGCAATTTGGAATGATGAAAGTATAAAAAAAATAGCTGAAATTAAGCATAGAAATTGGAATAAAATATTTTCTATTATTGCTCCAAATTTTGATTACGAGTGAATAACCACATGATGTAGAGAATTTTGAGTTTCAATAGATGACATGAAGAAACAATTAGCAAAATATCATGGAGTAACGTGGATTTTTAGCCATGAAAAGCCTGGAATTAGGATAATTAAGCACGAATTTCAATGCTTTGTAGAAAAACTTTGATTACCATTTATCACGACATCAGTAAATATTTCATGAGATGTGGCAGCGACAGAGGTAAATTTAGTAAATAAAGAAATCGCCGACAATGTAGATTACATCATCGACGATTGAATCTGTGCATGAAAACCATCAGTTTTGATTGATTTTGTAGATGGGAAAGTGATTGAGAGGTAATAATATTATAGGATAACATTTTATTAAAGTTTTGATATTATATTGCCACTTGCATAATCTTTTTTTGTTCTCTGGAAATGAAAGGAGTTACCTGTAAAACTAGATAATCTAATACGATTACCATCTTCATCTTCATCACTTAGTCGATAAACACCATCTTTTAATCAAATTATTTTTCTCAAAGCATCACCTGACTTACATCCACGCTTCTTTTCTTCTCGTTCTCTTAAATCTGTATTATAATCCATATCTTGGTCTATATTTACTCAATATTCACTCAAAAAACCTCTAATAGCATCTAAAATTTTTGAGAAATCTTCCATTGAGTAAGCTACTTTATCACATTTTTGATTATCAAAATCAAACCTATCAATTCATATATCTGATTCGGAAACAAAAAAATCAAAATCAAATCATTTAAAATTTCATACTGCAGGAATTCTTATATGAACAATTTTTCATTGTAATCATGAAAGAAGATCCTCCTTGTTCTTTACGTTTTTTATAGTAAATTTTCAGTTTTTCTTTACTAAAACTTTTCCTGTCTCAATTTTCGTACAATGATCTTTCAACTCATTTACAAGTAAATCTTCTTTTCAAACAAGCTCCTCTTTTAAGCTGTAAGATTCTCATGTTTGTAGTGATTTCAATAAATCATCTGATTTTAAAACAGTTCAGTTTTTGCTGTTTTGACCATTTCACCAATTTCATCATGTTTCTAAAGACATTTTAATTATTTAAGTTTTAAAAAGTCAATCATTATTGACATTTGATATTTTATATATTTGATCTATATAATCAAGTTTTACTAGTTACAAACTGTTGTCGCTATCCGTCGACACATGTATAAAATTTCAATCAAAAAAAACAGCCACCTGCATTACAGAGTGGCTGTATAACTACATACAAAACACTGCGTACAAAACACAATATGGCACCGGTTGCCATTAGAGTATGTTTTACTGCATACACTGGAATATCCAGGTATCTCACAGGCAACTCCATCCAAACAACAATCAACCTATTGCTGTAGGAATTATGTTTTGCACGACTTTAGTCTTCGTCTATAGGTTTTTGGATGTAAACAGTGGCCACCGTCTACAACCGAAACCCAGGGTTGAAACAGGATGGTTGCTCACGCGAACAAGCTTCCAACCTTTGAACTTTTTTCCGGGGTGAGAAAAGTTCATAACTCGAACGTTTTTTCTTTTTTTATGTTACTTTTGTCATTATATTTATTTTTCTATCAATGACAAGATTTTTATGACAATAACTGTTGACGCTATCGGTCGACAAGCATTTGAGAATATGGTATTCATGTTCACCTCAAGGCTACTCCGGTAAATTCACTAAGGACAACCGGAGTAGCCACAGCGAGACAAATGAATACACACAATCACCTCAAAGTAAGTTTTCTGGAATTTCTGGAGCTTTGCATGCTTGCCACCAAGAATAGAACTCAATGGCAAATTCATTCTCAAAGTTGTCTAAACGAGTAAACCAAATACCCTTCTTACACCAAATAATACCTTTTATATTGCAAGAGTCCACTTTATACCTAAGCATTCTTTTCACCACTTCATTGAATTCCGTCTTTGTATATCCTTTTTTCAGGACAAATGTGATCTTTGGTGAGTATACTGAGATTTCAAAGCACACAACTTTGCGACCTTTTACAGCTTCTAAGAAGTCTTGTCCAACATTAACTTTAATCATAATCTTTAGTTTTTTTGGTTAGTTAGTTATTTTAATGGTTGTTAGTTTGAGTTGTCATTGGCTATACTCCACTATTAGTACTTTTTTCAAAGTGAACAGTGAAGTATAGCCGTAGGATTAGCAGTTTCTACACCGAACTATCATTCGATAGGATCTTATACAAATCTGATATGGTGTCTTTGATAACC
>FLNV01001090.1_pt1 | contig 10056 bp, 10 predicted proteins | sample 1140351 | NCBI WGS metagenome assembly FLNV01 (sample SAMEA3878207, study PRJEB12797) | bioreactor metagenome | biome: Moose rumen | place: Sweden | collected 2011-10 | reverse complement strand
AAAAAAAACCCGGCAAGTAGATCTACTTCCAGGTTTTTTTTTATTTTGTTCGTCGTTGACTATCCCAACTTCTTGATATGTGCGCAGAGGCTTGACTTCAGGTTCGCAGCCTTGTTCTTGTGGATGATATTGTTCTTAGCCAACTTGTCCAGCATCTTCTGCACTGCGGGATACATTTTCTCAGCCTCTTCCTTATCGGTGCAAGCGCGGAGCTTACGTACGGCATTACGCATCGTCTTAGCGTAATATCTGTTGTGAAGAGTTCTTTTCTTTGTCTGACGAATTCTTTTCTCAGATGATTTGTGATTTGCCATTTTGTTTTAAAAAATTAATAAGTTAATAATTGAAGCTCCTGGGTCTTACATCCTTGTTGCCCTAAGCGGATTAATGCGACATCTGCCGCTCTTGAAATCCTCCGGCACCTTTTCACCTTGCGGCTAACGCATCGCTGCGCGGATGGCGGATTCTTAGTAGTCCCTAGGAGAGTCGAACTCCTCTTTAGAGAATGAAAATCTCTCGTCCTAACCGATAGACGAAGGGACCATCGTGCAAAAATTGCGGTGCAAAGGTACTGCTTTTCATGCAAATACACAAATTTTTTTTAGATATTTTTTCCTGATACGCCTTTTTTTGTTATCTTCGCAGCATGTTACTGAAGACGAAAGCCATTGTGCTGAAAACGCTCAAATACGGCGAGAACAAATACATCATCGATCTTTTCACGGAGGCCGAGGGACGGGTCTCCGTGGTGATCAATATCCCCAAGACGGCCAAGGGAAAACTGAAAAAGCAGTATTTCCAACTGATGAGTCTCTTGGAGGTGGATCTCGACTATAGGGAAAGGGAGACCCTCCAGCACTTGCGGGATGTGCGTATGGCTTATCCCTATGCTACGATTCCCCTGCATCCGTATAAGTTGTCCATCTCACTTTTCTTGGCAGAGTTTCTGTACTATAGTATGCGTGATGAGCGCGAGAACCCCAACCTCTTCGCCTATATAGAGAACAGTGTGAAGTGGCTCGACGGCAGTGCGGGGAATTTCTCCAACTTCCACCTCGTCTTTATGATGCGACTCTCACGGTTCATCGGTTTCTACCCCAATGTGGACGACTATCATGAGGGTGACTACTTCGACATGCGTAATGCGAGTTTCTCCAGTATGGTGCCTCTGCACACCGATTTTCTGAATGCTGCCGACTCCTCGAAGATCCAACTGCTGATGCGTATGAACTACGATACGATGCACCTCTTTAAGATGAATCATGAAGACCGTAACAGGATTATTGACGTGCTGATCACCTATTACCGTCTTCATGTGCCCTCTTTCCCAGAACTGCAGTCGCTTCCGGTGATGAAGCAGTTGTGGGAGTGAGCGGGAATGGTTGGACATCTCTATGAGAAAAGGTTATTACTTCTCCTGGATTCTCTCGAGAATCTGATGTCATCTGCAATACTGCTGCGAAGCCTTCGCAGTAATTTAGCGCACCATTAGCCACCATCAGTCTTTCATGAAACCCCACACTGAGTAATAAGAGTCTGCATTCAAAAAATGCCTTTTCAGGACGAGTCACTAGTTGTTATTATCCAGAATCCACTCTTTGAAGAACGGGTCTTCCAACTCATAATGGTCGGAGTAGATGACGTAGCCATCCTTTTGCAGTCGCTTCAATGCACTGTAAATGGTACTTGTACGATATTCACCAGACTGCAAAGGCTTCTTTGACACTAAACGCTGAAGGATCCATTTGTTTGTGCGATTGAAGTTCATCCACAGACGCTCATAGTCCAAGCCATGAGTCATCACAATATGGTCGATTGCCTTTTGCAACGGGTCTGTCGTTGCAGGCTGGAGGACACCAATCTGCCATACATTAGCGGCTAACTGCTGAGTATAATAGGGATGGCACCCCGTATAATCAAGAATCCTATCTGCCAATTCTGCATGGCTTTCCGCATAACATCCTGCCAAGCGTTCTGACAAATATCGATGGAAATCGTCACGAGGCAGTTTGCCCAGACGCATCAGTTCACCAAAATGATAAAACGGTGATTTCTTATTCTCAAAGATATCCGTCATCATACTCTCTTGGCTTCCGAGCAGGATATAGTTGATGTTCTTCTGTTTCTGCATGATGGAGCGCAACTGTTTGTCAATATTGGGAGCCAGGTCGCGGATTTCCTGAAACTCATCAAGTATCACAATCATTCGGTCCTGTTCCGAATGTGCCTTCTCTATCAAAGTCAGCACGTCTTCAATGAGTATCACACCATCCACTCCGGGTTGAAACGAGACATCAATAGAACCTGTCAAAGGGTTGGTCGATATCATTGGTATCACACGGAAGTGAGTTATCAGATGCCGAACGCGCTCCATGGGATGCACCTTAAAGAACTCTCTCAGCAGTTTGGCAGACAGGTCGGATACCGATGTGGCCTGTTGCAAATTCACTGTGATATGTTTACGGCCACTTTGTTTCACGGCTTTAGCCACTACGCTGCTCTTACCAAAACGACGCGGACTAATCAATACCAGATGGTTGGCACTTTTCATGAACTGCTCTATATAAGCGACCTCCTCCACTCTGTCAGTGAAGTAGTTTTCCTCTACAATAGTGCCGAATTTAAAAGGATTCTCCATATTACGCATTTTTTCGTTACGCATTTTTTCGTAGTCAATGCAAAGATAGATATTTATCCTCTAACTTCCAAATATTTAGACAATTATTCGGTTCATCCGCAGATTACCCGGGGCGGTTCTGAAATGATCCGTTTTATCATCCGCAATAACTTCATCTTCTCCTCCTTTCTTTATTGATAAAATATTGTTAACTTGATTTTTAGATCTTACTTAGCGTTTGGACATACTACTGAAAAAGATAGAGAATATTTCTCATCCAGCAAAGAGAATCACGATTATTTTTGTTCATCATTTGCCGCGAATTAGATAACTTCTGTGTATATCATCCTAAGGAACGGATCATTTCAGCCCGCTTTGATCCCGAACTCCTTCAGATCCTTTGTCTCGCTGCACAGCTGGTACAAGTCATAGACTTCCTGGTAATTTACTTTTTCTTTTGGCATAACTTATAACATTTAAAGTTGATGCCACAAAGATAATATCTTTAGAAACTCATGTCAAGGCGGAAAATGAGACGTTTACCTTTAATCTTTATGCATTCTTCCTTTTTTAAAATCGGGAATCCCGATGAACGGGTATCGGTTATTTTAATGAACCCCTGTAAGTAATAGAGAATGATCTGGCATATGGTAGATAGCCGACGGGTAGCCGATGGATAGTCGATAGGTAGTGGGAGGATTTTACAGAACTAATTGATTTCAATGCTGTTATATAAAATTAGGTAGTCGATGACGGAAATCGCAACTTTGCCAGGAAAAACTTGATTTTTGGGGACAGGCGTGACGTGCCTGTCCCCGATGGTGAAACTGTTTATCTCAGTCATTCTCTCCCCAGTCATCATCGTCCCAAAAGCCGTGTTGGCGTGCGCGGGCTGGTCCGCTGCCGCCACCGCCATAGTCGATGTCAGCATTACCGTCGGTCTTGGTCACTGCGTCGCTGGTACAGATGATGCCAGTTGTGTTGATGACCGTCACCTTTATGCTTGGTTTCTGATACTTCTTCATATATCAAGTCCTCCTTTCATTATTTGATTACAACCTTACGTCTATTGTTTATATACAGTCCCTTGGTATTAGGCTTACCACTCAGTCGGCGACCCTGAAGGTCATGCCATTCGCCAGCTGATGCATCACTCATTATTCTTAACTCATCATTAACAGAAGTGGTTTCGTCGTCACCGAAGTTCAGCACGAAACGGCGTGCATTGGCACCGGAGGCGATGTCGCCGGCGGTGAGGCCGTTGTGCAGACGGAAGACGGCGCGGCAGGAGCCGACAGTCATGGAGGCGTTAGGATAATAGACTTTGTTATCGGCACCCATGAAGAGGACGGTCTTGTCATTGGCCGTGAGGGTGACGGGCGAGAAAGAACCCACGAAGTCAACGTAGGTAGTCACGACGGCAGAACCCTGAACGGCTGTGATAGTGACACCCTGGAACTCGGGGGAAACCACATCAGTGCCATTCCACTTCACGAGGTAGGGCTTACCAGCCTCAATGTAGTCGACATCGGCGAAATTGAGCGTCAGCGTGCCTGTCGTGCTGTCGTAGTCTGACGAACTGAGGGCCTTCATCGTGGCTCCTTCGAGGGGAGTCCCGTCGAATGTGTCCATATCGAACGGCAGGCACAACGTGTTCCATGAACCGTCCTTGTAGAGTGTCCGTTCGCTGAGGATGACGTTGGCATAGTCGTCTTCATGGTTTTCCAGCGTCTCGTCGTTAGCAGACTTGTCGCTCAGTTCTATGCTGACCGCTGTGAAGACATCCTTATGCGCTGTGAAGGGATAGACGTAGGAACTCACGCTGTAGGCGGCAGAGGCGGTGTAGCGCGTGCCGATAGTGAGATTATCCTCCTTCAGCTCGGTCTGGGTGATGGTCACCTTCGGATCATTATCGGTAGACGACAGTGTCACATCGTCGAACTTTGGGTTGCTGAGCGTCACCGATGCTGTGGTTCCGTCGTTGCTCACCGTCCATTCGGGCTCGAAAACATAAAGGAAGCGGGCGAAGAAGTTGATAGTCTTCTCACCTACGACCCCATCCCAGCCATCATCTGCGTTGATAGTAACCACCTGGCCGCCTTTCAGCAAGTTGTTCTCTTCGCCGGCCTGCATCTCAATGGTTTTCGGAATACCTCCTTCCGGATTAACCAGATAGCCCATGAACTGCAGACCTTCAATTGGGGCAATATTCGGCAGGACAATCTTGGAACCATTCGGCACTTGACCGCCTGCGCTTACATTATAACTACCATTAACTTTAGTATACTCACCGTCCATGAACCAGAATTGTATGACTACATTTCTGTCGCTGGGCTCTGCCGGCCTGCCACAGACACAGGTGGTGTTGCCGCTTCTATAGTCATGGTCGTCTGTCACGGTCTCACGGCAATAGCGGCAGTGCAGGATGTGCTTCTCGTCGTTGAATTCGTAGTCCAGGGCCTCTGTCCTGTCGCTGCCTTCGGTGGGAGTCGTGTGTTTACATTCCTCTATACGCACATAGTTGCGCCAGCGGCAGGCATCGGTTCTCTCACTGACTGTGAACACGCGTTCGATGTTGTCCTCGGCATCGCCCGCCGTCACCCTGTAGTTGTCGGGGATCTCCAAAGAGCCGGCTCTTCTATCCCCACCTTTATCTGGCATACCTTCGCCACAGCCGATAGCACTGCCGCCATTGGCCTCGCGACCCTTGCAGTCGTCGCCGGCAATGGCTATGACCGTGCCGCCGGTGATGGTAACGTCGGCACTACCAATATCAAGAGATTTTGGAGTAGTACATTCTCCACCACCGATACCTGCGCCGTAACTATTGCCCTCGGCTCTTACGGTGCCACCGCTGATGGTGACCGTAACACCGTGCCCGTTTTTTCCGCCGCCGATGCCTGCGGCATCAGTGCCTCCCTTGGCGCTGACAATTGACGTGGAGCCACTGATGGTGACTTTGCCTCCTTGGCAATACAGACCACCACCGATGCCAGCGCCGTATGCGCCACCTGTGGCAGTCACACTGCCGCCAAAGATGTACACCTCACCGTCATTTGGCCTGTCATAATGATAACGCCTCCCACTACCGATGCCAGCACCGAAACTGCCACCCAGGGCAGTGACCGTACCACCGAAGATGGTGGTAACGCCTTCTTTGCTAATGTTGCCATCACCGCTACCGATGCCTGCGGCATTTTCCCCGCCTGTAATGTGAAGGTATCCGCCGTGGATTTCGATGTTGCCGCATTGAGCATTCCAAAAACTGCCGATACCTGCCGCATCCGTATAGCTGTTGGTCACTATGAGGCGGCCCAGATTTTCGCCGTCACTCTGACTGTAGATAAAGATCTTGGCGTTGTTGTTGCCATCCTCCACGTTCAGACCGCGGGTGAGTGTCAGCGTGGCACCGTCGGCAAGGATGAGGTGCGCCTTGCCGAACACGTACAGCGTCTGATACGACACGTCGCCCTTTACCACGTAGAAATGGTCGTTTTGGTCGTCGCCACTGCCTATGACTAACCAGTCGTCAGGATGACTGCCCTCTATGACGGTGGCATCCTTGGTTACGGATGTGGTGACCACCTTCTTGTTTGTGTCGTCCCATGAGCGGCGGTTGAACGTCACGTTCTCGGCCCATGTCCCCTGCACCATCATAATGAGAAGGGCTAAGATACTGAAAATTTTCTGTCTCATTTCTTATATTGTTATGATTTTGGTTCCTGAATTGTTGAAAAAACGACAGAATAAATGTCGCACTCGGTCATAATATCCTCGACCAGCATCGGATATTCTTTCTTATACGTTGGCATTGTCGGTGATCTTGATGACTTTAGTGAAAAACTCCTCCTTGCTCATAAGCACGGGACGAACGGTCTTCTTCATGCCCTGCGACATACGGCGGACATGAAGCGTAGATTTGTTTAATCTCTTCGTGCAGGGTTTCTCCCTTTCGAGAAGTACCATGCCATCACTATTGACTAACTGCATCATAACGTTATGAGTTTCGTATTTACAGGTGCACAAAACTGCGGTTAAGTGAGGGCAATGATGCTTGTATCAATTGCCGAGGATGGGCAGTTATTCCCGATCTTTGGTCGCCTGCCCGCAGCCTTTCGCAGCCTTTCGGCAGCAAAGTTAATAAAAATTATACAAACGGAGAACAATAACCTTGGTTAAATAAGGTAAAAAGACATCATAATCAGCATTTTGATATACTTGTAAACCACTTCCGATGTAATTTAGTTACGCTGAAATTTGGTCATTACTAAAATATTACCTACATTTGCATAACCGTGAGACGAATAGTTATATCACTTGGGGGACGGTTCTATATCACTTGGGGACGGTTCTGAAATGATCCGTTTTCATCCGCCATAACTTCATTATATCTTCCTTTCTTTGTTGATGTAATATTGTTGACTTGACTTTTAGATATTACTCAGTGTTTGTATATCGCTGGCAAATATAGATTTATTACATTTCTCAAAGAGAATCACGATTATTTTTATTTCATCATTTGCTGTGAAAAAGATAACCTCAATGAATATTCAAAGGAAAGGATCACTTCAAAGTTCCCAAGTAATCTTCAATGAAAATAAAAAGTTCCTTATTATAAATGTTCGCTGCTTTATAATTATTGTCGTTTGTCACGCATTATATATGTTTCTGCTATTCAAGTCTATTTGCGGATAGAATATCCGCCATTAAGGACATCAGGATTGCAGATCCCGATGAACGGCGAAATTCAGAATACAAGAATCAAAAAGTCAACGCTTACTTATGTCGTTTCTATGTCTTTTGTCTATACACTCATGTCATTTTAACAGGTTTCTATTATCATCGTTCTACAGCACACGCATCTGATTGATTGCAATCTGATTGAGGCGGACAAGACGTTCACCCTGCGGCACTCCCTCATCAATGAGAACTGCATTGATGTTCTCCATATTTGCCAGGCATATGAGTTCGTTGATGGAAGCATAATCACGGATGTTCCCTTTCAACTCTGGATGGGCTTCACGCCATTGCTTGGCCGTCTGTCCGAACATGGCAACATTGAGCACGTCTGCCTCCTCTGCATAGATAATGCTGGCCTGTGCAGCTGTCACCTCCTCTGGAATCAGATTCTGCTTGATGGCATCCGTGTGAATGCGGTAGTTGATTTTCGACAGTTCACGTTTTGCCGTCCATCCGAGTTGCTTTTGCTCCTCGTCTTTCAGCCGTTGGAACTCACGTATCAGATATACTTTGAACTCTGGGCTTATCCACATGGCAAACTCAAAGGCAATGTCCTTGTGGGCATAGGTGCCACCATAACGCCCTGCCTTTGAAATAATACCGATGGCATTAGTTTTCTCTGTCCACTCTTTGGCACTGAGACGGAAACGGTTCAGTCCTGCCTGAGATTTAATTATGTCGAATTCGGCACAATTAAAATTCGGGTTCATCAACCGCTCCCAGATTCCAAGGAACTCAATGGTATTGCGGTTGCGTAACCAGTTGGAGAAGAAGAATTCACCATCTTTGCCTTCAGCATGTCTGTTAGGCTGATATAGTCATCTTCGTTCTGCTTAATGACCGTTATCTGCGTATTCTGTACGATTATCTTTGCCATATTGTCAGCCGTATTACAAACTTTGTGATGCAAAGTTACAACTTTTCCACCATTTACAGGCAACTTACTATTTAAATCAAGGTGAAGACACCAGTCTTTACCTTATTTTTGCCTCAAAGTACCACCTCAATCTTTCCTTTCCCTACCTTTTTAGTTCATTTGTGACAGCCTCGTGACAGCCTCGTGACAGCCTCTGACAGGTTGCACGCCCTTTGCAACAGCGGGATGTGTCAACCTTACAACCTTTTTTCAAAAAAACATAGTAATAGAATAAAATTGGGGGACTCTTAGATGAATCCTTTATGAAACAGATCATTTCAAAGTTCCCAAGCGATCTTCAATGAAAATAAAAAGTCTTTTTTTTTGTATTATGCTTACTAAATCGTATCTTTGCAGCGAGAGACTAAAATAAAACATTATTGACATGGCAACTTATACAATTACATTGAATGAGCGAACCACCAGCGGCAAGGCTCTGATGGCTTATCTGCAGGCGCTTGGGATAAAGATGCATAAGGTGTCACCCAAGGTGAAGAGCAGTTACCAGCGTTCTCAGGAGGACAAGCAGGCTGGGCGTATTGAGAAATTCTCATCTTCTGAGGAAATGTTCAAGTCGTTAGGCATCTGAGCGTATGTACGAAGTGAGAATGACCAAGACGTTCCGAAAAGACACGGAGCGTTGCCGCAAGCGTGGATACGACATGGAACTTCTGAAGACAGCTATCCGGCTGCTTGAAGCAGACGGGAAGTTGCCTGCTTTGTATCGCCCTCATAAACTGACAGGCGACTATATCGGTTGCTGGGAATGCCACCTGAAGGGGGACTGGTTGCTGATATGGGAGCAAAATAATAATGAGTTAACGCTGCTTTTCACAGGAACAGGCACACATTCCGACTTGTTCGGATAATGATCAGGGATTACCTGTTCCAGCGGATATGGCATCCGCTGGTGTTGAATATCAGGATTTAGATAAAATGTGAACAGGGGGACGGTTCCCGTGTTCATTAATTTCAGTAATTGTTCTCATAACTTTTGTATTAATCCCAAAGAGAGACCTGTAAGCTTGGAAAGCTGGCGGATGCCTCCGCCTGCAGACTTCAGATAATTGATGATCTCATTCCTCCGTATTTTCTCCATATTCTGTAATGAGAGGGGATGCTCGATTCCATATTTCTGAAAAAGGAGACTGCTGAGGTCTTCATCCGAGAGTTTTTCCCCACCTCGGCATCCACATCGAGAATCCCACGGTCATCCTCTATCGGCAGAAGGATAAGTTCCTCTAAGTTCGTCCTGTCATAGCGTGAGAAAACGTGCTGAACGTCACACATTCCAGGAGGATTGCCAAGCGTTTTGCTCAAGTATTCCCTCCAACTGCTCCACGGATAGTCTTCCACGTTGTTGGAGATTCCTGCCTTCAACGGATTCTGGTGAATGTATCGCAGCAGGGTGAGGAAATATGCCGAGGTCTCAACGGACTCACTCTTGAAACGGTCTTGGAACAGATGGCCGTAGCGGCCATACTTCTTGTTGAAATAATAGGCATAGACAACACCTATTCTCTTCACTATCTCACTCAGATTATTGTCTCGCTCCCTAACAAGAAGATGTATGTGATTGCTCATCAGACAATAGGCGTAGATGGTGCAGGGCGGGGGCTGCAGTTGTCCATTCTCATCGCGTCTTTCCACCAGTCCGTCAAGACAAGACAGCATTTTCATGTAGTCTTCCTCATCCTCGAATATATCCTGGCGGTTGATGCCACGAAGCATTACATGGTAGATGCCCGTCTTGCTTTTCATTCTCGCACTCCTTGGCATATAA
>FLNV01000839.1_pt1 | contig 10071 bp, 7 predicted proteins | sample 1140351 | NCBI WGS metagenome assembly FLNV01 (sample SAMEA3878207, study PRJEB12797) | bioreactor metagenome | biome: Moose rumen | place: Sweden | collected 2011-10 | reverse complement strand
TTGAGGAGTTGGGGAGTTGAGGAGTTGGGGAGTTGAGGAGTTGAGGAGTTGGGGAGTTGAGGAGTTGGGGAGTTCATGAGTTTTCTGTACATTCAGAGAGGGAAAAGCGGTCAGTTGTGGAAAAATAGTCCACAGACCAACGGATTGCCTGTCCCTGTGCGCGGCAACGGCTTTTCCGTCCCCTCGCAACTGGGCCTCCGTTGCGGTGTAACGGAGCCTCCGTTGCGGTGTAACGGGGCCTCCATTGCAGTGTAACGGGGCCTCCGTTGGGGTGTTGCGGGGCCTCCGTTGCGAGGCAAGAAAGCCGCGGTTTTGCCAACTGCCTGTTGTACAGCATCATAGAGAGTGTGCCTCATAATGGCGTTTTTCTCGACATTTGATTTATGACTTGAAAATATTCGATTCTACAGGTGGATAGTTGTGTTAAAGTTTTCTAATTTATCTGCTCCACGAAGCGGCGCAGGGCTGCTCCCGGGTCTGCCGTCTTCATGAAGGTCTCGCCTATGAGGAAGCCCCTGTAGCCCACCTGCCGCAGCCGACGTATGGTGTCGGTGTCTGATATGCCGCTCTCGCTGACCATGACACTGTGCCGAGGCAGCAGCGACGCCAACCGCAGCGAGGTCTCGACATCGGTGACAAAGGTGCCCAGATGACGGTTGTTCACACCGCATAGGTCTGGTTCCAGGTCGGCGTAGGCGGTCTCCTGCTCGCTGTGCATCTCCAACAGCACCTCCAAGCCCAACTCGTGGGCAGTGGCTGCCAGCGTGCGACACTGCTGCAGCGTCAGGCAGGCGGCTATCAGCAGCACCGCCGACGCTCCGCAGAGGCGTGCCTGGAAGAGCTGGTACTCGTCAATGACGAAGTTCTTGTACAGCACGGGCAGGGTGACGCCACTCTGGCGGGCCACACTGATATAACGGTCGTCGCCACCGAAAAATTGTCTGTCGGTCAGAATACTCAGTGCCGCGGCCCCCGCCTGCTGATAGCTGAGGGGTATCACGTCGGCCGCGCCGTCCTGCTTGATCCACCCCTTCGATGGCGAGCGCCGCTTGAACTCGGCAATGATGCCGGTGGCACTGCTTTGCAGGGCACGGCTCATAGAGGCCACGCCAGGCTGGCGGCTGATGAGCTGCTCCACCCGGCGGTACAACTGTCGGGGCGGCAGCTCCGACTGCCACTGCTCCAGCTCTCGCCGCTTATATGCCACAATGTCTTGTAATATATCTGCCATGATGGTCAAAGGTCAAAGGTTGAAGGTCAAAGGTCAAAGGTTGAAGGTCAAAGGTCGAAGGTCAATGGTCAATGGTCAATGGTCAATTTTCAATCTTCAATCTTCAATCTTCAATCTTCAATCTTCAATCTTCAATGGCTGTTCAGCTCCACGAACTTCCGGAACGTGCGCAGGGCGCTGCCGCTGTCGATAGACTCGCGTGCTATGGCTATGCACTCGTCTATTGGCTTCTGACCGCGCTCCAGCACGTGGATGGCAAAGGCGGCATTGGCCAGCACTATGTTCTTCTGTGCAGGCAGGGCACGGTTCTCCAGTACGGCATCGAAGATGTCCTTGGCCTCCAGCTCAGTGGCTCCGCCCATCAGCTCCTCTGGCTTTGCCGTGTCGAAGCCCAGGTCGGCAGGCTGGAACACGCGCTCCATCTGGCGTGTCTGCACCTTGAACGGCCCCGTCAACGAGATCTCGTCGTAGCCATCCACACTGGTCACTATGGCATAGTCGATGCCCAAGCGCTGATAGACGCTGTTATATAGCCTCATCTGGTCCAGCGTGGCCACGCCCAACATCTGGCACTGCGGCTGCGAGGGATTGACCAGCGGGCCAAGCAGGTTGAAACACGTGGGGAAGGGCAGCGACTTCCTGATGGGCGCAACAAACTTCATAGCCCGAGCAAAGAGCTGGGCGTGCAGATACACAATGCCGCACTCGTCCATCGAGCGCTGCAGCTTGGCCACGTCGTCGGTGAACATCACGCCGTGGTTCTTGATGACGTTAGAGGCGCCGCTGACACTGGTGGCCGAGAAGTTGCCGTGCTTGGCCACCTTGTATCCGGCACCGGCGATGACGAAGCACGAGGTGGTCGATATGTTGAACGTGTTCTTGCGGTCGCCGCCGGTGCCCACCACGTCGATGTAGCGCTCGGCAGTCAAGTGTACGGGCACGCCGGTCTCGAGAATGCCGTCGCGGAAGCCAAGCAGCTCGTCAACGGTTATGCCGCGCATCTGCAGCGCCGTGAGCAGGGCGGTTACCTGCTCGGCAGGATACTCTGACTGGGTTATGCCTATCAGCACATTGCGAGTCTCCTCGCGGGTCAACACCTCATTGTTGATGATACGGGTCAGTATGTCTTTCATGTCTTTTTGGAGTTTAGGAGCCGCCCGACCTCTGGTCGCTTGGCTCGTCCAAGAATTTTCAATCTTCAATTTTCAATCTTCAATTTGACAAAGTTCTCTATTATTCTGCTTCCCTCGGGCGTCAGTACGCTCTCTGGGTGGAACTGTATGCCCCACACAGGCAGCTGCCTGTGGCGCAGGGCCATTATCTGCCCCTCGTCGCTGCGAGCCAGCACCTGCAGGCAGGAGGGCAGTCCGTCGCTGGCCACCACCCACGAATGGTAGCGTCCTACGGTCAGCTCGCGGGGCAGTCCGCTGAAGAGCGGGTCGTCGGCCACGACATGGCAGGGAGTGGCCACACCGTGGAACACCTCGCTCAGGTTCTCAAGCCGTGCGCCATAGACCTCGCCTATGGCCTGGTGGCCCAGACACACGCCCAGCATGGGCTTGCGTCCGGCATAGCTGCGTATCACGTCGAGCAGCAGACCGGCCTCGCTGGGTATGCCCGGTCCCGGCGAGAGTATTATCTTGTCAAAGCACGCCAGCTGGGGCAGCTGAAACTGGTCGTTGCGCAGCACTGTCACCTCCGCTCCCAACCCACGCACCATGTGCGCCAGGTTGTAGGTGAACGAATCGTAATTGTCTATTATAGCGAGCCTCACCCCCGTCCCCTCTCCAAGGGGAGAGGGGAGTGAATAGTTTTGCTGATGATTATTCATTGTTCTTTATTGCTGTTTTTGTTTGATTTGCCATCTACTCCCCTCTCCCCTTGGAGAGGGGCTGGGGGTGAGGCTTTACATCCTCTCCGCCTTCATTATCGCGAGGCGCAGCGCACCCAGCTTGTTGTTCACTTCCTGCAGCTCATACTCCACGTCGCTCTTGGCCACTATGCCGCCACCGGCCTGGAACCACAGCTCGCCGCCGCGCGCCACAAAGCTGCGAATGGTGATGGCCTGGTTGAGCGACCCGTCCAGGCCTATGCTGCCTATGCAGCCGCCGTATGCACCGCGGCTGTGGGGCTCGTACTGCGATATGAGCTGCATGGCCCTGACCTTTGGCGCGCCCGAGAGCGTGCCTGCGGGGAAGGTGTCGATGAAGGCCCGCACCGGGTCGGCACCACTGTCCAGTGTGCCGCTGACACGCGACACGAGGTGTATGACGTGGCTGTACTGCTGCAGGTCTTTGTAGAAATCTACCTTCACGTCGTGGCAGTTGCGGCTCAGGTCGTTGCGTGCCAGGTCCACCAGCATCACGTGTTCGGCGTTCTCCTTCGGGTCGTTCTTCAGGTAGAGCGCATTCTGACGGTCCTGCTCGGCGTCGCCCGTGCGGCGGGTGGTGCCTGCTATGGGGTCTATGTACATGCGAAATCCGTAAGCCCCCCCTACGGCCCCCGAGGGGGCTTCAATAGTCTTGTCGTCAGCAGAGGTAACTGCTCCCCCCCTCGGGGGGGCGGGGAGGGGGGCTTCAACGCGGCAGTGCGTCTCGGGCGAGGAGCCGAAGATACGGAAACCGCCAAAGTCCATGTAGAACAGGTATGGCGAGGGATTGATGCTGCGCAGGGCACGGTAGAGGCGGAAGTCGTCGCCCTCGTACGACTGCACGAAGCGCCGCGACAGCACTATCTGGAACACGTCGCCACGCAGACAGTGCTGTATGCCGCGCCGTATGTTGTCGCGATGCTGGTCGTCGGTTATGGTTGAGCAGCACTCGCCCACGGGCCGGAAAGGATAGGTGGAGTAGTGGCGGTGGCTGACGTCGTGCTCCAGCTGGTCCAGGTCGTCCTGCTCGCCGGGCTGAAGCAGCTCTATCAGCGTGAGCGTGTTGTTGAAGTGGTCGAACACGATATAGTCCTTATACATTATATACAGTATGTCGGGCGCGTCGTTCTCGTCGTGCGTCTCATCCTTGACATCGATGTTCTCGAAGTAGCGCACTGCATTGAACGACGTATAGCCGAACAGCGCACACTGGCTGCTGTGCTCTCCGCTTACGCTCAGGCGCTGAGTGAAACTGTTGATCAGCCAGGCCACATCGTGCTGGTCGTCAATGGGCGTACGGCTCACGCTGCCGTCGGGCATGGTCACCACGCCCACTCCATGGTTGACGCTGACCGAGCCTATAGGGTGCAGGCAGATGAAAGAGCGGCTGTTCTTCACGTCGTGATAGTCGGAACACTCCATCAGCGCGCTCTGCGGATAGGCGTCGCGCACGCGCAGATAGACGCTGACGGGCGTGTTCAGGTCGCCCAGTATGGTGCGGGTGGCGGTGTTATAGTGGAAATTCATACATCAAACATTAAACGTTAAACATTAAACTTGAGATATGTCTCAATGTCCTTGTCGCCGCGCCCGCTCACGGTCAGCACCACCACGTCGTCAGGTCGGAACGACATCTTCTGCAGCGCGGCTATGGCATGGGCCGACTCTAAGGCCGGAATGATACCCTCCATGCGCGTCAGCTCGTAGGCGGCGCGGACGGCCTCGTCGTCGTTTATGCTATAGACCGTGGCACGGCGGCACGTGGCCAGGTTGGCGTGCATGGGGCCAATGCCTGGATAGTCCAGTCCGGCCGACAGGCTCTCTGCCTCTATAATCTGTCCGTCTGGCGTCTGCATGACCAGCGTGCGCGAGCCGTGCAGGATGCCTACGCGACCGGCGTGTATCGTGGCAGCCGTGTGACCGGTCTCCACGCCCTGGCCTCCAGCTTCGGCCAGCACTATCCTGACCCGCTCGTCGTCAAGGTAGTGGTAGATGGTACCGGCAGCATTGGAGCCACCGCCCACACAGGCCATCAGGTAGTCGGGCCACGAGCGGCCCTCCTTCTCCATGAGCTGCTGCTTTATCTCCTTCGAGATAACGCTCTGCAGCCGCGCCACCATGTCGGGATAGGGGTGCGGCCCCACGGTGCTGCCTATGATGTAGAACGTGTCCTGCGGGTGGCAGCACCAGTCGCGTATGGCCTCGTTGGTGGCGTCCTTCAGCGTCCAGTTGCCGGTCTTCACCGGGCGCACCTCGGCTCCCAGCATTTTCATGCGCTCCACGTTGACGTGCTGGCGCTCCACGTCCAGAGCCCCCTGATAGACCACGCAGGGCATGTCCATCAGGGCGCACACCGTGGCCGTGGCCACACCGTGCTGACCGGCTCCCGTCTCGGCAATGATACGCTTCTTGCCCATCTTCTTGGCCAGCAGTATCTGGCCAATGGTGTTGTTGATCTTGTGTGCGCCCGTGTGGTTCAGGTCTTCGCGCTTCAGGTAGAGGCGGCAGCCGTACTTCTCGCTCATGCGCCGGGCCAGATAGAGCGGCGACGGCCGACCCACGTAGTCGCGCAGCAGCGCCATGTACTCGTCCTGAAACTCCTGGCTCTCCAGTATGGGCAGGTACTGTCGCTGCAGGTTGGTCACCGTGGCATAGAGAATCTCTGGCACGTAGGCGCCACCAAATTCACCATAGAAGCCTTGCTCATCTACCGAAAATGATTGGTTCATCGTATCTTGATATTTTTATGTTGGTTATTTCGTAATTCCCGATTCGTAACTTGTAACTCTTAATTCTTAACTCTTAATTCTTAACTCAAAAAAGGCCCGCCGCAAGAACGGCGAGCCTCTTCTGTTATGCTTACTTACACACACGGCTTCCTTCTCACGACCTTTCCAATCCTGAGCAGCGCCACCACCATGTGTATGAGTACGTATTCTTCATCTGCTTTCAATTTCGCTGCAAAAGTAGTGCTTTTCTTTTAATCGCCAAACTTTTTGCCAACATTTTTTCCATTTTTGCACATTTTTCTTAGCTTTCTTAGCATTTCATGCACTAATCACTATTTTTAAGTATTGCCCAAATCGGACTTTTGGAATACCTTTGCAGCGCTTTTCGAGGAAAAGCCGCACTTTAATGTACTAACAGAGACACACATTAATATTAAGATAAAAAAAACTATGCAAGCTATAAAAAAACTGTTGTTTTCGTCGGCACTGATGTGTGCCGCCAGTGCAAATGCCCAGGTGGTGGCGGCAGACAGCGTACTGCAGGACCACGACAACCACGTCTCGCGTCTGACCGTTGGCGGATATGGCGAGGTGGCGCTGAGCCGCGAGTTCTTCAGCGATGCCAATACGCGCTACTCCAAGCCATCGAACTACAAGGACGACCCATCGCACGGCCGTTTCGACATTCCACATGCTGTCATCTATCTTGGCTACGACTTCGGCAAAGGCTGGACCATGGGCACGGAGATAGAGTTTGAACACACCGGAACGGGCGGTGCCATAGAGAGCGAGTTTGAGGAAGCTGGCGAGTGGGAACAGGAAACGGAGAAAGGCGGCGAGGTGGAACTGGAGCAGTTCTGGATACAGAAGTCGTTTGCACGCTGGCTGAACGTAAAGGTGGGACACTTCGTGGTGCCGGTGGGACTGAACAATGCCTACCACGAGCCACTCAACTACTTCACCGTCTATCGCCCCGAGGGTGAGAACACCATACTGCCCAGCACATGGCACGACACGGGCATCAGCCTGTGGGGACGCGTGGGACGCGTGAGATACGAGGCTCAGGTGGTGGCCGGACTGAACGCCATGTTCTTCAACACCTCGGGCTGGATACACGCTGGCGCGGGCTCGCCCTTCGAATACAAGGTGGCCAACACGCTGGGCTTCGCCGGCCGCATAGACTGGTACGCCATGAGCGGCCTGCGCCTGGGCCTGAGCGGCTACTACGGCAACTCAGTACACAACACCTACCCACTTGACACCAAGGGCACCAGTCTGCTGACCGGCAACCCCAAGCCCTACGACGACGTGAAAGGCGCCGTGACCATAGGGTCGGTGGACGTGACGCTGAACCGCTGGAACTGGATAGTGCGCGGACAGGCCACATACGGCAACCTGGGCGACACGGAGAAGATAAACCTGCTGAAGGACTCGAAAGCACACGCCAGCGACTCGCCCGTGAAGAGCGCGCCAGTGGCCAAGAACGCAGTGGCCATAGGCATAGAGGCTGGCTACGACGTGTTCTCGCAGATACAGTCGCTGCGCAACAAGCAACAGAAGATGTATGTCTTCGGTCGATATGAGTATCACGACAGCTACATACCCGAGGGCAACAAGGAGCAGTATGACTACACCAACGTGAAGCGCTTTGCCGTAGGACTGAACTACCACCCCGTGCCCGAGGTGGCGGTGAAGCTGGACTACTCGAAACGCCTGCTCAAGTCGCCATACAACAACGAGCCGACACTGTCGCTGGGCATAGCATACGAGGGATGGTTCCTATAAATTATACATTAAACATTATACATTATACATTAAATATTATACATTAAAAACCATTTGTTTATTAAATGAAAAGTATTCTGAAAAGCGCTCTGATGTTTGCTGCTGCAAGCACACTGAGCATGGGCTTCACAGCCTGTAGTGACGACAAAGATGACAACGGCGGATCGGACAACCAGCCAACCGAGCAGGAGCAGCTGATGAAGAGCCTGACCAGCGCCTACGTCAACGACGTGGTCTATCCCACCTACAAGAACCTGGCCGCAAATACCGAGACTCTGTTCAACCAGCTGGTGGACGCCAAGGCTAAGTTCCGCAACGGCACACTGACACAGGGCGACATCGACCGCGCATGCGAGACCTTCAAGACGGCACGCTCATGGTGGGAGACCAGCGAGGCCTTCCTCTACGGCGCCGCCACCGACTTCGGCATCGACCCGCACATAGACACATGGCCGCTGGACCGCGTGGCACTGGCCAAGAGCCTAAGCAACAAGACCGTGGTGGCCGAACTGGACGACCTGGACGAAGGTGGCATTGACAACGCACGCGCACTGGTGGGCGAGCAGCAGCTGGGCTTCCACGGTATAGAGTTCATACTCTTCCGCGACGGCAAGAACCGCACACTGGCTGCCCTGCAGGCCAAAGAGGACAACGAGGACTTTGCAAGCTACAACGTCACGGGCGAGGAAGAGCTGATCTTCGCATGCGCCGTGGCTGGTGACCTGCGCGACAAGACCTTCCAGCTTGAGGTGGCATGGATGGGCGAGGATGCCCCAACTGCCCATCAGGAACGTGTGGAGGAGTGCGAGTTCCCCGTCAACGTGGCCTCCATCGACGGACTCTTCTACGGTGACAACCTCATCAACGCTACACAGGCCGGCTCTACATACAAGACCTGGCGCCAGGTGATGAGCACCATTCTCATTGCCGGTTGTGACAATATCTGTGCTGAGGTGGCCGGACAGAAGATAGGACAGGCACTGAGCGGAGAGGATCCCGACTACATCGAGTCGCCCTACAGCCAGCGCTCCTACTACGATTTCTTCGACAACATATCCAGCATACAGTATGCCCTGAACGGACAGCGCAGCACCGAGGCTGCCGCCAACTCGCTGATGCTGTACCTACAGAAGTACAACGCTGCCGAGGCCGCCACACTGAAGGGTAAGCTGGACGCAGCCCTCAACGCCCTTGCCACTGCCAAGGCCGGCACGCCCTTCGTACTCGAACCGCAGAGCGCCAACGCCAAGGCAGCACAGGATGCCATCAACGCACTGAGCGAGGAACTGCAGAATGCAGCAAAATGGATTTCCGAGAACTAAAGAACATATCTTGAACTAAAGAAAATATCTTGAACTAAGAACATATCTTATTATGAAGCACTTAAGTAACAACAATCTGTTGTTGCTATTGCTGACAGGCGCACTGGGGCAGACCCTCTGCGCTTGCAGCGATAAAGAAGACCTGGGCGAGCCAACTACTCCGGTCAACACAACAGACGATGCCAACTATGTGGGCAAGGCCGTGGGCAACTTCTCTGCCGAGGAGTGGTACGTGGGCGGCGAACTGGGCACCACGCTCAATGTGACCGCCGGCTGCTACGAGGACGAGACGCCTGCCGTCACCAACATGGGACTGTCAGAAGCCTTCAACCGCGGCGAACAGTTCTTTGAGCGCAACGTCACCGAGTTTCAGGCTCCGTTCAACGGACTGGGACCGGCCTACGTGCGCAAGTCGTGTCTGGACTGCCACCCGGGCTACGGCCACGGCAAGCGCGTGACAAAGTATCAGGCTGAATGGGGCAACGGCTACCTGCTGGTGGTCTATCACCCCGCCGACGGCCTGAACAGCGACGACGGCCCCTACGTCTCAGAGGTGACGGGCATGCCGCAGACCCGCGCCGTGAGCCCCTTCCTGCCGCCCATCGACGAGAGCGGAATACACCTCGACTGGAAGGTGCTGGACCAGATGGAGAGCGGACTGGCCATGCAGTTCCCCGACGGCGAGAAGTATGAGCTGATCTATCCGGAACTGAGCATAGACCGTGCAGCCTTCAACACCAACCCCACGCCGTGGGAAACGGGCAACCAGGCCGTGGCCTTCCGACTGGAGAGCACCATCGGCATCATTGGCACGGGTCTGCTGGACGCCATACCTGACGACAGCATCAAGGCGCAGTACCAGCGCGAGGCCCCCTACGTGGAGCTGAACCCCGCCTTCTGGGATAAGGAGAAGAACGACTGGGCTGCCACCGCCATGTACGTGAACGCCTCGAGCGGCACCGAGCAGGTGAACCGCATCAAGAAGTTCACCTACGCCATGACGCGCGGCTCGCTGCAAGACGGTGCCGGTGCCAACGCCATCTGGAACATCACCAACGTGAGCCGCAGCGACCGTCCGAAGCTCTACACCACCACGGCCTGGGCCACAGCCATGTCGGAGAACGCCAGCGTGAT
>FLNV01000318.1_pt1 | contig 10081 bp, 5 predicted proteins | sample 1140351 | NCBI WGS metagenome assembly FLNV01 (sample SAMEA3878207, study PRJEB12797) | bioreactor metagenome | biome: Moose rumen | place: Sweden | collected 2011-10 | reverse complement strand
AGCCCCCCCCCGGCCTCCAGTGTGGCAGAACCTCCCTCAGCCCCGCCCACGCTCCTGGTGTCGGGTGTCCATTGCGATTCCATCTTCCGCTTTCATCATTCAACTTTCAGCTAACTAATTCTTGCACTTCTCATCCAAATTCATTATCTTTGCATCATAAATATACGAATGACATGACGAAGGAATTCAATATCACCGGCAGCTGTAACCCCCAGAAACATTATATGGTGGACACAAGCAGGCGTTTCGAGGGAGTGGAGAGCCTTATCGACAAGGGAAAATACTTTACCATCAACCGTGCCCGGCAGTACGGAAAGACCACCATGCTGCAGACCATACGCCGTCGGCTGTCCGACCGATATCTGGTCATTTCCATCAGTTTTGAGGGAGTGGGGGACAGTGGATTCGAGTCGGAGAAGGCGTTTGTGCAGATGTTCTGCAAACTGATGGCAGGGTTTCTGAGAAAAATTAGAGCAGAGGCTAGACTTATTGCTGTTTTTGAAAAGATGGAGCCGTCATCTTTGGACGACCTCTCCTCTGTGCTCTCGGAATTTTGTGATGCCAGCGAAAAACCAGTCGTGTTGATGATTGACGAAGTGGATAAAAGCAGCGACAACCAACTCTTCCTCAATTTCCTCGGGATGCTCCGTAATAAATACCTCGAGCGTGAGGACGGACTTGCCACCACCTTCCACAGCGTCATCCTTGCCGGCGTCTACGACATCAAGAACCTGAAGCTCAAACTGCGGCCCGACGCTGAGAAGAAATACAACTCACCATGGAACATCGCAGCCGACTTCAAGGTGGACATGACCTTCCATCCGGACGAAATCGCACAGATGCTCACGGACTACGAGCAAGACACCCACACGGGAATGGACATCAACGCCATAAGCCAGGAGATATACAAATACACCACGGGCTATCCTGTCCTCGTGTGCATGATATGCAAGCTCATCGACGAGGACTACGGCCGAGAGTGGAACAACGCCAACGTGCTGAGAGCGGTGAAGTACATCGTCAGAGGCGACAACACACTGATGGACGACATGTCGAAGAATCTGGAGAACAACTTGGATTTACGTGAGTTTTTGTTCGCTGTCTCTGTCAATAGCGAGCGCTATGCATATGTATTGGTCGACCCCATGGTGAAACTGGCATCGATGTTCTCCTATATCCGTGATGAGGAAGGACAGGTGAGAATCCACAACATCATCTTTGAGGAAGCCATGTACTTCTACTTTACTTTGGCACGGCAGCGTAAGGACTCGTCCAAACTGATGGCCTACCAGGCGAATTATGTCGTGGGAGGACAGCTGGACATGGAGTATGCCATTACTCGCTTCCGCGACCTCATGCATGAGGAGTACCGCGAGAGCACCGTACCCTTCCTTGAGCGTGAGGGACGCCTGCTGTTTCTTACGTTCCTCAAGCCCGTGATTAACGGGACGGGATTCTACTACGTGGAGCCGCAGACACGCGACAACCGCCGAATGGACCTCGTCGTCACCTATGGCAGCCAGGAGTTCGTCATCGAACTGAAAATATGGCGCGGTGAAAAATACGAGCAGAGCGGACGCGACCAGCTTGCCGACTACCTCGACACTCGCCACATGGCCGAGGGCTACCTCGTCACCTTCGATTTCACCAAGACCCCACACGACCCTGGACCACAGTGGGTCGACCACCGCGGTAAACGAATCTTCGAGGTGGTGATATAGCCGATTTCCGTAAACGACAAGAAACCTCAATTAACGATGATTTGTTGTTGTTTCAAACCTCGTAAGTCTTCCATTTTTACTTCAGCAACTTAAGTTACTAATCCATATAAAAAAATTAGAGTTATGAAAAAAGTATTGATTTATTTATGCATGATGGCATTCCCTCTGTCGTTGTCAGCCCAGAGCAGGCGTGGCGACATTTAAATACTAAATCGTAAATTCTATCTTAATATGAAACGTATCCTTTTAATGATGGCAGTAGCTGTAGTAACGACACTGTCATGCACCGGGCAGAACCAGAACAAAACAAGTGAACAATCAAAAACTTCAGACATGAAGACATTAGTGACTTACTTCTCCGCAACGGGAACCACGAAAAAGGCGGCTCAGCAGCTCGCCGACATCATCGGAGCAGACCTCTATGAGATCACGCCGGAAACGCCTTACACCGACGCTGACCTCGACTGGACAAACAAGCAGTCCCGCTCATCCGTCGAGATGAAGGACCTCAGCAGCAGGCCCGCTATCAAGGGTACCGTCGACAACCTCAGCCAGTACGACACCGTATATATCGGATTCCCGATCTGGTGGTACACGGCTCCTACTATCATCAACACCTTCATCGAGGCTAACGACCTCAAGGGAAAGACCGTCGTGCCGTTTGCAACTTCTGGAGGTAGCACCATCAAGAAGTCGTGTGAGGACCTCAAGAAGACTTACCCTGACCTGAAATGGAAGCAAGGGAAGCTGCTTAACTCCATCGACCGTGCAGAAATTGAGGCGTGGGCTAAAGAATAAACGCTTGATGAGCATAGCTTATCCTTCATCGGCCTGAAAAGCCAGAACATAAAAAACGTAGCCAGAGACAACCTGGCTACGTTTTTTTTAGGCTATTATATGGAATGAACCCTCAATTCCTATAAGAACCGGTCTTCCGCCGTCTTCATCAGGGAACCCGTTGGACAAAGGAATCGGCAATAGGGACGGGGAACGAAGATGCTGATAAGGGTGCACACAACCGCAAGGGCAATCACCACCCAAGAGGCGGCCTGCACGATGAAGGCCGTGAAGAACTCATAGTCTATCCAGTCGAAATAGATGCCGCTTACCATCAAAATCATCAATACTACCCACAGGATTCGACGGAACCAGTACAATCCTTTCTGCGTGGCGATCGATAACTTCCATTTCTTCTTGCTCAGCTTGCCCGCCAGGTCCTGCAAAGAGCCGAACGGACATATATGGGTGCAGTAATGAGTCTTCTTCCCGAACAATGGATAGATGAACGCGGTGATGAGCATGATAATCGGAATCAGGTCTACCCACCAGTCCATACCGTTAGACAAGGCACGCAGGAACATCGTGTAGTTCAGGAATGTGCCGCACCAGAAACCCAGAACGCCTACGTTCAGCAGCAGCTGGACCGTGCGGAATGTCTTTCCCTTGAAGAACAAAGGGATGATGGCTCCCATCAATACCACGATAAGGCCGAGGATGCTCTTGGCTGACAAGTCCATCGTGCCAAGGCCGGAGAACGAGTCGCCTGTATTGTCGGAGTCAGGTATATGGGCTTGGGCATACTCCAAACCGGCCCGTATGTTGGCCATGATGGCCTTGGAGGAGAAGGTCGCACCGCTCACCGCGTCTACCTGCAGCTGAAGACCTTCTTCTAGCGTCTTGTCCCTCCAGTTGGCGATAATCACCTGTGCCTCTTCGAAAAACTCAGGAGTCTCGTCGTTGGACAACGCCTTCAGGGCCACAATCTTGCCGTCCTTGATACGAAGCTCCATCGGCACAGGACCCGCATAGCCGTCGACGTCCTTGCACAGGCTCGTCGTATTCACCACCATCGTGCCGTCATCCTCGGTCACAAGCACCTCTGCACCTGTGACAACCACGCTGTCACCCGTCAACTCCGTCTTAATTTCGCCTCCTATTTTATGGCCTAGGAGCTTGCCGTTCTTCTGGATGGCGGCGACCGCCATCACCGCGATGCATAGCAGCAGCATCACAATCTGTCGGATTCTCTTCATATAATATATAAATGTTCGCTTTCTCGATTTTCGGACAACAAATTTAGGAATTTATTTTCATTTCTCAAAATCATTCATAAAAAAAGCCATTTTATCTGCGAATAATCCAAGGATGAAAAACACTGATTCTTTGTATGACTTGAATCTGTGGATGCTTAGTGTAATAAGCCGAAAACGTGTACGATAACCGAGCATGGAAACATTTTTGCACAATTTTGAAAACATTTTTACATTATTATATGTTATACAAATACGCACAAAGAAACATATATTTACATTTCTTTGACTTTTTTATGATAATTTTGTAACGTCGAATAATAGCCGGCGACAACACTGCTTTTCTGAACCATTCCAGTGACCTGATTACCGACGAATTTCATTCCGACTACTAATGGCTACGATTAAATAATAACACGAAAATATTTCAATTTAATTACTAACTAAAAATTCAAACTAATGAGAAAGACGTTTCTTTTCAAAGTTGCAGTGATAGCGCTTTTCCTGCTCTTCCCTGCAATGAACGTGATGCAAGCGGGCTTGCTCTCAGCGCGTACAATCAAGGGTACGGTGGTCGATGCGGCGGACGATGAACCGCTCATCGCTGCGTCTGTACAGGTTGAAGGCACGTCAAAGGGTATGATGACCGACATGAACGGTAACTTCACTCTCGACGTGAACGACGGAGAGACGCTTGTCGTGACTTACGTCGGTTATGTCACCCAACGGATCGTAATCCAGGGACAGACTAGCCTGACTATTCGTATGGTCGAGGACTCACAGATGCTCAACGAGGTCGTGGTCGTCGGATACGGGACCATGCAGAAAAAACTCGTCACCGGTGCCACCATCCAGGTCAAGGGTGAGGATGTGCAGAAACTCAACACCACCTCCCCCCTCCAGGCGCTGCAGGGACAAACACCGGGTATGGCCATCGTCTCCACTTCTGGACAGCCGGGTGAGGGTATGAAGGTCACTATCCGTGGTCTCGGTACGACCGGTGACTCCGGGCCACTCTACATCATCGATGGGGTACGCGGCGACATCAGCACAGTCAATCCGGCTGATATCGAACGTATTGACGTGCTCAAGGACGCAGCCAGTGCGGCTATCTACGGTAGCCAGTCGGCCAACGGTGTCGTGCTCGTGACGACTAAGAACGGTAAGGAAGGGAAGGCGGTCGTTTCCTTCGACGGATACATCGGATGGCAGAACGTCGCCAGAAAGGCCAAGATGCTCAACTCGAAGCAGTACATGGCTATCATGGACGAGCAGAACGTCAACTCAGGCAGCACTCCTTACGACTGGACCAACTACACCAGCATCTACGACAAGAACGGAAATCTATATGACACCGACTGGGTCGACCAGATGTTCAAGGACAACGCCAAACAGCAGAGCTACACCATCGGTGTTACCGGAGGTAATGCGAAGAACACCTATGCGCTCTCGCTCGGATACATGAGCCAGGAAGGTATCATCGGAGGTAGCAAGGTAAGTAACTACGAGCGTTACAACTTCCGACTCAATGCCGACCAGGACATCATCGAAAACTTCCTCAAGGTCGGTGAGCAGGTCAGCTTCGTATACGACAAGAAAAGAGGTATCAGCGTAGGTAACCAGTATAACAACACGCTCCGCAGTGCGTTCGGAACCAGCCCGCTCGCACCTGTCTACAGCGACAACAACATCTACGACAGCCCGTATAACGACACCAGCAACAGCGACTGGTACAACGCCGACGGAAACCCATACGGTGCCATGATGACTACGGTCAACAACAAGTCGAAGAACGCATATTTCTCTGGCAACGTATATGCGGAGATGCAGCTCATCAAGGACCTCAAGTTCCGCACAACGTTCGGAGCACGCTACACTTCAACTGACTACCGCAGCTTCACGCCGCTCTACCACTTCTCCATCTACTCTTTCAACGACACCCGCACCTCGGCTGCGCAGAGCAAGAACGACGGATGGGAACTCACTTGGACCAACACATTAAATTATAAGTTCGACATCGCCAGCGACCATCACTTCGACGCGCTCCTCGGTATGGAGTCTTACCGCACTGAGGGTTCCTCGCTCTATGCTGCCAACGGATACCTCCGCGATGGATTCGACTCCTGGAAGTATGCCTACGTGAGCAACGGTACGGCGCAGAGCACGGAGGACGGGCTCAACGCAAGCGGAACTCCTTGGGATGAGACTCGAATGATGAGCTACTTCGGACGTCTCAGCTGGAACTACAACGAGAAGTACATGGCCACCGCTACGCTACGTGCCGATGGGTCCAGCAGATTCGCGAAAGGACACAGATGGGGATGGTTCCCGTCGGTCAGCGCGGGATGGATCATCTCTAACGAGAACTGGTATAAGCCTGTTGCCTCATTCATGGACTACTTCAAGCTCAGAGCCAGCTGGGGACAGGTGGGTAACCAGAACATCGGTAACTACATGTACTCCGCTCCCGTCTCTTTCTCCAACCGCTACTACAACTTCGGCACCACGCTCGGCAGTGCGGCAGACCAGTGGGGATCTTATGTCAGCCGTCTGGCAAACGAGGACATCACTTGGGAAACGTCTGAGCAGTGGGACCTCGGATTCGACGCTCGATTCTTCAACAGCAAGCTCAACATGACGTTCGACTGGTACTACAAGACGACGAAGGACTGGCTCGTTCAGCCGCCTATTCTCGCCACCGTCGGAACAGGTGCACCTTATATTAATGGTGGCGACGTGAAGAACGTGGGTATCGAGCTCGGACTCGGATGGAGAGACCATATCGGAAAAGACTTCAACTACTATGTAAACGCCAACTTCGCATACAACCACAACAAGGTGGGCAACATACCGAACGAGGATGGAATCATTCACGGACAGACCAACATGCTCTACGACAACTCGGGTGAGTTCTATCGCGCAAGCAACGGGGAGCCTATCGGATACTTCTGGGGATACAAGACTGCCGGACTCTTCCAAAACGAGCAGGAAATCAACGACTGGATCGCCGCTGGAAACGGTGTGCTCCAGTCCGACGTGAAGCCGGGTGACGTAAAATACTACGACATCAACCACGACGGACAAATCAACGACGCAGACAAGGTCAACCTCGGTAACGGTATGCCGAGCTGGACTTACGGATTCTCACTCGGATTTGACTGGAAGAACTTCGATTTCTCTGTCACGGCTAACGGACTTGCAGGATACAAGATCGTACAGAGCTACCGAAACGTCGGATCGACTACAGCTAACTACACCACTGAGATCCTCAAAAGATGGACCGGTGAGGGAACATCTAACAAGATTCCGCGTGTCACCAACACCAACATCAACTACCAGTTCTCTGACCTCTTCCTCCACAAGGGAGACTTCCTCAGACTCTCTAACCTCACCGTCGGATATGACTTCGCTGACCTCATGGCGTGCAAGTATATCAGCCAGTGCAGACTCTACTTCCAGATTCAGAACCTCTTCACACTCACCAAGTACAACGGAATGGACCCGGAAATCGGTTACGGTATGGACGGATGGGTTTCGGGTATCGACCTCGGATACTATCCGCGTCCGCGCACCTTCCTCGTGGGTGTCAACCTCAAGTTCTAATCCAAGATTCTGTATGAATAAGTAATCAACGATTATGTTATACCTTTTATAATAAAGAAGCAATTATGAAATCGAAAATATTGAATTTTGCCGCACTGGGATTGATCATGCTCGCTACAGCATCTTGTGGGGACAGTTGGCTCGAGGTGGAGTCTAAGACGGAGTCTACTACCGACAACTACTTCAAGAGCGAAAGCGATGCTGCCCGTGCGCTGATCGGATGCTACGACGGATGGCAGTGCACCATCTCAAACGGACCTACTTTCAGCCTCCATTACCTCACAGAGCTCATGGGAGACCAGTGCTTCGGGGGAACCGGGGCTAACGACGTCCGAAACTCACAGGTGGTCGACAGATGGGACATCGCACAGGACCCGTCACAGGTCAACCTCTTCAACGACCTCTGGGGATACTACTATGCTGCAATTTACAGATGCAACGAACTTCTCGCGCATGAGGAACAGATTGCATGGACTTCTGACGCGACGAGAGGCCAGTACATGGGAGAGGCAAGGGCTATCCGCGCCATCTGCTACTTCGACCTCGTACGCCTCTTCGAGAACGTGCCGCTGCTGACTTCTCCGTCATCGGAGAACCTGCCACAGGCGGAGCCGGCGGAGGTCTACGCACAAATCGTGGCTGACCTGAAATACGCTGCCGCCAACATCCCTGCTGACGCATATCCCAAGAGTGGGGCTGCGGAAAACGACGGGCGGATCACGCCTTATGCCGCCAAAGCGCTCCTCGCACGTGTCTACCTCTTCTATAACGGTGTGTACGGTGCAGAGCCGGGCGACCTCACTAAGGCCGAGGCGCTTCAGGGGCTTGAGGACATCATCGCTTCTAAGGAGTATTCACTCGTTCCGCTTTACAAGAACCTCTGGTATTGTGCCAGCACAACGGCTGACGAAAACCATAACGAGGTGTCTACGTATGCGGGAGACGGTAACTCTGAGGTCATCCTCGCACAGAAATTCAACTACACCTCTGACTATAACGGAAACGCAGGGGGTAACAACGGCATTCAGATGTTCTCCATCCGTGGTGGCACCTTCAAGGCGCCTTACGGACAGGGATGGGGTGGAGCCACAGTGCCGAAGTATGTCGTGGCGTCCTATCCTATGGGAGACCAGCGCCGCGCGGCAAGCGTCATCGACCTCAAGTCGGAGGGTATCGAGGACATGGACGAGTACCAGAAGGCTCTGCCCGACCAGCGCGAGTACACTGGCTATTTCAACAAGAAATACACCGCTCGCTCAAAGTACTTCCAGCAGACTGACGGAAGCTGGAACCTCACGCACTATTACAACGACGTGATGGCGGGTGACTTCCAGATTTCACAGCCCATCGACTATGTCATCATGCGGTATGCCGACGTGCTGCTCATGGCTGCTGAGCTCGGAAGCCAGAACGCACAGAACTACTTCAACCAGGTGCGTCAGCGCGCTTTCATGGAGGACGACGGACAGGGCAATGCAGTCCTGGGAGGCTACTATCAGGTGAAGAGCCCTACCAAGGAGAACATCCTCGAAGAACGTAAGCTCGAGTTCGCATTCGAGGGACAGCGGTGGTTCGACATACGCCGGCAGGACGCCAACGGAGCCTATGCGGCGAACGCCATCGCTGCAGCGAACGGAGAAGTTGTTCTGTCGGGAGGAAGTGAGGAAACCATGAACTACGTGCCGGCTAACGTCACTTCCAAGAGGGGATTCCTCCAGATTCCGAACACCCAGATTCAGCTTTCTAACGGCGTTCTGAAACAAAATGCGGGATGGTAAGACTTTCATTAACTTTTTAATCGAAAACGTATGAAAAAGATAGTATATTCATTAATCACATGCCTCACAATGCTTTTCGCACTGCAGGCATGCTCACCCGACGACTACAGTCTGGGAAAGAAGGATGTGACGTCGGAGGACTTGGTCGAGGGAATCGCCTTCACCATCACCCACGACCAGGCCAATCCTAACATCGTGTACCTCGAGAGCAAGATGCCGGACAACTACCAGGTGCTCTGGAACCACCCGCAGGGACGCTCGCAGGGAAAGAAAGTGACGCTGAAATTCCCGTTTGCCGGAACATACCAGGTGCAGATGGGAGTTGAGACTCGTGGAGGCGTCGTTTATGGTGACTATGTAGACTTCACCATCGACGACTTCTGTGCAGACTTCGTAAGCGACCCGCTCTGGGAGACACTCACCGGTGGTGTCGGACACTCAAAGACATGGTATCTCGACCTCGACGAGAACGCGGTGTGCCGCTATTTCGTCGGACCGCTCTATTTCTATGGAACAGCCGACAACTGGAACACCGTCACCCTCGGACAGACGGTCGAAGGCGACAGCTGGAGCTGGGGGGCTGACTGGGCTGGAAACGGCTCTTGGCTTTTCGGTTCTACCGGGGCCATCGACTTCGGATCTATGACGTTCTCTCTTGAGGGGGGAGCTAACATCATCGTCGACGACAAAGCACACAACCGCGTTATGAATGGTACCTTCCAAATGGATACCGACAACCACACGATGAAGCTCACCGACGCGGAAATACTGCACGACCCGGGACGTGACGCTATTGTCACACAGTGGGGAAACATCACCATTCTTGCGCTCGACGAGAACCACATGCAGCTTGCGGTCCTCAGAGACAACGACCCGAACGAGGGACCATGTCTGCTCTCTTACAACTTCATATCCGAGGACTATAAGAACAACTGGTCGCCTGACAACG
>FLNV01000044.1_pt1 | contig 10081 bp, 14 predicted proteins | sample 1140351 | NCBI WGS metagenome assembly FLNV01 (sample SAMEA3878207, study PRJEB12797) | bioreactor metagenome | biome: Moose rumen | place: Sweden | collected 2011-10 | reverse complement strand
TTCAGGAGCTAGGATTCGAACCTAGTACCTTCTGATTCAGAGTCAGACGTTCTACCAAGTGAACTACTCCTGATTAGAATCGAATCTTTTCGTAATCCTTGGTTGCGGGGGATGGAGTTGGACCACCTATCTTCGGGTTATGAGCCCGACGAGATACCGTTTCTCTACCCCGCATCGAAATTTGGGAAACCAGGATTCGAACCTGGACTGACGGAGTCAAAGTCCGCTGTCCTACCGTTAGACGATTTCCCAATATTTTTGTATTTTGCAACAAAAACGTCCATAAAACAATGGACACTATTCAATATAAGAATTTTTAGATAAATTTCAAGATGAAATTTTTGGAAAATTTGTTTTTCAAAAGAGCCAAATGAAAAACATCCGGCTCAAAACACATAAAATCAAATTAACTTAAATCACATAACTAAATGCAATTCTTTTTTCTTCGTCTGAAATCGCGATTTCTCGCATTTTTTCGACAATTTTTTGTCGATACTCTCTTTTCACAATCCCCAAAAGGGATTGTAGTTCTTTTATCGTTTTAGCATGTCTGATAAGTTCCTCAGACCAAGCCATCCTATCATCGTAACCAAGAGAATAAAAATACTTGGTTGCTTCAGCAAACGATGATACACTAGATTTGAGATATGCTTTTGCGACTACATTTTCGACTTCACTTAATTTTTGTTCTTTCAGAACTAAAAACCATTCAGCGAAGCCAAAGAATTTTTTTGCAAGATTTTCATCTGCACGGAAAACGCTTACCAGTAAATAGCTATTGTGCCGAATTTGTTCAAAAGTATCAGCACATGGATTTGCTAGGAAATTTTCTAATGCATTGTACATAAATCCTCCTTTCTTATTATTTTTATTTTTGTACAGATATTATACATATAAGATATAAATTTTCAACGAAAATATGATAAAAATTTGTCGAGGTGGCTGGGATGATTACCATCCTTGGTAAGACCAATTATCAAAGATTTTTTGGAGAATAATCTCAAACTCACTTTACACCCAAAAAAAATTTATCTACAAAATGTAAATCATTGAGTACAATTTTTATGAGCATTTATAAAACCATACCGTATCTATCGTTCAAAGAGAAGTGTAAAAAATTTTTATAAGATGATGAAAGAATGCAATAATACTCCATGAGATTCGTCATTAAATTCATATCTCTGATTGTTTAAACATTATAACCAATATCAATTAGTCCAAAAGATAATAAAAGATTTAAAATTTGATAATCTAAAAAAAATATCAAAAATGGTAAAGTATTATTGTCAGAAATAGAAAAACTTGTTTTATTACCGAGTGAAATTACCTCAAATTGATAATTTTTTTTATTTTATAAAACTTGTTTTTTCTATCTTATTAATTATAAGTTTAGCATAAAAAAATCACAATTATTAATTTTTAATTATTAATTCTTAATTGTTCTATGAATTGAAATATAGTTTTGGTCTGAGCCGGTTGAAGTGGAATGTCTGCAGTGGCAGGAATACTTTTTGAATTATGATACGAAAAAGAATTAATATGTCTGGATTGAAATCAAAGTGAATTGACCGATAAATTAGGAAAAAAAGGAATCAAAGTATTGATATGAGAAAATAAATACAAAGTCTGACTTTTTGATCATGTAATTTATTCTGAAGCTTGTGTAAATTCTCCTGAAGTCATTGCCGCCAAAAGCTATGAAAGGACACCAAAACAAAGCAGATTTATCTGAAATTATTTTCAATTTTTGTGAGAAATCAGTAAATATTTCACTACTATCGGGATAGCTGGGACAAATGGGAAAAGTAGTACTACATCAATGTTAATCTATACTGCGAAAAAGTATTTAAAAAATTTATGACTTTGAATCGTATGAGCATTGGTGCCTGATTTGGACTGAAATAATTATTATTTGAATCAAAATAAAAAAGATGAAATAAAAAATATTTTCGATCACATATTCACCTGAAAATGATTGGACTACAATTTGATTAAAAAAAATTATTTCATCATAGAATCTTGTGAATACAAAAGACATTTTTTGATGCTGGATACTGATTATGGAGCTATAACCAATATTGAATTGGATCATACTGACTACTACAAAGATTTGAATGACTACTCCTCTGCTTTTGCTGAATGGACTAATAAAATTAAACATAGTGTAATTTCCACTGAAAATTTGAATATCCCTTGAATCAAACAAATCTGAACTACTCACTTCAATTTCAAAAAAATTTTTTGAGAGCACAATGACAAAAATGGTTCAATAGTTTTTGAATTGATTAAAAAATTAAACCCAAATATTGGTGACAAAGAATTAAAAGAATTAAAAGAATCAATTGAAAATTTTGGGTGACTTCGGAGGAGGATGGAATATCTCAGGACAACTGAAAAATGAGCAATGCTTTTTTCAGATTACTGACATATGGCAAGTTCTATCAAATTGTGCCACCAAGCTCTGAGACAGCATTTCCCAGACAGAAAATTGACCGCAATATTTCAGCCACATCAGGTAAACAGAGTCCTCAGAGAATGGAATGAATTTTGAGAAGTTTTGAAAAATTTTGATCATATCTATATCTTCAATATTTATGCAGCCAGAGAAAATTTAGATGAACAATTGGAAAATTTCAAACATTTAAATATCCAAAATGCAAATAGTGTGACAGAATTATGAAATATTTTTGCCAAAAATTGTAACTGAAAATATATTACTGAAATTTCAGATGTACAAAAGATTATCAATAATGCTTGAAAAAACGACATTATCACAATTTTCACAGCGTGAGATTTAGATTATTTGATTAGATAATTTTTCACCAACTTAATTTTGTTGATTTTTAATCCAAAAATATTATTAATAAATGATAATATGTTTATTATTATAAAATTTCATATGAAACAAAAAATCATAATTACCACAATATTGAGCTGAATGATAGCTTTAACTTGATGCTCACTGATACCACAGACAGAAAATTGACAAAACGAGACACCAAATCCAGCATCAGTTTTTTGTGAAGAAAATGGCGGGACTTTAGAAATTATCCCAGATGAATGATGAACAAGATGAAACTGTAATTTTGATGATGGAAGTTTTTGCGAGGAACGAGCATATTATCACGGAGAGTGTAGCCCTGGTCGATGAGATGGAAATACAATAGAAATAGAAGAGATCCAAGAAGTTCAAAATGATGAAAATATATCACAAGAAGAAAAAGAAGAAATCTCCAATTTAATTGAAGAGATACAAGAACACGATGAAACCGTGCAAATAGACGAAAGCATAGTAGACGACACTCTAAAAAGATATTGAACTTCATGAGAAAATCTCGAAGAAAGTGATATTGATTTAATGAATGAAATTATTGATATGGTAACTCAAAGCTAAATTTTATATCCAAAATAAAAAATGAAAACATTTTTCCAGATAATTACATGATTCTTTTTCTTTTTGAGCATCATAGTTTGATTATTCTTTTTGAGATGAGATGTGATTTTTTCAGCACAAGCATTTAAAATAATAAAAATGATTTTGATACCTGGATATTTGATACTTACATGATTAATGGTTTGATATTTGGTTGCAAATATCCGATCCAGACAAAATAACAATGAAGAAAGAGTTTACTCAAAATCATTTTTAATATGAATAATAAGTTGAGTAATTTTAGCACTTGTGTATATGGTAATATAATGTACAAAAAAATAATTTTTATAACATTAATTTTTTCTGTATTCTTTTTGTATTGATGTAGCGAAAATGAATGATTTCAATATGATTTTGATAATTTTTATGGTGAATTTGATACAGAAAACGATTTCGAAATAAACAAAACTGAATTAAACTGACTATGATATAATCTAATAAAAAATGACATTATCAAAATATATAAACAAAAAAATCCAGAATGATTTACAGAATCAATAATAATAAGTAAAAAAAACAGCGATAAAGATCTAGAAAGCTATGCAAAAGAGAATATTGAAAATGTAGATATTTCCGGATTAAAAGTAACTAAATGAAAAGATCTCGAAATCGAATGCGACGGACAATCCTTTGATTTAATCTATTTTCAATGAAAGTATAACATGAATCAATATAATATATACATGACAAATGGGTTTTTGAAAGTATGAGCATGAATATATACGATATCATATGCCACATTGGATGAAAAAAGTCGTAATAACTTTTCTTCAAGTTTTAAAACTATAAAATGTAAATAATTTTATCTATTCAATATAAACATGACTGATTTAAAACCAGAATTAACCGATAAACCTGAACAAACTTCTGGATGAGAAATTTTTGGAAAAATACTCATAGGTATTGTCGTATGATTTATAATTTCGTTATTGTTATTTATGATTTTGACAGCTATTTGATGAACTATCACTTGAAATGTAGATTCTTGATCATCGAGCCCAATTTTACCACTACTACTTATAGTATCTTGATTTTTAGCATCATTTGTATGAAATCTATGAGTCGCTGGATTGTATAGTTTATTTTTTAGCAAGTCATACCACAATATGAATAAGACTATAGGTATCTTGTTACTGACAAACTGATTACTTTTTGTCTTTTTATTACCAATCTATATCATATTCAATAAAAACATAAATACATTATTTATGATACTATGATTTCACATAATCATAGCCACATTTTTGTCATCACAGCAAATGGAAAACATGAAAAATCCAAACTATAGTGCATCTTCCTTAGTTTGAAATACTTTTAGTTTAGCGCTTGCAATGCTAATTTATTGAATCATATGGAAAACTGCTACTGCTTGAGAATTTCAAAATCAACTATATTTGTCGTTATTAATTCCACCTATTTTAGGATTCTGAATAATCCCTCTTTGATTATGATTATGGGAAGCTATATACTACAAATTATTTGAAATATGAAATAATCCTTTTTATGCAGAATCTAAATGAGAGTTAAATAAAAAAGAGATGGATTACTTGCAAAAAGAAGAAAAATTAAACGAAATTGATGAAGATATAAATATTGACCTATAATTTATCAAATAACAATACATCGTGAAACTAAAATTAACATTTTATAATACCACAGCTATTACAAAGATTATACTTTGAGCAATAATATTACTAATCACCTATACTTCAATAAATGTATATGAAGATCCGATTATTGCCATAAGTTTATGATTTTTGTGAATATTCATATTAGCACGATGAGTGAGCTTTTTCTTGTTTTTATTTGAACAAAAATTATTTCACAAATTAAAATCAGAAGACAACGCAAAAAAAGATAGTTATAAATTATCATTATTATTCTGAATCTTTTGTATTATAAATGTACTATTAATCTTGTGATCACACCGGAATAAATTAATTTGAATAATATTATTGATTGTTTTTATTTTAATGCAAATATTCTTATTTGAAAGAAATGACTGAAACTGAACTAACTAATGAAGTCATAGACTGCCTAAAGACTGTATATGATCCAGAATTTCCAATGGTGGACTTGTATACATTATGATTGATATATGATGTCAAAGTAAATGAACCTCAAAAAAAAGTAGATATACTCATGACTTATACGACAATATCATGTCCATTAGGAGATATGCTACAACAGCTTTGTAAAAATGCAATTTTGGACAAACTTCCAGATTTTGAGGTAAATATTGAAATAACATTTGAGCCAATGCGAAGTACAGATATGATAAAAGACAAAGATATCCAAAAATTTTTTAATATTTAATTGTAAATGATGATGTTATTTTTGAATATATCGACAGACAATATGGTTTTGGAGATTGAATGAGAAAAAATACTTTTAAACCGTAATGATATAGAAAACACACTGTGACAAAAACTCGTGCAAATATATAGACAATATAATTTTGATAAAGTTTTTATTTTGAATTGACCAGGTGGATTTACAAATTTGAGAGTCGGGACCTTGACTGTAAATTTATTAAATTCATTGGAAAATGGAAAAATAGATGCCTACTCTATCACAAAAGTTGATTTTTTCAAACATTTTGTAAATAAATGAATTTTGCCAAATAAAGGAATAATCTATATCTGACAGAGAAAAAATGTTTGGTTGTATGACTTCACAAAATGAGATTATGAAACAATAAAAAAAGATGAAATAAATTATGATGATGAATTATTTTTTGATTTAGTACATGAAGATTGATATTTTGAAACTGAAACTATTGATATAAATTGTGAAGATGAAAATATCATTTTGAAATATAAATGACAAGAATATAAAACAAGTATCGAAGAATTATGACTAAAAGCAGAAAAACTTGTTGATGCAAAATATTTTATCAAACCAATAATGTGAAAAGAATGACAATAAAACCTCAAAACATCTTGTGAATTGATCGATGAAGTAAATACATCGGAGTCGCTTATGCTCCATTTGATCAAGATATCACATTTCCAATAGGATATTTATTAAACGACAAAATGGTATATTTCAATCTATGAGATATCATCCAGAGACACAATATCAGGAAAATTGTCATATGATTTCCTCATACACAAAAAGATACTCAAGAAAAAATATTGGATTTCATCAAGCACTTGGAGATGATTATTGATACAGAAAAAATCTCAATTGAAACAATCCAAGAGGACTACACTAGTGTCCAAGCATGAGAAATCGTTTCAAATTTCAAAAAAAATGTAGCTGAAGATACAGTCAGTGCTATGCTAATTTTGGATAGATGGAAAGAAGAGAATAAAGATTAATTTGAAAGATTCTCAAGTATTTTCTGCCTCATATCATAATACTCACCATCAGGGTGTGTCTTATCTGGTGTCGCATATCGTACATTTCAAATATCTATACTTGCATAGTCTATTACTGGCCAATTTTTTTCTTTTCATAAAGCTCTAATTTTTTGATTAAACTCTACTAATGGATACTCTTTTCATAGGTGTCAAACACTGTGTTCTTTTTTCGTTTCTCATATACAAGTACATAATACTGGCTGCACTCATATACTTTGCAAATATTCTCACATAAGTTTTATATCATTGTATGCATTATCTACAGCCGTTTGTGAGCTTGCAGCTTCATTTCATCAAAAATAAAACATAAAACTTTTTATTCAATTATCATCACAATATTTTTTTAATTTTCCCTCATCCAATACTCATTTTTCTCATTCTTTCCAAAACCGCTCATTGCTTCTAGTTGTAGCTGAAACTATTCAATTCATGTTTTTAAACACATTTCCAGCAAATCATTGCATCATTGATGAGCCAATTCATCAAACTTGAGCAGGAGATTCAGCTTCTAATTTCGGTCATTGCAATATGTCTGTATTGTCTATATAGTCTTGCCTATTTGTAAGATAAAATTTATTTTTTTCATTAAATTTTGGCTCTACCACCATATTTTCAGCGATTACAGGTTCTTCATTTTCTTCATTAAGATCTTGATTTCAGCCTTCATTTTCAACTATTTGTACATTGTTTCATTGTAAATTTTCAGAAATTGGATCATCTGAATCATTTTGTTCTTCAGACTTTCAAATATCACTTTCCTGTCATCTAACAAAATTTGGCAAAATTTTATCCATTTCTTCCATTTTTTCTTTATTTTTTACCAAATCCCAAACTTCTTTTTTATCTTTTTCATCATATCATCTCCTTTTCATTTCTTCATCTGGTGATTTATATTTTCACCTATATATTTCCAAAGCAAATAATTCTTCTTCGGTATAAGATGTTGATTCTATGCTATCTTCTGTTTCAATTATCTCTCTTTTTTCATCATCTTTTTTATCGTTTTTATCTTTTTCCTCATTAGCTACTTCATCATCTCAATTTTTTACATTTCATACTAAATCTAACAGCTTCTGAATAGTCTTTTTCCCTGGCACTCAATCTTTTCTTAATCCGTTTTCTCCTTGAAACCTTTTAATAGCTTTTTCAGTATCTGACTCTTGTCATGAGGATTTTTTCAATAATCAATCAATGTTTCATACTTCATATCATTTTGATTCTAAAAGTATTTGTACAGCCATCACTACAGCCGAATTAATTTGAAAATCATCTCTTTGTATACAGGATCAAAGATATTGCTTTACAAGATCCATATGATATTCCACCTTTTCTCATTTTTTCTCAAAAAAATTTTTCTTTATCTGATCTGCTTGTACATCTTTTTGTAAATCAGTTAATTCTCTTTGTATTTGCTTTTTTACCCAAGCTAACTCTTCAGAAACATTATCTAAAGAAGATTCAAAATTTCAATCTTTGTTTGTAATTCATCCCGGCATTTTTATTTTTATTAATAGATAAAGGTCAGCCATCGGCAGTCGACTGTCTGCTGTCTTTTGTCTTCGGTCGTCGATCTTTTGCCTACAGTCTGCTGTCTTCAGCTAATTTTCTGCCGACTGCTGACCGCCGACTGTTGACTATTGTCTGCTGACTAATAACTATCGACTGAATATTATTATAATTAAAAAAATTTTTCTGTCAAATTTTGAAAGACTTTTTACAAAAAAAACCTCAAGATTTCTCTCAAGGTTTTCATTTGCTATCAGCTATTAGCTACTAGCTATTTGCTAAATTTAATTAACTAGCTTCTCCTGTAAGTGTATTTACTACCACTGTATCTCATTCATTTTTGTGTAAAGGAACTTGAACTTCCAATCCTGTTTCAATTGTCGCTGGTTTCGTTCAAGCTTGTTGTCTATTTCATTTTACACCAGGCATAGTAGATGTAATTACATAGGTTACAGTTGGAGGTAAAATAACTCATAACACTTCTCCCTTGAATATGGTGAGATATACATCTAAATTTTCTTTCAGATAATCAACTACATCATCGATCTTTTCTCTATCTAAATCATACATTTCTCATGTATCATTTTCCATGAATGTGTATGTATCTCATGCTGAATAAAGATATACTGCAGCCTTATTTTGGACTTCAGCCTGTTCCAAAACTGTACCTGCATTACATGTAAAAATTGTTGTTTTACCAGAAACGATGTCTTTTAACTTGTATGTATCTGTAGCTCCTCATCTACCCATATGAGTATGAGCTGTCTCAACAACTCTTGCTAATTTACCATCTATTTCCAAGATCATTCATTTCTTTACTTTAGATGTATCTACTTTTACCATTTTAAAAAAATTTAATATATAAAAAACATACAGCAACATTATATAATAATTCTCGACAAAATAGCAAGAAAATTTTAATAATAATGTCATTCTGAGCGATAGCGCCGTGCTCGGCTTCAGCAGAGAAGAATCTATTCACATTTATTAGATTTTTCGTAGTTACACTCCTCACAATGACACCTAATATCTAAAATCTAACGACTGCCGACTGTTGACCGCCGACCACCGACTACTGACTACTGACTGTTGACCGCTGACTGCCGACTAACATCTAATCAATTAAACTAACTTTGATATCTCAAATTTTATTATTTTTAACAGAAAGGACTCTGAGTAACAAATATTGGTCTTCTTTTTCATCGATGTCAAATTTCTGTATATTTATTTTGATTTCATCTCATTTCCTTGGGAAATTTTCAAAATAGCTCATCACATAATATCACAATGTTTCACCTGTAAACTCTGCTTCATCTATATCTACATCTCCAAAATCCAAATCAAATTTTTCAAGCATTTCATCAATTCTAACTTCAGACTGAAATATAAATGATCAGTTTCAATCGGTCCTAATTGGATCAATTTCATTATCAAATTCATCTTGGATATCTCCAAAAACTTCTTCAACCACATCTTCCATAGATACAAGTCATGCAACTCATCCATATTCATCGATAACTACAGCAATATGTCTACGAGATTTTTTGAACAAATCTAATAAAAAATGAATCGGTTTAGTCAAAGGAACTTTGATTACTGGTCACAATGACAATTCAGATAATTTATAATTTCCACGACCTTTCTTTTTTACTTGCAATAATTCTCTCAAAGTGACAACTCGCTCCATATGATCAGTATCTCCATTGTAAACCAATATACGAGAATGTGAAAATGTAAGCAGTTTTTCAATTGCTTCATCTACTGTCAAAGTACAAGG
>FLNV01000317.1_pt1 | contig 10099 bp, 10 predicted proteins | sample 1140351 | NCBI WGS metagenome assembly FLNV01 (sample SAMEA3878207, study PRJEB12797) | bioreactor metagenome | biome: Moose rumen | place: Sweden | collected 2011-10 | reverse complement strand
CAGAACCGGCCAAGCCTGCCGCTGCCTCGCAGCCAGAAAGTAAGAAGAAATATAACGTGATAGTTGGCAGCTTCGGCTCCGAGGAGAACGCCAACAACCGTGTTTCCGAACTGAGGTCGCAAGGCTACAGTGCGAGCGTGAGGTATATCGAGTCGAACAAGATGTACCGCGTAGTTGTAGGCGGTGCTGACGAAAGCACGAAGGACAAACTGAAAGCCCGCTACAGCGATGCATGGGTAGAATAACAGACGCATGTGGAATAAAAAGACACAAAAACTACTGACGACAATGGGATTTATCATACTGTTTCTTTTACTAATCATAGGTGTTCACAGCTATGTGTTCTGGCATATTTGGTGCATTGTCCCCTTGTCGTTCGCATGGAAAACGATATTGATTTCGCTGGGAACCATATCGTTCCTGATGCTCTTCCTCTATCTGAGCCCCGCAATGGACAAGCTGCCATTGGGCGTTTCCCGCTGCATCTACGAGATCAGCACGTCATGGCTGATTGTGCTGTTGTACCTTGTCATCATCTTCCTGCTGCTGGATCTGGGCCGTTTGTGCCATATTGTACCGAAACAGCTGCTCTACTCCAGCCTTCCGGGCAGCCTGGGAATCCTGATTGTGCTGACCGGCGTGTTGTTCGCCGGAAATGTGCATTACAACCACAAGCAGCGTGAGGAAATCAAGTTGACGAGCAAGAAGATAAGCGGCGAGAAGAAAATCGTGTTTCTCAGCGACCTTCATCTCGGCTACCACAATCCCCGTTCCGAGTTTCACCGCTGGGTGGAGTTGCTGAACGCAGAGAATCCCGACCTAATACTGATTGCCGGCGACATCATCGACGGTAACCTGCGTCCTCTGAACGAAGAGCGCGTATGGGAGGAATTCCATGAGCTGAACGCACCGGTCTATGCATGCCTAGGGAACCACGAATACCTAGCCGGCCGAGAAGGCTCGATAGAGTTCTACGAAAAATCCGGCATACATCTTTTAATAGACAGCACGAGCGTGGCCGACGGTGTTTGCCTGATAGGGCGTGATGACCGCACGAATCCCAAGCGCAAAAGCCTGAAAGAGCTGATGCCGAGCGCTGACCGGAGTAAGCTGACAATCCTGCTTGACCACCAGCCCAATAAGCTGGAGGAGTCGGAGCATGAGAAGATAGACCTTCAGCTGAGCGGCCACACCCACCACGGACAGGTATGGCCCCTGAACTGGGTGACAGATGCTGTTTACGAATGTGCGTATGGCTATTATAAGAAAGGTGGTACGGAATATTACGTAAGCTCCGGTCTTGGCATATGGGGCGGCAAATTCCGTATCTGCACCAGTTCAGAATATGTGGTCATCCAAATCAACTGAGAGCAGAATGGGACGAATTATGGCCATAGACTACGGCAAAAAGCGAACCGGCATCGCAGTGACCGACCCATTGCAGCTGATAGCAAACGGGTTGACAACCGTAAGCACCCCCACTCTCTTCGACTTCATCCAGGACTACGTGTCGAAGGAAGATGTGGAATGTATTGTTGTGGGTCAGCCAAAGCAACCTAACGGTAACGACTCTGAGAACATGAAGCGCATCACCCCCTTCGTCAACCGGCTTAGGAAGCTGTTGCCCTATATCCCGGTGGAATACTACGACGAGCGTTTCACCAGTGTTCTGGCCCAGCGTGCCATCCTTGACAGCGGGGTGAAGAAGAAAGAGCGACGTGAGAACAAAGGGCTGGTTGACCAGGTCAGCGCCACAATCATTCTGCAGGACTATATGGAATATAATAAGTTGAAAGTTGAAAGTTGAAAGTTTAAAGTTTAAAGTTTAAAGTTTAAAGTTGAAAGTTGAAAGTTGAAAGTTTAAAGTTGAAAGTTTAAAGTTGAAAGTTGAAAGTTTAAAGTATAAAGATTAAAGTATAAAATCAATGATATTACCAATGTACATATTTGGTCAGTCGGTTCTTCGCCAGCATGCGGAAGACATCTCGCCTGACTATCCTAATCTTCAGGAACTGATAGCCAACATGTTTGAGACACTGAAAAACGCAGAAGGAGTTGGTCTGGCCGCCCCCCAGGTGGGTTTGCCCATCCGCGTGGTGGTTGTTGACCTTGACTGCATCAGCGAAGACGAGCCTCAATACAAAGGATTTCTGAAGACATTCATCAACGGCCACATCTTAGAGACCAGCGACGACCTGGTAAGCATGGAAGAAGGCTGTCTGTCGATCCCCGGTATTCACGAGAACGTGAAACGTCCCTCGCGCGTCCACATCCAATATTTGGACGAAAACCTGGAGGCCCATGACGAATGGGTTGACGGTTTTGTAGCCCGCGTGATTCAGCATGAGTTCGACCACCTGGAAGGCAAGATGTTCGTTGACCGCGTGTCCCCCCTTCGCAAGCAGCTTTTGCGCAAGAAGCTGACCGGCATGACCAAAGGAAAGTTCAGCTGTCACTATAAGGCAAAGGCCAACCACTGACCCCCGTTGCCCCAAGCAGCCCAATCCCATGACATTGTTCCAGAAGAGACTCATATTTCTTTATTTGCTTACGCTGCTTTTTCCCACTGGCGCCTACTGTCAGTGGGACATCCCTCACTCGATGGAAGCCGGTCAGAACGCCTTGGAATATCATGACTACCGCACCGCGATATCGATATTCAACCGCGTGATAGATTCCCGTCCAAGCAACCATAAAGCCTATTACTACCGCGGGATAGCCAAGCAGAACTTAGGCGACTATACAGGAAGCGAGAACGACTTTTCCGAAGCGCTCTCGCTGAATCCCTATTACTATGACGCCTACGACCAGCGAGGCGCAGTTCGTTTCCGTCTGGGCAAATATGCCGAGGCGTCTTCGGACTTCAGCCAGGCCACCCATTACAAAAATGAGCACCGTGAGATATGGAGCAACCTCATCCTCAGCACGATGGCGACAGGCGACTATGCTCGGTGCGACAGCCTGTCAGACTTGCTGATTCGGAAATGGCCCCATCACGCCGACGGCTATCTCCTGAAAAGCCGTTCGCTTTACGGTTTGGGCTCCATCTCCGCTTCCGAGCAGATGGCCGACCAGGCACTGTCAGAAGAGCCATTCCATCTCGCCTCCCTGATCGTGAAGGGTAATTACCTGATGCACAGGCATGAATGGACAGAGGCTGTGGAGCTGTATACCCGTGCGCTGCACATCCATCCCAAGAACTCACGCCTGCTGGTCTGCCGCGGTCTGTGCAGGCAGATGGCAGGCAAAGCAGACGAAGGTATTTCCGACCTACGCCTGGCCCATGACATCACCCCTTCCGACACGTTGGTTCAGAGGAGTCTGGCATGCACATCCCAGGAAGAATCGGCTGCTTTAACGCATGAGGTCATGTCTTCCCCCGACTTTCTTTTCCCCGAGGACCTGTTTTATATCAGCCACACAGCCGACACCGACTACATCGTAAACAAATACGACCTGCTTCCACCGCAGTATCTGTCAGACTACCAGAAGGAAGCCTACAATCCCCCATCGACATTCACCTCTGGGTATGAACAGCTTTACCGTCACGACTTCCTGGCCGCCATCTCCCTGTTGAGCGAGAGCATCACGGAGAGTCCCCATATTCCAGAGAGTTATTACGACCGTGCGTTCGCCTATGCCAAGAGCAACAATATAGACAAGGCGCTGTCAGACCTGAACAGAGCGATCCTTGAGCGTCCTTCGTATGCTGAGGCCTACTACAACCGTGGTATCCTGAAATTGTGGTTGAAGGACATTGATGGAGCGAAACAAGACTTAAGCAAGGCAGGCGAACTTGGGATTGACATGGCCTATACCATCATCCAGGAAATGAATTGAGGCTTTGATGTAGTGTTTTCGCAGGTAAAAGTCACGTTTAAGGAGTTATTACGTTATAAGAAAATAAAATAAACGTTTAATTATTTTGTTTTTTGCATGGTTAATCGTAACTTTGCAAGATATTTGGACTTGAGACAAAAAAGCAAAAAAAATAAAATGATAAAGATTACATTTCCCGACAAATCAGTCCGTGAATATGAGGAAGGCGTAACCGGCCTTCAAATCGCGGAAAGTATCAGCTCCCGTCTAGCACAGGAGGTAGTGGCATGTGGTGTGAATGGTCAGACCACAGAACTGAACCGTCCCATCTGCGAGGATGCTGAGGTGGTTCTCTACAAATTCGAAGACGAAGAAGGCAAACATGCCTTCTGGCATACAAGCGCCCACCTGATGGCAGAGGCCCTCCAGGAATTGTATCCTGGCACCCAGTTCGGTATCGGCCCGGCCATAGAAAATGGCTTCTACTATGACATCATGCCACCGGAAGGCGTGAAAATCAGCGACGCAGACTTTCCTGCCATCGAAAAGAAAATGCAGGAACTGGTGCAACGCAAGGAGATGCTCGTCAGGGAAAGCATATCAAAGGCGGACGCTCTGAAATTCTTCGGCGAACGTGGCCAGACATACAAGAATGAGCTGATTGAGGAACTGGAGGACGGACATATCACCACATACACGCAAGGTGCCTTCACTGACCTCTGCCGCGGACCGCACCTCGTCAGCACGGCCGCAATCAAGGCAGTCAAGGTGCTGTCGGTAGCTGCTGCATACTGGAGAGGCGACGAGAAACGTCCGATGATGACACGTATGTACGGCATCACCTTCCCAAAAAAGAAGATGCTCGACGAATATCTTCAGAAACTGGAAGAGGCTAAGAAGCGTGACCACCGCAAGATAGGTAAGGAGATGGACCTGTTCTTCTTCTCTGAGAGAGTGGGAAAAGGACTTCCTATGTGGCTTCCGAAGGGTACGTCACTGCGTCTGCGCCTGCAGGACTTCCTACGCAAAATCCAGAAAAAATACGGATATCAGGAGGTCATCACACCGCATATCGGAGGAAAGAGCCTCTATGTCACATCCGGACACTATGCTCACTATGGAAAAGACTCTTTCCAGCCTATACATACCCCCGAGGAAGACGAGGAGTACATGCTCAAGCCGATGAACTGCCCTCACCACTGCGAAATCTACGCACTGCATCCCCGCTCATACAAAGAGCTCCCCCTCCGCATCGCCGAATTCGGCACAGTCTACCGCTACGAGCAGAGCGGTGAGCTTCACGGACTGACCCGCGTCCGCTCCTTCACTCAGGACGATGCACATATCTTCTGCCGTCCGGACCAGGTGAAAGGAGAGTTCCTTCGAGTGATGGACATCATCAGCATCATCTTCAAGGCCCTAGACTTCAAGGAGTTTGAGGCACAGATATCCTTGCGTGACCCTAACGACAAAGAGAAATACATCGGCAGCGACGAAGTATGGGAAGAAGCAGAGCGCGCAATCATCGAGGCCTGCGAGGAGAAAGGCCTTCCCGCCCGGGAGGAGACTGGCGAGGCCGCTTTCTATGGGCCGAAGCTTGACTTCATGATAAAGGACGCCATCGGCCGACGCTGGCAATTAGGCACCATCCAGGTGGACTACAACCTGCCAGAGCGTTTCAAGCTGGAATACACCGGTTCCGACAACGAGAAGCACCGTCCCGTGATGATTCACCGTGCCCCCTTCGGATCGATGGAGCGCTTCGTTGCCGTACTTATTGAGCACACCGCCGGCCACTTCCCTCTCTGGCTGACCCCCGACCAGGTAATCGTGCTTCCTATCTCCGAGAAATTCAATGAATACGCAGAGAAAGTGAACGCCTACCTGAACGCCAACGACGTACGTTCAACCGTTGACGACCGCAATGAGAAGATTGGCCGCAAGATCCGCGACAACGAGTTGCGCCGTATCCCTTACATGCTGGTAGTAGGCGAAAAAGAGCAGTCGGATGGCACCGTATCGGTAAGAAAACGCGGTGAAGGCGACCAGGGAAGCATGAAATTTGAAGAATTTGCAAAGAAAATTAACGAAGAAGTTCGTCAAATGACAGAAAATTTGTAACTTTGCATTTGTTTTGCTAAAATCGGGCATAAAATTGCCGTAATTCTAAAAAATAAAGAAAAAATCACCAAACCGAAAGGACAAAACTCAGTTAATGAAATTTGACAAAAAAAAGCAGCCTCAGTATCGTGTGAACGACCAGATTCACGTGAAGGAGGTGAGAATCGTAGGCGAAGAGGTAGACTCCGTAGTGATGAGCACCCGTGACGCGCTTCGTTTAGCGGAGGAAAAAGGCGTGGACCTTGTAGAGATATCTCCGAACGCGAACCCACCCGTATGCCGTCTGATAGAATACTCCAAGTTTCTTTATCAGCAAAAAAAGAAAGCAAAGGAGATGAAGGCAAAGCAGGTGAAGGTGGAGTTGAAGGAGATCCGTTTTGGTCCTCAGACCGCTGAAGCCGATTATAATTTCAAGCTGAAGCATGCCCAGGAGTTCCTGAAGGACGGCAACAAGGTTAAGGCCTACGTTTTCTTCAAAGGCCGATCGATTGTATTCAAGGAGCAAGGTGAGGTGTTGTTGCTTCGCTTCGCAAACGACCTGGAGGAAATCGCAAAGGTTGAGAACATGCCAGTGCTGGAAGGCAAGCGCATGAGCATCATGCTTTCTCCGAAGAAGCCTGGCCAGCCGAAAAAGAGCCAGCAGCGTTCTGACGCAGAAAAGAAGCAGCAGAGTGAACGAGAGTCACAGGCTTCACCAGCAGTTCCCCCGACTCCGTCAGACAGTACGACAGAAGAAACATCAACAGACGAATAAATAGAACAGAAAAGAGTGCGTAACGTCCTGGTATATACGTTGCCACCTAATTTATTAATTAAAAAAGAAGAAAAAAATGCCAAAAGTTAAAACCAACTCGGCTGCCAAGAAGCGCTTCAAGCTTACTGGCACAGGAAAGATCAAGCGTCAGCACGCTTATCACAGTCACATTCTGACAAAGAAGACGAAGAAACAGAAGAGAAACCTCGACCACAGCACGATCGTTGTGAAAGCGAACCGTAAGCAGGTGCTCGATCTTTTAGTACTGCGTTAATCCTTTCGTCTCGCGAATTAACATTAAGTTTAACCGGATGTTCAGCATTAAGTTCACGAAGAGAATGCCGTGGCGCTGACATTCAAAAAAAATTAAAATTATGCCAAGATCAGTAAATCACGTAGCATCACGTGCAAGAAGAAAAAAGATTTTGAAGCGCGTCAAGGGGCAGTTTGGTGCCCGCAAGAACGTGTGGACAGTTGCGAAAAACGCCTATGAGAAAGGCTTGACCTATGCATTTGCCGACCGTCGTAGGAAAAAGCGTGAATTCCGCGCATTGTGGATTCAGCGCATCAACGCCGCAGCCCGTCTGGAAGGAATGTCTTACAGCCAGTTGATGGGTGCCCTTCACAAAGCCGGCATTGAAATCAACCGTAAGACCCTAGCCAACCTGGCTATGTGCAACCAGGAAGCATTCAAGGCAATCGTTGACAAAGTGAAATAAACAGTCACAAAATCACGATAAAGTTAATCAGCGTCTGAAACTCGTTTTCAGACGCTGATTCTTTTTTTCGGTTATGTCAAGGGATGATGAGTGGAATATGCTCAGGGATGACTTCCACCTTGAAGGGAGGCGTGATTTTCTGCTGGATGATTCTGCCGTCGAGGCTGACCCTCGCCTTTCCCACATTAGAGAAGAGCACCTCATTCACTCTATAAGGGTGTACATTCTTATAATTCAAGAACTTACCTTTCCCCAGCAGCCAGAATCCCTCAAACAGCTGCCACCATTCAGGGCGAATGATGACCGACATATCGAGCATCCCGTTATAAGGGACTGCATTGGGTGTCTGTCCGTATCCGGTGGTATTTCCAATGCAGACCGACATCACCTTCTCGTGTATGCTCTCGGTGTCAGTCTTGAAATTGAGGTCGAAGGACTTTCGCTCAAACACCTGGCCAATCATCGTGATGACATTTGAGACCCTTTTGGACCCCGTCAGGATTTTCGTGCTGTTAGACAGCTCCACCAACCTGGCTCCGAGTCCAATGTTGACGCAGTTGAGGAAATAGCGTGTTATGCTGTCACCCTCACTGACGGCATAACGGAAGACTCCAAGGTCGATTTTGCGTGTTTTACGCCTGATAATGCTGTCGATGGACTTCTTATAGTCGTTAGGCAGAATCCCCCAGAACTTGGCAAAGTCGTTGACAGAGCCAGACGGAATGATGCCGAAAGCAAAATCCTTATGAAGGAAATCAGCAGTCATGATTCCGTTGAGCGCATCGTTGAGCGATCCATCTCCCCCTACAACGACGAGCGTCCTGTAAGCGTTGTTACATAGCATACGGGCAAGACGTTCGACGGATTCGTTTCCATCGGGTCTGAAGATATCATAAGGCTGGTTTTTCTCTTCCAGATACTGCCTTATTTTTTTCAGTCGCTTACTCGCCATCAGCCCAGTCTTGAGGCTGAACACAATTCCAATTCTATCGCTAGAAACAGTCAAATAAAATAAATTTTAGTGAGACAAAACAAAGAAATGTCCGCATTGGCCATATGTCCAACACGTACTCCCTTCAATTAGAGAAACACACACGATCATCAGATGGACAGCTCGTCGAGGACCTTGATGAGGTTAAGGTTGAGAGGTTTGTCCTGTTTGATTGCATCAGTGAAAGGAACGTAGACAATCTGGTCATTCTTGATACCAATCATGACGTTTCGTTGTCCGTCAAGAATGGCGTCGATAGCTCCTGCCCCCATACGTGATGCGATGATGCGGTCGCGAGCCGTTGGCGACCCACCCCTCTGCAGGTGTCCGAGGATGGAAACCCTGACGTCATACTGAGGATATTCCTTCTTAACCCTGTCAGCATAGAAGAGCGCACCGCATTTCGGACTCTCACTGACGATGACGATGCTGGAGTTCTTGCTTTTCCGGATGCCCCTTCCAATGAAATGCTCTAGCTGGTCGGCATCCGTGCTGTCCTCCGGAATGATGGCAGCCTCCGCACCACTGGCTATGGCACTGTTCTGGGCAAGGAATCCAGCATCACGTCCCATGACCTCCACAAAGAAGATCCGCTCATGGGAATTGGCCGTGTCCCTGATTTTGTCCACGCACTCGACGATGGTGTTCATTGTGGTGTCGTATCCGATGGTGAGGTCAGTACCGTCGAGGTCGTTGTCGATTGTACCCGGCAAACCGATGCAAGGCACATCAAACTCCTTGGCAAAGAGCATAGCACCAGTGAGAGAACCGTTTCCGCCAATGACAACAAGGGCGTCAATCTGCTCTTTCTTCATGGTCTCGTAGGCTTTCTTTCGTCCCTCAGGCGTAGTGAACTCCTTTGAGCGTGCACTCTTCAGGATAGTCCCTCCGCGGGAGATGATGTTGCTGACACTTTCCGAATGGAATTCCTTGATTTCGCCGTTAATCAGTCCGTCGTAGCCCCTGTAGATTCCCTTCACCTTGAATCCCTTACAGATGGCACTACGGGTGATAGCCCTGATGGCCGCATTCATTCCTGGAGAGTCGCCTCCGGAAGTCAATATTCCGATACAATTGATTTTTGACATAAAAGATATTTACTATTTACGAATTTACTATTTAGTTTTTATTATTCATTCTTCGGTTGTGGCTGTTCAGGAGTTGACGAGCCAGAAGACGAGGAGTCCGACAGCTCCAGCGAGTATCATACGCCAGAAGACGTGTCGAATATACCAAGAAAGCCTTAGGTTGACGGTGTCGATGACAGCATGTCCAGCCAGCGTACCCACATATAGCATGCTGCCTCCGATTGCGCTGCAGAACGGCAGGAGCATCCAGTAGTTTCCGTTAACCATGAAGTCGGGAGACTGAGTGTTTACCTCAAAGAGATTCAATCCTGTCATGACGAATGGTACGTTGTCGATGACAGATGACGCAAATGCGGTGATAACACCATAGATATATACGTTATGGAAAGACTGGTCGAGCCAGTTTCTTGCAAAATCTAGTGCCCCGCATTCCTTGAGCGCAGCCACTCCAAGGGTGATGCCTAGATAGTAAAGAATAATCTGAGTGCTGATGAACTCAGTGTTTTTCAAGTGGTCCCTTTTCACGAATAGTAGGTTCCCGTTGATTCGGTAAGTGAAGAGCGACTCGAGAATCCAGATGAGTGCGAGCACACAAAGTGCCCCGATG
>FLNV01001704.1_pt1 | contig 10152 bp, 5 predicted proteins | sample 1140351 | NCBI WGS metagenome assembly FLNV01 (sample SAMEA3878207, study PRJEB12797) | bioreactor metagenome | biome: Moose rumen | place: Sweden | collected 2011-10 | reverse complement strand
TTTTCTTCCATGATAAAGTCGCGCGTTTCAGACTGCAAAAGTACGGAATAATATCGCACGAAAACCATTATAAATCGGAAATTTTGTCATATTATTTCTTCAAAAAACAATACAATTCGGAAATTTTGTCAGTAAAAACATGGTATTTGGCCTATTTTGGGTCTTGGCAAAGAATTTGACTATGCGAGGTCGTCTGAGCAAAGCCCCGTAGGGGCGACAGACATTAAGCAGGCGATGTAAGTCCCTGCGGAACACAAACGAACAAGTCAAACAACTAAAAAATAGGAGATCAAAACCATGTTAGTAACAAGAAGAAACCAAGACTTTATGCCGACGCTGTTCAACGAACTGATGAACTGGACCGACAACACCTACTCGACTCCTCGCATGAACATCATGGAGACGAAGGACAACTACAAGCTCGAACTCTGCATCCCTGGCCTCACCAAGGACGACGTGAAGCTGAGCATCGACGCTGAAGGCAACCTTGTCGTCGAGATGACCAAGGAAACCAAGCACGAGGAGAAGAACAACGAAACGCGCTACCTGCGCCACGAGTTCTCGGTGGAGCACTTCCGCCAAACCGTGATGCTACCTGAGGACATCCACAAGGACCAAATCAGTGCGAAAGTCGAAAACGGCATCCTCTACATCGGCATCCCAAAGGTGACCTTGGAAGAGAAGAAACAAGCCATGCAGACCATTGAGATTGGATAAAGTTGAGCCAATGTCACAAAAAAAGCGGGATAACTCCCGCTTTTTTTGTTTTATTCCTTACCTTTGCCGCAAATAATCATGCGTATGAGAAAAGCGTTACTCCTCTCATTCTTAGGCCTTTTCTGTTTCTTGCATGCCTTCTCGCAAGAAAAGAAACCCTTTGTCACCTTAGACAACCTCCAACTCAACACCCGCGCCGACTTCACCGTCGACTACCATCCTGGACACGACACCGTTGCGCCCTCGTGGGACCACGGCTTCGCTGGAAAGTACTTGGTCGTGGCCTTGGACGGCACCATCGGCAGCAAGTTCTCGTATCACCTGCGCCAGCGCATCAACGCGCCCAACATCAGCTTCGCCAACACCTTCTTCCAAGGCACCGACTGGGCCTACCTCAACTGGAACTTCACCGACAACCTCTTCCTCTCCGCCGGAAAACAAGTGGTGGCCATCGGCGGCTGGGAATACGACACCAACCCCATCGACATCTACTATGGCACCGAGTTCTGGAACACCGTGTGCTGTTATGCCGTGGGCGCGTCGCTCAACTTCAAGGACAATTCGGGCAAGAACCATGTGCTGTTCCAAGTGTGCAACTCGCCGTTCATCAGCCAAGCCATGCAGAGCATCTACGCCTACAACCTCATGTGGTACGGCAACTTCGAGCACTTCAAGACGACCTACTCGGTCAACATGATCGAATACGAGCAAGGCAAGTTCATCAACTACATCTCGCTCGGCAACAAGCTGCAATTCAACGGCGTAGAGATGTACCTCGACGTCACCAACCGTGCCTCGTTCAAGCAAGAGCACTTCTTCGGTCAGGACATCACCGCCATCTTCGGCATCGGGGTCGACATCGGGCCAAAATGGATTGTCTTCGCCAAGGCGGGCTACGACTACAACCAAGCCCAACTGCCCAGCACCGAAGCCTACGACCAATACGTCGTCCCCGGCAAGAAGGTGGACTTCGAGAGCCTCGGCTTCGAGTTCTATCCACTGGCCGACCGTAGCCTGCGCCTCCACCTCTGCGGCTCGCACACCAGCGTTGACGGCGAGAGCAAGTTCCAAGGCAACATCGGCCTCACATGGAAGGTCGATTTGCTTCATGCATTCATCAAAAAGTAATTCGCCATGGCTAAAACGAAATACGACACCGAAAAACGCAACACCCTCGACTATCACCACAGGGTGGAAAGAATCTTCAAGAAAATCGAGGCTTCGCTGAAGCACCCGCTCACGTTCACCACGAAACGAAGCGTGGAAGCCTTCATCTTCCTCATCGTCTTCTTCGCCTTCTTCGGGCTGTTGGCCTACAAGATGACGCTGCCCAAGATGCTGAACACCTTCATGCAGACGGCCTACCACCTGCTGCTCGAAACCGTGTTCTACATCATGGCCATCTGCGTGCTGATGGGCGCCATCAGCAAGCTGCTGACCGAGTTCGGCGTGGTGCGCCTGTTGGAGAACCTTCTTCGCCCACTGATGAAGCCGCTCTACAACCTGCCCGGCGTGGCAGCCTTGGGTGCCATTATGACCTTCCTCAGCGACAACCCCGCCATCATCACCCTCGCGCACGACAAGAACTTCAACCGCTATTTCAAGAAGTACCAGCTCGTTTCGCTCACCAACTTCGGCACGGCCTTCGGCATGGGCCTCGTGGTGGTGGCCTTCATGACGGGCCTCGGCTACGGCAAGGGAGCCTTGGTCGGCGTGGCGGGCGCCATCATCGGCAGCATCGTCAGCACGCGGCTGATGCAACGTTCCACCTTAAAGACCTATCCTGAATTGGATGCCCCTGTCGATGAGGAATTTGGTGGCGACGAGCAGCAGATCACCTTCAAGAGCGAAGGCGGCGTGTTCATGCGTTTCCTCAACTCGCTCTTGGACGGCGGCAAGGACGGCGTCGGCATCGGCTTCGCCATCATCCCGGGCGTGCTGTGCATCTCCACCATCGTGATGATGCTCACCTTCGGTCCGGCGGGCGACGACGGCACCTATCTCGGCGTGGCCTACGAGGGCGTGCCCGTCATCAGCTGGGCGGCCAACAAGGTCAACTTCATCTTCGACTGGCTCTTCGGCTTCAAGGACGGCGCGTTGATTTCGTTCCCCATGACCGCCCTTGGCGCGGTGGGTGCCGCCATCGGCTTGGTGCCTCGTTTCATCACCGAAGGCATCATCGACAACAACGCCATCGCCGTGTTCACGGCCATCGGCATGTGCTGGAGCGGTTTCCTGAGCACCCACGCCGCCATGCTCGACAGCCTTGGCTACCGCAAGCTCATCGGCAAGGCCATCGGGGCGCACACCCTCGGCGGCCTCGCGGCAGGCATCGCCGCCCACTGGCTGTATGTGCTTTTGGCGTTGGTGTTCTGACACAAAAAGAGAAGCGACCCTGAAGCCGCTTCTCTCTCGTCAAACCAAAAACAAATGTAAAGTCAGCTCTTCTTCCCGCCCATGTTGAAGGTCAGGTTGAAGCGCAAGGTCTTCTCCAACGGGTTGCTGCCCGCCACTGAGCTGATGGGGATGAGGTATGACACATCCAAGCCAAACATATTGTATTTCAGTGCGGCACCAGCGGTGACATACTTGCGGTTGCCCTTCAGCGCGGTCTCGTTGAAATAGCCCGCACGCACGGAGAAAATGTTGTTGTACCAATATTCGACTCCCACGCCAACCATGACTTCGCAAAGCTCCTCATAGAATTTGCCGTAGTGGTCCCATTGCCCAGTCTCGTAGTTATAGCCCATGCCTGGAGCGTCGTAGAACGACTGGATCATGCCTTGGACCACGGAAACGTTGTTGTCGTAGCTACCCGGTTGCAAGGTGGGCAGTCCCGTTTCGGGGTCGGTCACGATGGCGCCGGTGATGGAGTCCCTGACATACGCGGGCGGCGTAGGCACCATCAGTTTCGACAAGTCGACATTGAATTCCAACGTGTTGTATTCGTCAAGCTCAAGTTTCAGGCTGCTACCGACGCGCAAGGTGGTCGGGATGAAGTCGCGACGGTCGGAAGATCCGTTGTAGCTCACCTTGCTGCCGATGTTGGTGATGGCGGCGCCCCATGCAAAGTCGGCATCAATGGTGCGGAACCATTCGACGGGACGCTTGTAGTAGACGGAGACGTCGGCGGCCACCGACCAACCCGCCTTGCCGTAATCGGTCACGCCCTGGGTGAGGTTGGAATAGATGAAACGGCCTGCCACGGCACCAGCCAAATAGTCGCCGAGCATACGCGAATAGGTGGCATCGATAGCCCATTCATTCGGGTTGTAGGTGCCCAAGTCGTAGTTGTTAGGATCTCTGAAGTTGATTTCGCCGCAGTTGAAATAGCGCAGCGTGGCTGCCACTGCCGAACGGTCGTTGATTTTGTAGGCACCGGCCAAATAGGCAAGATTCATGTCCTTCGTCAAGTTGGTCAGCCAAGGGCTGTAGTTCAATCCAATGGTCAGCTTGTCCTCCAAATAGACATACTTGGCAGGGTTGTAGTGCATGGAATACACATCGGGTGTTGAAGCCACGCCGCAGTCGCCCATGGCGCCGCCTCGGGCATCGGGAGCGATGGAAACGAAAGGCACTGCTGTCGTGATGACATTGGGGGCATAGCCGCCGAAAGAGTAACTTTGTCCGTACATGTTGGCCGCCGTCAAAACCAAAGCGGCAAGAAACAGTCTTCTAATTTTCATATCCAATTCGGTATTTAAAATTGCAAAGATAACGATATTTCATTTTGCTTATTGCGTTCCTCGGAAAAATTATTTTTGCGTCGCCTATCTTTGGATGAGCATCCGCTGGCAGACGGTGCGCGAAAAGCCGCTTTCGTCCGTCAGGGTGAGGCGATAGAGATAGACCCCCGACCTGAGGGCACCACCCAAGGCGTTGTTGGCGTCCCAACGGATGGGTTCAATCACGCCATTGGTCGCGCTGACCCTTTGCGACAGCTGGGCCACCCTTCGTCCCATGACGTCGAACACTTCTACATCAACGTCGAAATTGCCGTCCTCGCCGAGATGGGTCATGGTGATATAGGTAGCGTCGGAGAAGGGGTTGGGATAGTTGTACACCTGCGAGAGGAAGAGGTCGTCGTCGACCACAAACCACAGCGAGGCTTCGGAGGGGTTGTCCTGCGTGTCCCACACCTTCAGGGTAAACTCGTAGGTGCCAGGCTCCAAGTCGCTGACGGGGATGGTGACCCTACCGCGACGGAAGTCGTTGGGCACCGGCTCGTAGCGTTCGTTCAAGACGAGGCGGTTGTAGGCCGACAGGTTGCTGCTCAGCATGATGTCGCGTCCCAAGCTGAAGTCGTAATGGTAGATGCCTTGGGCGTCGTAGAGGTCGGCACAAAGCACGCCCTCGCGCTCCACACTCTGGCCGCTTTCGAATTCGGGCGTGTTCCAGTAGAACCTGATGGTCGGACCTTCGTCGTCGGCCAAGGCCGCCGGGTCGGTGCCGCCAAGGGTGATGCCGTCGAAGCTGCCCGCCGCGTCGACGCCACGAATGGAGTCGTAGGCATAGAAGCTGAACCGCGCCACGTCGGTCCCCACCTTGATGTCCTTTGGCACCTGGAACGCAACGGTGAACTTGCCGTTGTTGACACTTGCGCAGCCGCGATACAGCACATCCTTATGGTAATAAGTCGTAACCGACTGGTTGCCAGCGGTTGGCACAACGACTTTGGTCTTCTTGTCGTAGAACCTCACCCACACCTCGCCGTTGAACTGCGTGTCGACGAGTCCCTCGGCCATGATGCTGCCTTCCACGGTCACCATGCTCATGGCATGAAGGCTGATGCTCTCGTTGTCGATGCCGATGCCGTTGACTTTGGTCACTTCGACCTGTTGCAACGGAAGGGCAAAACGCTGTGCGGGGTCGCCCAAGAAGACGAAACGAATGTTTTCGCTTAAGCCCGAAGTCCCGACGAAATTGAGCGGGTCGATTTTCGCCTTCCTCACGATGTCGCCAAAACGCTGCGGCTTGCCCTCGCGGTCGCGCTGGTAAAGCACCTTCATCAAGGCCTTGCCCTGCTTGAGGTTCTGCGGCCCGTAGGTGGAACGGCATGTGGTGAACATGGCCACCGAGCCGCCGTTGGGGTTGAGGAACATGTGCTCGCCCGCCGACACCAAGATGGGATTGTCGTATTTCGAGAACTCGCAGGTGGCGGTGAACACGAAAGGCAGCCTGTCGGCATTAGTGAGGCCCACGATGTCGGAGTTGGTGAACACATTGTCGCCCGTCAAGCCCCTGACGCCGCCGTGGCCCGTATACAGCATGGCCAACAGCCCTTGGTTGATGGCACGCACCACGTCTGCGTTGGCTCCGGGAATGGTGACGCCCGAATTGGTGGTGACATGCTGATAGGCGCCGCAATACACTTTTTTCGGCGTAAGGACGGCACAGGCCGTGTCTGTCATCAGATGGTAGGTCTCGCAGTTGGAAATGTAGCTCGACACCTCGTCGTCGGCCATAAGGAGATAGTCGGCTTTCCAGTCGCCGTGCATCCGGGCCATGTCGTCGTAAAGGAAAATCTTGCGCAACACCGTTTCGGCCTCATCCACGGTGGAAACGGGCAGACGGCCAATGCCCAAGTCGACGCGGCCTTGGCAGTTGCTGCCTTCGGTGTCGTCCATCAGGCCATAATAGTCGTCGGCACAGAAATCGGTCTCGGCCAAGGGGTTTTCCGTTTTCGTCTGATAGGTCGGCACGAAGTTCTTCCCGTAGCCCAAGAGGTTCCTGAAATCGTAGGACGCCCTTCCGAAGAGGGTCAGATACTTGAGGTTGGCTCCGCTGCGACGATACACCATGCGGACAAAGTCGCGGATGCCCGACGGGTCGGGCGTGCCGTTCGAAAACTCGTTGTAGATCTCCTCCACGTTCACGACCACGCTCGTCAATCCGTCCTTCGTGGCGTGATAGTCGGCCAAGGTCTGCGCCTGCGCCATGAAAACCGGCGAGGTGATGATGAGCATATCGGCGTCGGCAATGGCATGGAGGTTTTGGTTGGGGATGGCCGTCCACGAGGCAATCGGCATGGCGGCAGCGGGACGAAACAGCGCGTAACGCTTCTCCGCGACCTCGTCGGTGGCAAACACCAAATTGTTGGCGCTCAGCACTCCGTTTTGCCTCACAGGTCGCAACGGGTCGCTGACGTCCCACAGCCAATGGTTGGCGGTGGCGTTTTGCACCCATACGGCACTCACGTCGTTACCAAACTGGCTCGGCATCAGCCTGAACAGGAAGTTGTCGCCCACGCGCTTCAGTTGCCGCCAAGCGTAAACTTCCACATAATCAAGGAAGAAGATGGACTCGGGGTCCGACTCGATGCTGAAATCGACGCTGGAAGCCTCCGTGTCGACCATGCATTGCTTGGAGAACGACACCAGTTTCCCGTAATCGTAGTTTCCAGGCGATGGCATGTTGACATTGTTGATCAGGATGTTGTCGGCCACCTTCACGGTATAGCGCACCGGATGGCCTTGCTTGAAATGCCCAAGCACCTGTCCTTTCACCGTCAAAGCCTTGTCGGTCACGAGGTTGGCAAACGAAAACGGCACCGTAATCAGGGAATCGGCAACGGTCATCCGCTCGCCCAACCAGTTCAAGCCGGAGGCATAGGGCGAATACAGATCCACTTCGTGCCAGAAGAAATCGGGGAAATCGGCGATGACGGCAGTGGCACCCTCGACGGGAAGCGAAGCCCGCTCGCCCACCCGCAAGCCATCCTCGCCGCTGTCGACGCAGAGATAGTAATAGGTGGTGTCGGAATAGGGATTGGCCTCGCGCCTATAGGTTTCGTTGCCATTGTCGACCAACGTCCAGCGCGTCGGCTCCTGGCCATAGAAAAGCACCACGTCGCCGCTGTCGAAAACGCCGTCGTCGGCGCCTTCCACAAGGAGGGCCATCTCCGTCAAGTCGTCGGGACGGGCCTCCGAATTCTTTTCGGGTAAGGCACCCGAAGGATTGCCGAAGAGCCTGATTTGCAGAGGGTTCAATGCATCCATATCGATGCCCATAGCCTGCAAGGTGGCATAATCCAACTTGTGGATGCCTTCTTGGGTCACCGCGATGCGATACCAAGTATGTTCGCTCAGCACCGAATGGTAAGTGTTGTCCTGCGCCATGCCCCGACCTGCCAGAAGCACGCCGAAAAAGCCGAGCAACAGCATCTGTATCTTGTTTCTTTTCATACTCATAATCATTTGCTTAGAATCAATTTCGACACCAAGGTCGCCGTTTCGCCTTGGTCGTTGGTGGCCACGATGCGGTAGACGTAAACGCCGTTGCGCAAAGCCTGTCCGTTGGCGCCGCGACCGTCCCAGCGAATGGGCGTGATGCGTGTCGAGGTGCCTGCCACCGTCTCGGAGAGCGTCGTCACCCAACGCCCCATGATGTCGTAGATATGGATGTCGACCTGCACGTTGTTGCCCACTTGGTTGTGGTCGAACACGAAATGCGTCTCGTCCGTCACCGGATTGGGCGCGTTGAAGACGTTCTCGATTTGCATCCCGCCGCTGTTCACCACGGTGAAGTCGATGGAGGCCGTGGCTGAGTTGTTGTAGATGTCCCACACCTTCAGCGTCAGCGTGTAGTCGCCGTCGGCCAAGTTCTGCATCTTGTAGGTGATGACACCGCGTCCCGGCCGGTCGATTTCGCCCACGAAATAGTCGTTGAGGCAATACGAGCTGCGGGTGCTGCCCGTCAGGGTGGCCATGATGTCGTGCCCGATGCCCGCTCCCGTCGTGTTGATGCCGCTTTCGTCTTCCACATAAGCCAGCAATGTGGGGTTTTCGCCCGTCAAGCCGCCGCTCACAAAGAGCGTGTCGTCGATAAACAGGCGAATCTCCGGCGGCTCTTGATCCTCGAAGGCCTCGTCATAGAAGCCTCCGATGATGAAGCTGTCGCAGTTTCCGTTGGCATCCACATCGTAATCCGTTGCATAATAGTTAATTAATCCTTGCCCATAACGATAGGAAATGTCGCGCGGCACGATGAAACTGATTTTGAACCTGCCGTTTTTCACTTCCGTCTTTCCGTTGAAAATCATGCTGTTGCGGAGTTTGAAGCTGATAGGCCCGGTGGCCGTGCCAAGCGTCGACAAATCGGCTTCCTTGTCGTACATCGTGACGTGAACCACGCCGTTGAAACCAGTAGCCACATTGCCATCCAACCCCTTGACAACACCCTCAATCTCAACAGGTTGCAATGCTTTGATTGTATCGTTATAAACCTTAAGGGTCTTCCATGTGGAGTCGTTGACCTTGAGGGAATCCAAGTCAAAGCCTGGGTAGCTCCCGTTGATGCTCAGGGTCTCCACCTTCAGTTTCGGATAGGCCAACCGCAAGGCCGGGTCGCCGAAGAATACATAGCGTTTCTCAACAAGGCCGCCCGAGGTCTTAGCCATGCGATAGACATCGCCCAAGCGGTAATGCTCGCCGCCGTTGATGCGGAAGAGGTTATTGTACACCCCTTTGTTGAAAGCCAAATTATGAGGTCCGTAGGTCACACGCGAGGTGGTGAACATGGCAATCATACCGCCATATTGGTTGAGGAAGGCGTATTCGCCCAACGCCGTGCGCAGGTGGTCGTCGTAGCGGCTGAACTCGCAAGTGCCCGTAATCATCAGCGGATACATCGGGCCGTTGCGCCACGAGTCGACGTCTTTCCTTTGCAGGATCTTCTCTGCCGACAGCTGCACCTCGCCGCCGTGGCCCGTATAGTTGAGCACCAAGGTGCCTTTCTCCATCCGGCTGTTGATGGCCGCATTCACCTCTGGCGCAATCTCGCCGCCCGGTGCGCTCACCTGCTGATAGGCATCCAAATAGATCTTGTCGACGACGATGCCGTCGCCATCTACCGTCGGCAGCATGGCCGCCAATGTTTCGGCATGGGCCACAAAAGAGCCTTCGTCGTCGGTGACGAAAGTGACCGTATTGCGCCAAGGCCGCATGGTGGTGGCGTCTTTCACAACATATCGCTCAATCTTGTCGACCATCTGCGTGGCTTGCTCGACGGTTTGCACGGGGAGGCGGCCAATGCCAATGTCGGCAAGGGAATGGGCAATATTGCCCTCGTTTTCGTCCATAAAGCCAAAGAAATCGTCGGTCACGAAAGTCTTGGTCATTTCCAACGATGCCACCGACTCGAACGCGGGGACGAAATCCACCACGCCATTGCGGTTCTTGTAGTCGTAGGAGCAGTCGCCTAACAGCAACAGATACTTGACCTGACGGCCCGGAGTGCTTTCGAGATAGAGCATACGGCAGAAGTCGCGGATGGCCGAAATGTCCTTGGCACCGCACGAGAACTCGTTGTAGATGCGTTCAGGCGTGGTGACGTAGACATTCAAATCGGGGTCGATGCGGTTGTGGAGCTCCTGCAAACGCTCGGCTTGCGCCACGAAACCGTCGTAGGTCAAGATGACGAAATCCACGTCCCTAA
>FLNV01000316.1_pt1 | contig 10188 bp, 10 predicted proteins | sample 1140351 | NCBI WGS metagenome assembly FLNV01 (sample SAMEA3878207, study PRJEB12797) | bioreactor metagenome | biome: Moose rumen | place: Sweden | collected 2011-10 | reverse complement strand
GAAGACCCACCTGCTGCCGGGTTCGTCAGTTGCCAACCCCATCGACATCCTCGCTACTGGACAGCCTGAACACATGGAAATCGCCATCGACTACTGCGAGAACCGGTTCGACAACATCGATGCCATCATGGTCATCTTCGGAACTCCCGGGCTGGTCAAAGTATATGAGGTGTACGACGTGCTTCACCGGAAAATACAGGAATGCAAGAAGCCCATCTTCCCCATCCTGCCCAGCGTGAGCACAGCCGGACCGGAGGTACAGGAGTTCATGCAGAAGGGACATGTCAATTTCAGCGACGAGGTGACACTGGCCACGGCTCTCACGCAAATCATGCGGACTCCTGAACCGGCGGAACAGCATGTGGAAATCATGGGGGTGGATGTGCCACGTATCAGGAGAATCATCGACGGAATCGACCATGAGGGATATATCGAGCCAAGCCTCGTGCATGAGCTGCTGGAAAGCGCGGGAATACCCACCGTGCAGGAATTTGTCAGTGCAGAGAAGGCGGAGGTGTTGGAATTTGCAGAACAATGCGGATTCCCCGTTGTGCTGAAGGTGGTCGGACCGGTACATAAGAGCGATGTCGGAGGCGTGGCACTGAACATCCGCTCGAAAGGGGTGCTGGAGGCGGAATTCGAGCGCATGATGCAGATCGAGGGTGCAACAGCCGTGATGGTGCAGAAGATGATAAAGGGAACGGAGCTGTTCATAGGTGCCAAGTACGAGCCCAGGTTCGGACATGTCGTCCTATGCGGACTCGGAGGAATTTTCGTCGAGGTGCTCAAGGACGTGTCGAGCGGACTGGCACCACTCTCCTATGCCGAGGCGGAAAGCATGATCAAGTCTCTCCGGGCTTACAAAATCCTGAAAGGCACGAGAGGACAAAAGGGCATCAACCGAAAGAAATACGCAGAAATCATCGTTCGTCTCAGCACACTCCTACGCTTCGCCACCGAGATCAAGGAAATGGACATCAATCCGCTGCTAGCCGACGCAAACGACATCATCGCTGTGGACGCACGAATTTACGTCAAGAAATAATGTTAAATAGCATAAATAAAAGTTTAGCAAATTGTAAACTTATTGTTAACTTTGCAAAACATTTAAAGCATAATGGATAACTGCAGATTCAAACTCATATTACTTGAAGAGGCAAAAAAATTTCTCGACGGACTCGAAGATAAAGCTCGAAAAAAAAATTGAATACAACATACGTCGAGTGCAATGTGGCGAGATCAATAATGAGCTCTTCAAAAAACTTGAGAATACTGATATTTGGGAATTTCGTACTCATTACAATAAAACAGCATATAGGATGTTTGCTTTTTGGGATACAGACGAAGAGACTTTAGTAATTGCAACACATGGAATCATGAAAAAAACACAGAAAACCCCTCCTGCAGAAATCAGTAAGGCACAAGCTATAAAAAATCACTATTTTGAAATTAAAAACAATCCACAACAATGAAAGAAATCGGAGATATGAAATTATACACATTTGAAGAGGTCCTTGATGAGCATATCGGAAAACCAGGAACAGAGGAAAGGGACTCTTTTGAAAAAAGTGTTGAGGAGTCTGTCCAAGCATACAAATTGGGAGAGGCAATCCGAAAAGCCAGAATTGAGCAACACCTGACTCAGTCGCAACTGGGTGAGCGTATTGGTGTGAAGAAGGCCCAGATATCACGACTGGAGAGAGGAAATATTATGTCTTTGCTCACTATGGGAAAGATTTTCCGCGCATTAGGTGTAAAAACCGCATCGGTGGACTTTGGAGGAAACATTGGGAAGATTGCTCTTTGGTGATGAACCTAATAATAAAATATGCGGGCACGTCTTATCTGACATGTCCGCATATTTTATGAAACATATGATAACAAGTTTACATTCCTTTTGCGTACACCTTTCAACTATATAAAATACAGATAAATAGCCGCAGCAGGTATCGCCATCAGCGCCGAGTCGAAGCGGTCGAGCCAGCCGCCATGTCCCGGCAGGATATTGCCGGAGTCTTTCACGCCCAGCTTGCGTTTCAGCCGCGACTCAACCAGGTCGCCCCATGTGCCAAACACGACTACGACCGCCGCCAGGCCTGCCCACAGCAAACGGTTCTTCAACTCGCTGCCGGAATTCAAGTCCATACTGAAGGTAGCAAACAATTGAGAGGCCAGTATGGCAACCAAACCGCCGCCTATCGTACCCTCCCAGGACTTGTTTGGGGAGACACTCGGGAAAAGACGGCGCTTGCCGAACTTCGATCCGATCAAGTAAGCGCCTGTGTCGCTGCACCATATAAACACAAATACGGAGAGATTCAGAATGACCACATAGGCAAGACCTCCTTCCACACCGATAAACGCCATGACGTTGAGCATCGACATCGGAACCGCAATATACAAGAAAGCCATGAAAGCGAAAGCCCAGTTCTCTATCTTACGGAAACCACCGAGATAGAGCTCCGAGATAAGAAGGTACATGTTCGAGATGAGAACCGGAAAGAATGTGCCTAGTCCCAAGCCCGTCACATTCGTCTGGCAGTCGAAAACAGCAAAGAAGAAATAAACGGACATCATCGTCGTTATCAACGTGTTCACCTGCAGATGAAGCTGGCTGTTCACCAGAGAGCAGAACTCCCAAACCATCAAACCAGTCAGGCTGCCGAACAAGACAAGAAACGCTATCGGGTTCATTAAGCATAGCACTATCACTGCCACAAAAACCACACCTGTGATGGTACGGGCAACTATCGACGAGAATGTGCCTTTCTTATGTGCTTCCTGCAGCGGTTCTAAAGGCTGAGGGTCGAGCACACCACCATCAAGCGGACTGCTCGGTTTGAGTTCTTCTTTCTGAGTCTCCATCAATTTTTTTGCTATGATTTGTATAAGTCTGTTTCTAATCTATTTCCTGAGCTTCATGACGCGGGGACTTACTTCATGTATGTCCGCTGTCAGACTCTTATTTTGAATGTTTCACTGGCACAAAGTACGATGTTCCTCAGTCATCCAGGGAGAAAGTGAGCTCGTCATCATCACCGGACGGACCTTTTTTTCCGTCTTTTTTCGGCTCTTCGGCCTGCTCTGCATCCGACACCACCTCAATCACATCGATGTCACGGCGGCGACCCTCACTCACGCTGATATACTCGCCCTCTTCATCATCTGCAGCAGCTGCGGACTCATCCAAGTCGTCATCGCCGAAAAGCGACGGCTCCAGATTCCGTGGCTTGGAGGGCGTTGTCTTTGAGGGAGCGGAAACCGCTGCGTCTGCCTGGCTTGGGACGTCTGAAGCCGGGGTGGCGGCTACCGTTAAGTCTTCTTGAGCAGCTGACGCTTCTTCCGGCTCATCCAGTACCTCAATCACGTCGTCCTCAGCCAAGTCTATCACAGGCTCATCCTCCTCGCCATCAGTCTCAGCAGGAGAAGGGGTCTCTGTATTGTCTTCTGCGCTGACAGCCTCAGGAGCTGTAAGGACTTCATCCTCTTCATCCGCATTGTCTGCCTTTGGAGCCGAGGAAGCGTCCTCCTCTTCGTCCTCAGGGGCTATCGGGCTTTCCGGCTCCTCGCCCTCAGCATCATCAGGCGAGTCGATGATATCCTCAGACGAGTCTATCCCGGTTATGGGTTCCTCCTCTTCGGGGGCTGCCGACGGTGCGGCATCATCGTCATCAGTGTCGAGGGGCAGTTCCGGTTCTTCATGCTTAGGGCTGGAAGTATAGGATGAGGAAGAGGACCAGCTGTCGAATATCGGGTTGTAGTCATCATCCACCGAGGTGGTGGATGCCCCACCCTGCCCAGTGGGAGCGGAAGGTGTATCGTTGGCAGGGCTCTGAGGCACTTCCGACAGTTCATCCTCTGGATGGTTGCGTTGATTGTTTTGTGGTTCAGAAGGAATCTGGGACTCTGAATTCTGAGTCACCGAGTTGTCGGAGACAGATGCACCAGCCATTCCGGAGGCTCCTATGGCCGCACCGCCCGCTGCAATGCCCGCACCGGGTACTTCGGGAGGAACGGCACCGCCCTGGGCGGCCTGCTGCTCCTGAAGACGGCGCTGCTTCTCCATCACAGCTGCCACGGCTTTCTGACGGATAAACTCGGCATTCTCGTCGTTGTAGTCGGTGCCGTCACCATCGCCTTCGCCGTTCTCATTGCCCAAGTTCTTGTTCAGTTCCATGATTTCATCGGAACGGGAGCGCCACTGACGGGGACCGAAGATTTTCTCCAGGTCAGCGGGATAAATCACCTCCTTCTCAATCAGAACCTGTGCCAGCTGCTGAAGACCGCGGGCATGCTGCATCAGCACACGTTTGGCACGGTTATACTCTCGCTCTATCAATGCCTTCACCTCCTCGTCTATCATCTGGGCGGTACTCTCGCTGTAAGGTTTCGTAAACGAGTTCTCGGCGAAGTCATAATAGTTGACGTTGGGCATTTTCTCGCCCATACCATAGATGGAAATCATGCTATAAACCATGTTGGTCACGCGCTGAAGGTCATTGCTCGCACCGGTGCAGATATGGCCGGTGAACAACTCCTCGGCGGCACGGCCGCCAAGCAGACCACATATCTGGTCGAGAAGCTCCTCCTTTGTGGTAACAGGACGCTCCTCGGGCATGTACCAGTTGGCGCCAAGGGCATTGCCACGGGGTACGATGGTCACCTTCACCAATGGATTCGCATGCTGCAGGAACCAAGAGATGGTGGCATGACCGGCCTCATGGATGGCGATGGTGCGCTTCTCGGAGTCTGTCATCACCTTCGTCTTCTTCTCCAGTCCGCCGAGAACACGGTCGACGGCATCGAGGAAGCACTGCTTGTCAACCCAGTCCTGCTGACGGCGGGCGGCAATCAGCGCGGCCTCATTGCACACGTTGGCGATGTCGGCGCCGGAAAGGCCGGGAGTCTGACGGGCCAGCATCTCCACGTCTACCGACTCGTCTATCTTGATAGGTTTCAGATGAACGTTGAATATCTGCTGACGCTCCTTCAGGTCGGGAAGCTCAACCGTGATCTGACGGTCGAAACGCCCGGCACGCAATAAAGCCTTGTCCAGGATGTCAGCACGGTTCGTGGCGGCCATCACGATTACACCGGTATTGGCACCGAAGCCGTCCATCTCCGTCAGCAACTGGTTCAACGTGCTCTCACGCTCATCGTTCGACTGGATGCTCGACTTCCCGCTGCGGGCACGGCCGATGGCGTCGATCTCATCGATGAACACGATGCTCGGTGCCTTGGACTTGGCCTGGTTGAACAGGTCGCGAACTCGGCTGGCACCGACGCCCACAAACATCTCGACAAAGTCGGAGCCGGACAACGAGAAGAAGGCTACGTTCGCCTCACCGGCAACGGCCTTGGCCAGGAGGGTCTTACCGGTTCCGGGAGGACCTACCAGCAGGATTCCCTTCGGAATCTTACCGCCCAACTCCGTATATTTCTGTGGGTTGCGAAGGAAGTCAACTACTTCTTGAACCTCCTGCTTCGCTCCTTGCAGACCGGCTACGTCCTTGAAGGTGATGCGGTCCTGTTCGTTGCTGCCGCCCTCGAAGAGCTTGGCTTTCGACTTGCCGAACGAGAAGACACCGCCGCCTCCTCCGCCGCCCATCCTGCGCATGATGAACATCCAGAAGAGAATGATAAGCAGGAAGGGGAACACAAACTGCATGAAGACACTCCAGAAACCTCCACCGCCGTTCTCGTACTTCACCTCACCGGCGAACTTTCCTTCACCGCGCTTTTCGGCTACGTATTCCTCCAGCTTGTCTACTGTCGCGAAATTGGCTACCAACACGGCCTTCGAGCGGGCCTCGCTCGGAAGGATCTTGGCGGCAGGAACGATGCTGTCTGTCTTGAAGTCGAAATAGAGTTCCTGCTCGGTCTTGTCTACTTTGATATTGGCCACATAACCGCTGTCCAGACATTCTTGGAACTTGGAATAGGTCACCTTCATCATCGACTCCTCGTTGTTTGTCATGATGAAGAAGAAGAGAAAGGCCAACAGGGCAACATAGACCCAAGTAAGATTGAACTTACTTTTTCCGTTGTTTGATTTATTGTTCTGAAATGGCATCTTGATTCTTTCTATTTTCGGTTTTTACATAGGGGTTCTGAGATTCCGGACACCGGAGGATTCTACGACTGAATGGACGACTAGGCGTCAACATCGGGAATAAGCTCAACCTGAGCGTCCTCCCACAGATGGTCGATGTCATAGAACTGACGGGTCTCGGGAAGGAAGATATGAACTATCACATCAGCGTAGTCCATCGCCACCCATATGCTGTTGCGCAAGCCATCAACGGCATTGGGCTTCTCGCCGGTCTGCTTCTGAGCCATCTCACGAACCGACTCATAGATGGCTGAGATATGACTTGGAGAGTTGGCGTCGCAGATGACAAGATACTGACAGATGGTGTCGTCTATGGCAGACAGGTCTGCCACACTGATGTGATGTCCTTTTTTCTCCTGAATTCCTTCTACAATACTGTTTACAAGCTGATTTGCGTTTTTTTCTGATTTCTTTTCTATTTTCATATGTTTTTATAAGTAGTAATATGCGATAAGCACAAATAATTGGCAAAGATAGCAAAAAAAGATTACATGATAAAATCAATCAGGCAAAAATAAAATATGTATAAAGATTTTTAACAATAACAATAAAAAACTTCAAACTAGCTTTTATGCCGTTTGAAGTTTCCTGGTTGGGATACAAGGACTCGAACCTTGAATAACAGGACCAGAATCTGTTGTGTTGCCAATTACACCATATCCCAATGTCTTATTTTTCGAAAGCGAGTGCAAAGTTAGAGCTTTATTTTGAAACTTCCAAAAAAAATGAGACTTTTTTCAAAAAAAATAATTAATTTTGCAGAAAATTCAAGAAAAAAGCAAAAAACACGAATGAAAGAAGGCAAAAAACCACTTATTCTGCTGTCAAACGACGACGGCTTCGATGCGACTGGAATCGGGGTTCTAATCAATATTTTAAGGCCTATAGGCGACATCGTCGTCGTTGCGCCTGACGGAGGACGTTCCGGAAGTTCATTGTCAATCACAGGGACCGTTCCCGTCAAATATAATAAGGAGAGAGAGGAGCAGGCAAGCATCCAAGACGGAATTGAGATGGGATCGCTCACCGTCTACAGCTGCAGCGGAACACCATGCGACTGCGTGAAGATGGCTCTCGAGTTTCTCATGCCCAGAAGGCCGGACATCGTCATCGGTGGTATCAACCACGGAGACAATGCAGCAACAAACGCACACTACTCCGGAACGATCGGAATCGCTATCGAGGGAACGCTCAAGGGGATTCCCTCCGTGGGATTCTCCAGCTGCGCCTTCCACCAAAAGGAAGACTTCGAACGGCTTGAGCAGTCCATCACGCAAATCGTAGGACTCGTGCTCCAGAACGGACTACCGGAAAAAGTCTTTCTCAACGTCAACTACCCGGACTGCCAGACATTCAAGGGTACGAGAATCTGCAGGATGGGGATGGGAGACTGGGTCGACGAGTGGATTGAGCGAGACCACCCGAGAGGGGGAAAATATTTCTGGATTGCAGGGAGTTTCAAAAGCTACGACGGCGAGGATGAGAACACCGACATCTGGGCGCTGGAGAACGGATACGTGGCCATCACGCCCATCACGCTCGACTTCACGGCCTACTCGGCATTCGACTTCCTGAAAGGCAACGGATTCGAAAAATAAAGCTGACCGGGGTGTCCAGCCAGCTTAAATAGAATAACGCATAAGTGTCCGATATCACGATTTCCTCAGCGACAGGCATATGAGGCTGAACACACCCAGGACAGGGATGAGCGCGGTCTGAAGCGTATGGACAATCAGGACGAACGTCTCGGCATTGACGGCGGCCACACCGTAAAGTACGAAGATGGTCTTCACCGCGAAATGCCAAGGACCCAGCCCGTTGGGAGTCGGAACGATGACGGCGATGCTGCCAACGACAAAAGCAACGAGTGCGGTCATCAAGCCCAAGTCCTCTGTGAAGTCAAAGCAGAAGAAGGTGATGTAGAAATGGAGGAAATAGCTCACCCATATGCCCAGCGTATAGGTCAGGAACAACCACTTGCGCTGGACGGAACCTACTGACCGGATGCCGGCTACGATGTCATCCACGATTTTACGGAAATGGATCACCGACGACAACTTCTTCCACCCCCAATAAAGGAAGAAGCCGGTGATGACCAGACAGATGGCGGTGACGACATAACCGGTCACAGTGAACTGCGAGAAGAAATGGCCGAGATTTGTGCCGGTCTTGCTGAAAAAACTGGTGAACACACCCAATTGGGAGATAAACACCAAGGCCACGACCACCAAGATCAGAAGACTGTCGATGATGCGTTCAGTCACCACCGTTCCCAAAGACTTGGCAAACGACACCTTGTCGTAACGGTTCAACACACCGCAACGCGTCACCTCCCCAACACGAGGGATGAGAAGGCTGGAGGCATACGACAAAAAGACGGCATGCACACAAGTGCTGACACGGGGATGCTCACCGATGGGCTCCAGGCTCTGCTTCCAACGAAGGCCACGGAAAACCTGGGCCGTCACGCCGAACACCATCGACAGCATCATGAAACCCCAGTCCATCCCATGCTCCAAGATGGAGTACATGCGGGAAAAGTCAAATCCACGGTACATCCACCACAAAATGCCGGCACCAAGAAGCACCGACAACACCACGTTGACTGTATTTCTTATTCTCTTGTTTGACAATTTCAATTTTATTTCTTAAATTTGCGGTGCAAAGTTACTGCAATTTCACACTATAAAAAAATAAACAAACAGTTTTTTTTCGATTTTTTATTATTTTTATGCAAGTCAGACCGAAGAAATTCCTGGGCCAGCATTTCCTGACCGACATCTCTATCGCTCAACGTATAGCGGACACCGTGGACTACCACCCGGACATCCCCATTCTGGAGGTGGGACCGGGCATGGGGGTGCTCACTCAGTTCCTCATGAAGAAAGAACGCGACCTCAAGGTCGTGGAAATCGACAGGGAGTCGGTGGCGTTCCTGAAGAAAAACTTCCAAGGCCTGGAGGATAACATCATCGAGGACGACTTCCTGCAGATGGACCTCAGAAAGACCTTCGACGACCGCCCGTTCGTGCTGACGGGGAACTACCCCTACAACATATCCAGCCAGATTTTCTTCAAGATGCTGGAGTTCAAGGACATCATACCCTGCTGCACAGGAATGATACAGAAAGAGGTGGCAGAGAGGCTATCAGCGGAACCGGGCAGCAAGGCATACGGGGTGCTCAGCATTCTCATACAGGCGTGGTACGACGTGGAATACCTCTTCACAGTCGACGAGCACGTGTTCAACCCGCCCCCAAAGGTGAAAAGCGCGGTCATCAGGCTCAAGCGCAACGGAAGTTCATCGCTCGGATGCGATGAGAAGCTGTTCAGACGCATCGTCAAGACGGTCTTCACCATGAGAAGAAAGATGCTGAGAAACGGCATGAAGCAAATCGTAGGAGCTGACCACCCCATGCTGGCAGACCCCTTGTTCAACAAGCGGCCAGAGCAACTTGCTATTCGGGATTTTGTAGAGCTGACGAATCGAGTTTCGTGCGAACGTCCATCATAAGGCCTATCTGACCCGAGAACGTCGGGTTATCGTATTTCTCCTTTGCGATATGTTTCACCTGGTCGGAGAATTTCTTCAAATCACGGATGAAAACCCCGTCGCCCAAGTCAATCTCTCCGCTGGGCTTGGTCTGCTCTATCCATCTGACCAGGTCATCGGCTTCTTCTTTCGTATAGGTTCGTTTGTAGTTCTCGTGCATTTTTTCTGATTTTTTGATTTCGAGTTTTTTATATTGTCGTTTCGCGTTTTCTTGATTACAGTTTCGCGTTTTCTTGATTATGTTGTTTTTTCGTCTTTTGGATTCTGGAGATTGTTCGGGGAGCCAGCGTTCGTGACTTATTGTTCCAGTCCTTTGTCCTCCCCTACCCCTCTTGTTCTCGAGACGCAGACTCTTTTCCCTTTTTCAACAACTCCACCATGGTCTCCGCGGCACGGCGGGAAGCACCGCTTTCGCCCAGGATGGACCGCATCTGCTCATAGTCCTCAAGCATCTGAGCGCGGCGGGCACCACCGGGAAGCACGGCCAGAAGCTCGGAGTGGACGTTCTCAACGGTCATGTCTG
>FLNV01000315.1_pt1 | contig 10222 bp, 10 predicted proteins | sample 1140351 | NCBI WGS metagenome assembly FLNV01 (sample SAMEA3878207, study PRJEB12797) | bioreactor metagenome | biome: Moose rumen | place: Sweden | collected 2011-10 | reverse complement strand
TGGGGATAGGACGAGTGAAGACGGAATGGTGGGCCCTGGTGAGGAGTCCGATGCAGTTAGGTCCGATGAGCGCGCATCCGTATCGTTCGCAGCTGTCGAGTATCTGCTGCTCGAGAGCCGCTCCCTCCTGCGTCTCCTCTCCGAATCCTGCAGAGATGACGATGAAGGCCCTGACCTGCTTTTCCTTTGCGAGGAACTCCACGTACGCAGGGCAGTGCCTGGCTGCCACGACGAGAATGGCAAGGTCGGTTGGCGGCAGTTCTTTTGCGTCATGGAAGACCATGATGCCCTGCACCTCGTCCTCCTTTGGGTTGACGATGCGCAGGACTCCCTTGTATCCTCCGTTGATAAGGTTTCTCACGACCGATCCTCCCGGCTTGTGGATGTTGTTGGAACCGCCGATGACGACGATGCTCTCAGGTGTCAGTAGTTGCTTGTTGATCATAGGTGTAATATTGTCAGATTAGTGTCAATATGCAAAATTACGATAAATCTTTTAATAATAGTGTGTTTTTGATGAAAAAATTGTAGCATCATATGAGAATATGAAACGGACGGATAACACTATTTGGGACGCATATTTTCCTTTCTCTGCATCGGTTGAGGGTGTTGTTCATTTTAGTTTCATGATGATGTGCTCTACCGTTTGAAGTAAATGCTGGAATCCTTCAGGCTGGAAAACTTTCGCAATTTGAACGTTAGACAATTTTCCAGCATCTTTGTGGACAAAAGCATTGCGCCGGTCTATGCATACGTCTATGTTATTCTTGAAAAATGTACAGTTTGTTTCCTGGCATAGGTCAATCAAAATGGCTGTGATACGGTTTCTGATGGATGGGTGTTCTTTGGAAACAATTTGTCCTCTGACCGGGCTGTGTCCCCCTGTGTCATATTCATATAAAGGTAAGTTCCCGTCAATGATCCAAGTGGTGGAGTCTGCGGAACGAGTGGTGGTGTCGATGGTGACGTATTCATTGCAAATCATCTCGATGATTTGGAACAGAGTTAGAAAGGCAAAGGCAAATTCGTTTTTTTTCTTAGCTGTCAGTATTTGGTTTAAGGCGGATCGTAGTGACGTGTCGATTTCATTTGCCAAATTCCCATTTATGTTTGTTGGGCTAGCCAACGTCTTGATGATATTTTCTGAGGTGATGAAAATTTTCTTTTTATAACCACTATTGAATGCGAGTTGAACATCGTGCCTAAAAGACTGGAAGTTGGCTTCGGAAAAAGACTGTGGAAGTTGTAACTCGGGTGACTCTTTGATATAATATCCGTCAGCTCCTTCGTCAAGTAGTGCTTTCATATTCCAAGCTTTGTTGGAAGCTGTCATGATGATTACTTGATTGCCTCTGTTGATGCTTTTGATTTTCTTAAGAACTTTCATGCCTGAAAAGTCATTTGTGTCGTAGATGTTGTCTTCTATAGTACCTAAAAGCCTTAAATCAAGTAGATACAGGTCATAGAAACTGTCGTTTATCTTCTTTTTGATGTCCAGTGGCAGTTCTTCGAAGTTCTTGACGGTATTGTTGACCACATCGATACTTGCACCGTGCAGCCATTTTCTTATCACCATTTCCCATCCTTTGTCTGCCTCGTCGTCAATCAGCAGCACCTTCTTCTGCGTAGCTAAGAACATCTCATTCCTACGATGGTCGATAACGTTTTTCTCCTGGATAATATCCTCAAACTTAACCGTGTGGAGAAACACATATTTGTAATAGAGTTTCTTTTTCGCATCCTTTATATCCTCCGTTTCTTCGTTGTCGTTTTTACTGATAAGCCTGTTGAGCACATCAGCCCCCCATTGGTTAGCCATAGAGTGGGTTCCGACATTTGCATCAGGACTTATGTGGATTTGGTTAAGAAATTCCCCGACATAATCCTCTGGTAAAATACCTTGGAGTGCATCAATATTTATGTTCGTTTCCTGAGGATTGCAGAAAGCGTATCCTGATCTTGTGAGGAAAAACTCACTGCATTCACCAAGAGAAAGAAACGACTGCAACGGAAGGTATGAAACCAATAGAATCGGCAGAAGAACTCTCTCTTTGAGCTCGATGACAGACAATCGGATGTGAAGTGCAATATTCAGTGCGACAGCAGGTTCGGTGGCATCCAAATCAATGATGATTTTTCCGTCGTTTGGCAAGTTCTTGATGTTGCTTACCACAAAGTCGTGTATGCCAGCGTAGTCGTTGACCGTGATGATGGGAATATCGATGACATTTCCTATGGATGAGCCCCATTGTCTGGAATTCTCATTGCCAAGTATAAATATTTTTTCCATATTGATTGAAGCTGTTGGTTATTTTTTGAATTTTCTGACAGAATTGACAAAAATGAATGGGATGGTCCTCAAGATTTTCCAGAAGACTGTTGTAGTCAATTCCCAATTGAGGGTTGGACATGTCGATGAACTGTTTGAACTCCTTGCATGCCGCAATTGCTGCAATGTCGTAAAGGCTCATCTTCCCTTCTTTTCCTGCAATTACTTTTAGGATAGCCAGTGCCAACTTCCTGACAGTAATTATTTGGTAGTCTCTTCCAAAAGCCAGAAGTCTCAAGTCAATAGTATGTTTAGACTGGTACATTTCAAGGAAATATCGGAGTCGAGAGTAGAAAACGCTTTTCTTAATTCCTTTGATTTCCCTGGGTGCGTTGTCATTGAATACGGCATTTTCGGAATCCCCAGCACTGAACACGACGAATGGAATGCGACTCCCATTGTCAGTGAGAGTCTCCATTTCCGCCGTTGTCAGATTTGAATTGCAAAATGTTCTGTGTACCATGATGCATTCTGCCGTAAAGAGTTTGGAACGCTCCATCTCAAGCCTTTCGACTGAAGTTATCAAGCATATGATGTTCTCATATTTCTTATCGAGCAAAAACGTGGCGTTCATGCTTTCTATGTTTGTGTCGTCAATAAGGTATATCATGATTTTATAGGATATAGAAAGTTAGTATGTGTGTGAATCCTTTGATGTCATCACCATTGAGATTTTCCTTGTCTGGCATTTCGTCAGTCTTTAAAATGTTCCATCTGAACGGTCCTCCGTTCCATTTCGTTTCCACTTGCCAAAGGCAATATCCATTGAGCAGCTTTCTGATAGCTCCGAAGTCTCCGGCCTCAGGGTCACTGTTAAGCCTCTCTCTCACATCATCTAGTGTTTTGTCGGCAAAGGAATGGATTTGTGTGATGACAATTTGCCGTTGCATTCTTCCCTGTGTGTCTACGGACCGTTTGTAGGATATCTCCACTTCTGGGCAATCCTTTGCCCTTCTGTTCATCATGTCAAAAATTCGTTTGATGACCCTGTAAAGAATAAATGTGTTTGTAAGAAAGTCTGCATTTTGAATTTTATTTTCGGTAAGATGTATTAGGAGACCTTTCATTGCCTCTTCACAGATTGTTTTTAGTGCCGGTGCCACTAATCTTGTCGTAGCTCGGAATGCCATGATTTCCTTAGAATAATCAGGGTTGTTGATGGGGTGTTTCTTGTTTTTGTCGCTCCAATTAATCCATTCTTTGTTTATAATGAAGGAATCGTGTTTTTTGCCGAATGTGTCAATCCACATGCCTTTTCCGTCTAGGAACATATAAATGGTGGCAAGCAATGAACTGGGGATTTTATAATCGTTTGTCTCCAAAATCTTCTTAGCTTGTGCGTGCAGTTCGTCAAGGTTGTGAGGCCGTCCGTCTTCAATAGGGTCAAAATCATGCGTAAGGTATTTTAAGCCAAAGGGATTGTTGAACAGTTTCAAGAATTCTGCTGTATCGATAGCCGAAAGTGGTCTGAATTCTTCTTTCCGTTCCTCTCTGTCACCTTTTGGCTCTGTGCCATTCCTCCCTTCATCGCTGTCTTCTCTCCCCCCCTCCTTATCGTTGTAGTCTCTGACGATAAAGGTGGTGAAAGCCGTTTGCTGGCGGTGGGTGAGCTTTTTGTTTTGGTTGAAGAAACTGACGAGGTCTTTTATGTTGTCGTATTGTGTCTGCATATGGAGTTGTTTGGCTATTTTGGGTGTTGGGGTTGTTCGCTATTGCTGAGAGTAATTATCTAATTTATTTGAAGGCGATTATCCGTTAAAGTAGAGTAGGAAGGGCCGTGGGGGGTCAAGAAGTAGCTTCGTCGGTGCTGATGCCTGGTTCTGCTGTGTGCCTTTGTGGTTCGTCTTCTTTGATGGGGTAGGTTGTGGGGGTGGTTCCTTTCTTCCGCTCTTCCTTGAGATTCTGGATTTCTTCCTGTATTTTTGCTAATTCTTCGGGGTTGATGGATTCAGGCACATCAGGCTCGGTGTCTTCTGGCCAGTCGATGACTTCAGTGGGCTCATCGATGGCAGATCCGTCTTCTCCTGTCGTTCGGTTATCCGGTTTGTGATGCTTCACGATGCCTTTTTTCTCCAGTTCTTCCAACGACGGGAGTGGCTCTCCCGTGGTGATGGCTTGATGGAAGATATATGCGGCATATTCGATGTTTGTCCTCTCCCAGATTTTGAGCAGTAGGTCCACGTCGATTTGTGCGTTCTGCACGCTGAGGCATCGTGAACGCTTCGGCTCAAACTCGGTGATGAGCCAGAAGTTTTTTCCTTTGGCACGGCAGAGAGTGACGTGGCATGAATTGAGTAGCGTTGAGCTGATGACGTCGCCTGGTTCATGCTTGTCCAGGTCCGGGCAGAGGCTTTTCTGCGTGCTTTTGCTGACGGAGATTTGCTTATCCGTTCCAGCGAGTACACACTTTCCCGTCAGCTTCTTTTTCTCAGTCACTACCAGCGTGACATCGGTATGGAATTGCTCCTTGAATTCCTCCATCTTGTAAGGCTGCACATAGGTGTATGACTTCTCCTTGTCCGTCTCGTTGTCGGTAAGGATAATCTGCTGTAGGCTGTCGTAGCGAGCCTGCAACTTCTGGTATGCGGGATTGTTCTCACCTCTTACCATCCTCAGGTAGTTGAGCTTGCCTCCGATGACATTTTCCATCACAGGTTCTCCTTTCTTGATGTATCCTTTCTCTGCCTTGTATTTCGGATAGAACTTGCTGTAAGCCTTGGCATATCCTTCCACCTCCCACACACGGAGAATCCATCTCAGGTCGCTGATGTATTTTCGCGATACGTTCGTTAAGGCGTTGACAGTCAGTCCGGTCACTTCCTGGCGTTGCCCATCGCGAAGCAGTCGTGTTTTTTTGTCGTTCATCTTGAATCCCTGCTCTTCGATGATACGTTTGATTTCCTGCCTGAACTCACTGCCTTCCTGATAGACGTTGTGCATGCTTGAGAATGTCATGTCGTCGGCATACCTGCTGTAGTGGAGTCCGAACCGTCGTGCCACTCCTCTCATCCTGCGGTCGAGTTTGTCGCAGACTGCGTTTGATAGCAAGGGTGATGTTGCCGCCCCCTGTGGCAATGCGTTTCCGGTTCCTTCAGGATTTGTGTTGCAGCAGAGTCCCGCTACGACGTTGGCGATTTCCTGCTTGAAGTTGAACGGCGGCAACTGAATTCTGGCCCAAACGCGTGGTTGTGGTATTGACGGAAAGAAATTCTGAAGGTCGATATTGAACACATAATGATGTCCCACGTGAGTCTGAGCGTTGTCGACCACGCTCCTGCCTTCGGTGAATCCCGTGGCGCAGGGGTGGGGGGTATATACGGCTCTGAGCACCTGGTTGAGGAAATGGAGTATGATGGCCAACTGATAGCATGGTGCGTTGATTTCTCTTGTTCCGCCGCTTTTCTTCTTGATGAGGAATTTCTTATATCGTTTCTCTATGTTTGCGATAGAGAAATGGAGCAGCTGCTTCTCTGTGATTTGATAACGGTTTACTCCAAACTCGTCGGTCTTGAGTTCGTTCAGCAGGTTTGCCAAGTCTTCCACGGTCTGCATGGATTTTACTCTTTCCTGGATTTCAGCTTTCTCCATTCGCTCTGTTTTTTGTTTTTCAATAAAAGGCGGTCTTTTCAGTCGTGCACCATCGTTTTTCTTTGTTTTTGTAAGATAGTAGACATTACATCTAGCCACAAATCTGTCAAGGACAGTCATAAAACAAAACATTGTTATTCTTTTTTTTCAAAGAATGACATCCGACACACGTCGGACCAGAGTCAAAAATTGTTTGGTGCCATCGCTTCAAAGACCACCTTCGTAAATCTATTGCAAAATTACAAATAATTTGTTATTCGGCAAAGTGATACGTGATATTTTTCCGGGGGGGGAGGTCAGGTCGTTTTTGCCGTTTTGCCCGGCTTGTTCTTGCCTGACTCTTTGCTCCTTTCCGTTTTCGGTTGCAAATGTATAACAAATAGGTTCAATTTTAGTGAACCTATTCATAATTTTTCAGATTTTTTTTAATTCTGTCGTAAATTTTTTGTCTCAAAAGCTCCGGAGCGGTCACAGTGACTCGCTCTCCGAAAGAGAGTAAGAGTTGCTCCAGCTCAAAGTTGAGTATGACTTGGATGGTGATGAGAGCGCTTCCGTCTTCGTTCTTCTGGATGACTTGCTGTGTTCTATGGAGTGGCTTTGTGAGGATATATGGCAGTTGTGCGGCTTCAACACGTAAGGTGATCAGCTCTGGTTCAGCACCGTCAATGACAGTGGCGCCGATAGTGTTGTCGAAATAATGTTCGAAGTCAATGGTGGTGTTCGGTCGGTATTTCACGTCAGCCGTCTGAATGTACTGGATTCGGTCGAGCGCAAAGTTTGAGATACGTTGGTTTTGCTCGTCGTAGGCGAAGAGGAACCATCGTTGGTTGTGTTGCTTGAGGTAGTATGGGTGTATGGTGAGGTCTTGGAAAATCTCCTGGTAAGGCTTGTATCCGATGAGCAGGGCATGCCGTTCGGTAATGGCGTTGAAGAGTGGCGAGAACCATTTCTTCCCTATGAACTGTCGGTTGTCCTGAAAACCAACCACCGGTTGTGACGTGACGGAGATGGTGGTGTTGAGTCGTTCCTCCAGCTCGTCCATCCATTCAGAGCCGGTTGTTCCGCTGAAGCGTTTCAGGATGGAGATGGTTTCTGAGAGTTTCTGAATGTCGTCAGGCGTAAGCGGACTGTTGTAAATGGAGAAGCTTGGGTCGGCATACCTGTATTTGATTTCCCGTCCGATTCGCAATTCCTCCACCGTGATGTTGAATCGGCTTTCGATCGACCGTATGTCGTTGCGGATGGTGTTGAGGGAGGTGATGAGCTTTTCCCCCCGGGCTTCAAGGGCATCGTTGCACTTCTTCTTCATCTCTTCTGTGGAATAGCCGTAAGTGCTGCGTAGGCATTGGTCGATGATTTTTTCGCGTATATATGCTTTTTTTACGTTCGCCATAGGGTGGACTTGTTGTGGTAAGCAATTAGCTTATAACTGATTAAAGGGCAATGGTTGTTAATGCAAAATTAGGTGAATTTTCTGGGATATGCAAGAGTGGAAGCGTTATTTTTTGTGGCGATAGCGGAAATTGTGGTTTCCGGGTGGGGCGGATTGGGATGTGGGGATTCCGGGATGGCGTTATGAACGGCGATTCGGGAAAGCGATACGGTAAATGTGCGTTATGACCGAGGTACGGAACTGAAACGTGGTGAGCTACAAAACGGATTTTCATGTTACTATGGCTGCTATGGATTTGATGGGGCGAATCTGTTATTTGGGGTGAGATTGTTACATATTTTCATGGGTTTGGGATAAAAGTTAACGGGAATTCAAATGATTTTGCTTAACTTTGCAGGAGTGAATGACGAGAGAATGGCGAGTGAATGGTGTGAAATGAAGGCAAATCAAAAATTGAAAACTAACTGAATATGAAAAAACTGTCGATTATTTTCTTTTTATTGGTGGTGCCGCTGATGGGAGTGGCACAAGACGCGTCTGTCGATGACTTCGTGAAGGGTGCTGACGTGGGGTTTCTGACGGGTCAGGAGCGCCGTGGCGTGGTTTTCCATGACCGTGAGGGCCGGGTTCGCGACTGCCTGGAGCTGCTGAAGACGGACTATCGGATGAGTGCCATCCGTATGCGCGTGTGGGTGAATCCCCGTGGCGGTAACTGCGACAAGAACGAGCTGCTGGCCATGGCCCGTCGTGTGAAGGCTTTGGGGATGGACCTGATGGTGGACTTTCACTACAGCGACTCGTGGGCAGACCCCGCCAAGCAGCCGATTCCGCATGCCTGGCTTGGTCACAGCTACGAGCAGATGAAGCAGGATCTTCATGACCACACGGTTGATGTGCTGACACTGCTGAAGGAAAACGGCATCTCGCCCCGTTGGGTTCAGGTTGGTAACGAGACATCGAACGGTATGCTTTGGAGCGTGAAGACCAACGAGCGAGGCTGGGAGGTGAAGGACGAGAAAGGCAATACCATCGTGACCCATTCGATGGGTCATATCAAGACGGAGCCAGAGCAATATGCCGGTTTTATCCGTACGGGCTATGACGCGGTGAAGGAGGTGTTTCCGAATGCCATCGTGATCATCCACCTGGACCGTGGTCACCGTCAGAGTCTGTACGACTATAACCTGGACACGGTTCTGAAATATGGCGGCAAGTTCGACATGGTTGGTATGTCGCTCTATCCCTACTGGGCTCGCGACGGCCACCCGGAGGTGAATGCTGACGACGTGATCACGGACTGTATGTCCAATATCCGCCATGTGAGCGAGAAATATGGTTGCGACGTGATGATTGTGGAGACGGGTTATGAGGTTGACGAACAGCATCCGGAGGTGATGGAGGAGGGTAGGCGGCAGCTGACTCGTGTGCTCCGTGAGGCCCGTAGCCAGACGAACGGTCGCTGCCGGGGCGTATTCTACTGGGAGCCACAGTGCCTGCCCGGGGGATATAAGCTTGGTGCCTTCGACCACAATGCCTCTCCGACCGCCATCATGGAGGCGTTTTTAGAGTGAAAAGTTTATTTACTCCTGTGATGGGACTAAAGCAGGTAGTCGAGAACTGCCTGCCAGTCGGGGAAGCGTTCGGAACCGAAGTGAATCCATTCACCGGTGAACTCGCTCGTGCCGTTCTTCCCGCGGTCGTCGATGAGGTAGTCGCCCATGCAGAGGTCCTTTCGGTGGGTGATGATAATGCGCTTGTAGAATACTTCAGGTAGGTAGCGTTTCACCCAGAGCAGTTTGTCGGACCATGCCGACGGGTTGTTCCACGGAGCCGTGGATAGGATGAAGAGGTCGTATTTGTCCTTGAGCTTGTGGATGGCGTCGATGGCTCCCGGCACGGGGTCCATCATGCTGAAGAGCCCTGGTATCTCATCGGTGTGTCCCTCATATTCTTTTTTCAGTTCCTCACTAACGTTGGCGAGCCCGGAAGGGTAGTCCACGAGCACGTTGTCCATGTCGACAAACACGCGTTTTTTGTTGTTTTTGATGTCTTGATTCATTATGTATTAGTTTAAATTCTCAAATCTAATGCAAAGATAACGTTTTTCTGCGCAAATTAAATGCGTAGTTGGGAGAAAGTTTAATTCTTTGAAGTGAGAATTGAATAGTGTGGTTACTCCGGTGACGGATTTTCAGGTCGTAAACCTTACGTGAGTTTGAACATGAATTATAAGCAGGACAAACACACATAAAAAAAGGAGGGCTGCCATGGCCATGGCAGCCCTCCTTTTGAGATGTATGTTAGTTTGTGCTTATTCGGCGCGGTAGTTGTCGAGGAGTTCAGGAGTCATCTTCTGAATGTAGTTGAAGTGCTTCTCCACCTCGCTCTCAGCGTGGTTGATGAATACGTTGAGGCTCTTGCTGAAGAGCTCCGGTGCCTTCTGAGTGTCCTGGAGAATGAGGTGGCTCATGATGGTGTAAGCCGTGATCTCATAGAGCTTGCGAGAGCAGAAGTCGGTGAACTCCTGGTTTGCCTGCTCCTTCACTGCGTTGGTGGCTGTTTCAAGCTTGCAAGCCATCTCCTTGATTCGGTTCATGTAAGCCTCGTATTCAGGCTGTACGCCGAGTGCCTCGTAGTCGCGTATGATTCCGAGGTATGTTCCGTTTGTGATGTAACGTAGCGCAGCCACAGTCTGCAGCTGAGTGGTACCCTCATAGATGCTGGTGATACGTGCGTCGCGGTAGAGCTGCTGGCACTTGTACTCGAGCATGAAACCGGAACCACCATGAATCTGTATGGAATCGTATGCGTTCTGGTTGGCGAACTCAGAGTTCATACCCTTGGCCAGCGGCGTGAACGCGTCGGCCAGACGAGAGTATTTCTTGAGTTCCTGCCGCTCTTCCGGAGTGAGC
>FLNV01002341.1_pt1 | contig 10227 bp, 5 predicted proteins | sample 1140351 | NCBI WGS metagenome assembly FLNV01 (sample SAMEA3878207, study PRJEB12797) | bioreactor metagenome | biome: Moose rumen | place: Sweden | collected 2011-10 | reverse complement strand
GAGGGAAGTCCAAACAAGGATGAGAAGCGGGCTTAATCAAAGTGGAAACTGGCGCTAACAAGAGTGGCGGGAAGGCAAAATGAGGGTACACCTTTTGTTTTATCGCGCAGAGCCGCTGAGAACACTGAGTTTTCGCTGAGAAGAAGCCCCCAAGGAGGGATAAGAGGGGGCTGCATCGTGTGTGAAAAGCCCCTGTAAGTCCTGTGGTCCGTTGCCATATTAGGGGGGAAGGGAGTAAAAATGAGCCTTACAGGCCTGACGTGAAGTGTCAAGATTTAAAAAAGTGGAAAAAGTGGATGCGTCGTTGATGCGAAACCCCACTGATAGCAGGCGTTCCGCTTTTTTCTTTAGGTGGAAGGAAGTGGAGGGGTTGAGGGGCAAAAAGGCAAAAAAGTGAGTTTTTATTGAATAGTTTTTTTATCCCGCGTATGTAAGTGTTTTGTAAATTTGCACTCAGAAACTTTTACGAACAACAAAACAATTTATTAAAAAGATGAAAAAGCTATTTTTACTCACACTTGCGTTTGTGGCATCGCTGACGGCGATGGCGCAGACGAACCTGACATCAGGTAAGACGGTTGTGCCGTTGGGCGGTTTAAAGACTTACACCAATGGTAACGATGCCACGCAGACCTACACTATCAGCAACGATGATTTGCAGAAGATTACTGTTGATGGTAACACAGACAATGTTTATCTTTTCCCTGAAACAGGTGGCGGCTGGGCTACTGATGCTAACAAGGCCATAGGTATTCAGGGTTTCTACATCGATTTGGGCTCTTCGAAGAGTATCGGCTCCATCAAATCTACTTGGGAAGGTGCTGATGCAGGCGGCAATATCTATGTAACAGATACTGAGCCTGCTGCTGACGGTTCGCTGACAGGAGCAACACTCATTGCTACCTTCACGAATGCTCAGGAAGGGAAAAAAGATGTGGCAGCTCAGGTAAGTAACAGCGGACGCTACGTTGTCTTCGTTCCCACAGATGCCACTAACTGGGGCTGGGGTGTGAAGATCCGCACTTTTGCTGCTTTCGAAAAGGCACCTTCTGTGCTGACCACTTTGCTGGTAACTCCTTCTGTAGTTCATGTAGGCGAACCCACCGAAATGACGTTTACCCCGCAAGACCAGGATGGCATGACGCTAACGGGCGTTACCTATACTGTTACTAATGCAACGCTTTCGGGAACCACGCTGACGGCTACAGCTGCCGGTGATGTTGTCATCACAGCCACTCTGAACGGTGTGTCGATTCAGAAGATTATTTCTGCTATTTCTGTTTCTGCTCCTACGGCCAATCCCACGGAGCCTACTGACCTCGCCGCCAATGTCATTGCTGTTTATAGTGCCAAGTATGGAAAGGGCATTACCGATAGCAATTCTGGTTGGGGCGTCGGAGGCGGTGCTCCCAATCCGCTTTACAGCAGCTTGGAGGAAGTGGAGATAGCCGACGGCCACAAAGTGGTACACGTTAAAGGCACTGGTTTCAACAGCCGTCCTGCCAGAGAACTTACTAATGATGACGCAGCCTACGACAAGATTCATGTCGCTCTCTATCCCTTCACGACAACTACGGCGAAGATTTTCTTCGACAACGCATACGCTAATGCCATCACCGTGACCGACCTCACTCCCGGACAGTGGAACTACGTTGTGGTTGACAACTCTCTTGCTAAAGGCAACTACTATCTCGTGGAATTGGTTAATGAAACCGAATTCTACCTTGACCACTTCTATTTTGCAAAGCCTGCTGTTGACGACGCACAGGCTCCCACGCTCGACGTGGCCGAACTGGTGAGTGCCGGCATTGGCAGCGCTACACTGAAGCTGAAGGCTACCGACGACAAGTCAACTCAGGTGACATACGTTATTACCGACCAGAACAGCAAGACCTACACCACCAAGGGTAACAGCGGTGCTGAGATTACCTATACCATCGGCGGACTGGAGTATGGTGCTGACTATACCTTTACTATTACAGCCAAAGATGACAACGAGAACGTTTCTGACAGCAAGACCGTTACAGCCACTACGCTGGCAATGGTAGCTGCCCCCGTTCCCGACAAGGCCGCTGCAAATGTTGTTAGCCTCTATAGCGATAGTTATACTGCTGCTACCACTTGGGCTCCTGGTGGTTGGGGTCAGGCAACTGTTCAGACAGAAGAGAGTGTAGGAGACAATAAAGTCCTGAAATTTACGTCTTTTAATTATTTCGGTTTTGATTCATTCTCTGACCAGTTAGACCTTTCTGACATGGAGTATGTACACATTGATGTGCTCCCATTACAGGATATGAATCTTCGCATCACCCCGATTCTGGTTGGTTCCAGCGAGAACGCTACCAGCGTGGGCACACTGACCCCCGGTGTCTGGAACAGTAAGGATATTAAGTTGTCAGATTTAGGACTTGACTATGCTAACAAGGCTTACCAGCTCAAGTTAGATAACGGTACTGGTACTGAAATCCTCTATGTTGACAACATCTACTTCTGGAAAGAAGCAACAGAGCCTACCACGAAGACCATTTATCTGAACCCCAACATCTGGAGTGTTGACAATCCTAATTATGCAGCTTATGTATATGGTGAGGGTAATGTTGAAGAATGGATTGCTATGACTCCATTAGAGGATACAGACTACTATAAGGCAACAATTCCCGTTAACTACACTGGTTTGATATTTGTCCGTTTGAATCCGGCAGCAGAAATGAATTGGGACGGCAAGTGGAACCAGACCGTTGACATTGACTTCACTCAGGTGGCTGACAATACGTTGTTTACCATTACCGGGTGGGGCGAAGACGAAAATCCGAAGTCAACTGTCACTACCAGCACCTACGTGGCTCCCACTACCTACACCGCCACGTTCAAGAACTCCATTGGTTGGGACGAGGTTTATGCATACGCATGGACTGAGGGCGAGCCCGTGAAGGAGTATCTCGGCGCATGGCCCGGTACCAAGCTTACCGACGTTGAAGGCACGCTCACCATCAGCTTCAAGGCTACTGAGGCTCCTGCCAACATCATCTTTAATAATGGTGAAACAGGGGATGGCAAACAGCAGACTGAGAACCTCGTATTCGAAGATGGCAAGGAGTACGACATGGTTGCCCCTGTTGAGCATAACGGAACGGAATATACCGTTAATGACCATACCATCTGGGTTCAGGCCATCAACTATGTAGCTACCAATACGTATGAAGTAATCATCACTTCTGAAGAGGAGATGACTGGTCTTGGCGGTTCGTTCTGGGAACTCAGCACCGGCAATGCAGACCTGCGTGAGCATATTGAGGTAAGTGCCGATAAGCACACCATTACCATTACAGCTACATCAACCTCTGACCCCAGACTCTACACTCCGTTGTATATTCTGACGCCGGGTGAGGTGAGCTTCAGTGACGTCGTGTTTGACTGGATACGCATTGATGCTGAGGGAAACATCGTTGTTCCTGCCACCATCTCCAATTACCAGTGGGCAACATTCAGCAGCGACAAGGCTCTTGACTTTACTAATGTTTCTGACGTGAAGGCTTACATTGTTACTGGTGCTGAAGGTTCAACTCTTACTACTCGGCAGGTTGAGGGTGCTGTGGCTGCTAACACGGGCTTGGTACTCTTCAGCGAGACAGCAGATACTTACTACATTCCTGTGGCTGAGGAAGGAACCAGCTATGCTTCGACGAATAAGCTGGTTGCTGTAACTGAGGACACGGAAGTCGGCAAGGCTAACGATGGCACCAATTACGTGCTGACCGTACAGGGCGATAAGGTTGTGTTTGCATACATTGATGATATTTCGGCTCAACTGAAGAAGGGTCAGTCTTATCTGCACCTTGACATAGTAGAGGGCGAAACACCCGCTCCGTTCCTCGGCTTCGATGGCACAGGTACTACGGGCATCAACAGCGTTGAGCGCGGAGCGTTGAGCGTTGAGGGATGCTATACACTGGACGGCCGTCGTGTGGCTCAGCCTACTAAGGGTCTGTACATCGTGAATGGTAAGAAAGTTCTTGTAAAATGAAGAATGAAGAGTGAAGAATTTACTGCCGCCTGGCAGATGTTGGGCGGCAGTAATCCAAAGCAACAACAAAATAAAGAATAAGATTATGAAAAAGAAATATCAAAGCCCTCAGTTCTACATGGTAGAAGTGGCTACTCAGCAAATGCTGGCTTTGTCGAAAACCTCGAAACCATACGACGGAACAACGCCGCTGCTGGCACCGGAGTTGACACGTCGCCACAAGAACGATGACGACCTTGACGATGAGGAGGATGAGGAAGACTGGTAAATGAGAAAACAGCTATTGACTTTGCTCCTGCTGTGGCCCGCACTGATGGTCTCGGCCCAGCAGGTGGTGAGGCTGGGTAAGGCCACCTATGCCTCAAAGGCTCCGCTCAGCGTGAGCCGCACGGCCGACCATGGCGGTGACCAGACACAGTACATGCAGTACCGTAAGCTATACATCAAGGAGCAGACGGGACGGCCCATTCCCACCAACGACTGGTGGACGGACTTGATTAACGCTGACCGTGGACGCTCGGGACAGGAGGTGACCGGCCACCTGTGGGCATACCCGCAGTACGTGCAGGGCATGAGGTACGGCGTGGACGTGCACTACCCCAAGTACTGGATTGACAACGGCACGGAGATGAAGGCCCAGTCGAAACTCGTGGTGAGCAGCGGCGACGGCTTCACAGCCGCACAGCCGCTGGCTGAGGAGTGGAGCGACTGGACGGTAGGCTTCTCGCTGCTGCCCCACGGTGCGGCCGACTTCCTGTCAGCCGATAAAGGCATGTTCGTCACGCTGGAGCACGGCGTGCCCTTCACCTGGATAGAGACCAAGGGCATCAGCCCCGTACTCTCGGTCATGAAGACGGGCAACGACGGCAGCGACAACCGCCTGAAGGGGGCAACGACCGTCAAGCTGCTGACGGCCGACGGCACCACGCTGACCAGCGGTGCCTGCCAGCAGTTCATAGTGGCCATTGGTGCTACTGATGCCTTCTCCTCAACCGCCGACTACTACGGCATCTACCTGCCCGCAGGCAGCACGGTGACCGTGGACGGCAGCGAGGTGACGGTGAACTTCTCCGGTCAACGACAGTTTGTGGTGGTGGCCTTGCTGACGAAACCAGAAGACCTGGCGGAGTTTGCATCTTACGCTTACGCGAAACCCACCAATACCGAGGTGTCGTGGAATTACGACAACGGCCGGCTCACTACTTACTGGAACGTCAGTGCCACCGACCTGCGCACAGGCTCTTCAGCCAGTCAGGTGCTGCAAGGACAGATTCCCCACCACTGGCGCGACCAATACGCCCAGTACGGTCACTCGTTTCTTGACCAGACCTACCTGACGCCACGTGGCCGCCTGAAGCTGGTGGCCCAGAAGAACATCAGTATCAGCTATCGGTTCTCGGGCATGCTGCCTTGGTATCCCGCACCGGCTGATGAGACCGGTGGGGCTGCCGGCACCTATGACCCCTCGAAGATGACGCAGATGCTGACCGACTACGCCCAGACGGGCACCTTCGGCGGCGACACCTACTGGGGCGGCAAGGGGCTGACGCAGATGGCGCTGCACATGGCCTTCGCCCGTGAGATGGGCAACGAGGAGCTGTTTGCTCAGTGCCACGACCGGCTGAAGGAGGCATTAGTGAACTGGCTGACCTACACGCCGGGTGAGAACAACTACTTCTTTGCCCGCGACAACCGCTATGGGGGACTCATCGGCTATGCCACGAGCTATGACTCCGACACCTATAACGACCACCACTTCCACTACGGCTACTTCACGCTGGCTGCCGCCATGCTCTGTCTGGTCGATGACGACTTCAAGGAGGGCTACGGTGAAATGCTGAAGCTCATTGCCCGTGACTATAACAACTACGAGCGTGACTCGTGGGCCTGCTTCCTGCGCATGATGGACCCCTGGGCGGGTCACTGCTATGCAGGAGGCATGGGCGACGGAGCCGGCAACGGACAGGAATCGACCTCTGAGTCGATGCAGGCCTGGGGCGGCATGTATCTCTTAGGTGTGGCCCTGGGTGACACTGAGCTGCGTGATGCCGGCATCTTCGGCTGGGTCAACGAGTCGAGGGCTACGGCAGAGTACTGGTTCGACCGCCACGGCGAAGCCGTAGGCAGCAGTTTCCACACAGGCAATAACCCGGAGTATAACATTGACTATTCGAAGTTCAAGCATACGAGCCCCAATTACACCATTCCCTACTCGTCGAACCTGACCAGCCACGGTGTGGGCTGGTGGACGTGGTTCGGCGGCGACCCTGTCTTCATGCAGGGCATACAGTGGATGCCCATTTCCCCGGCGTTAGACTATCTTGGCGAGGACAAGGCCTTTGCGGCCTGGGACTACCAGCGGCTCATGGAGCTGAAGGAACATGCTGGATGGGACGGAACGGGCGGCACGGGAGGTGCCACGCTGCGCGACTCTGACTGGGGTAACGTGGTGCTGAGCTACAGGCAGTGGAGCGACCCAGACGAGGCTGCACGCATCTTTGACCAAGGCTGGAGCGGCGGCTGGGGCACCATGACCACCAGTGCCACACGTGGCATCACGTACTTTGTCACTCATTCGCACCGGGCCTACGGTGACATTCTCTGGGACGTGACGGCCAACATCCCTACGGCACACGCATACCAGAAGGGCAGCACGACGTACCACGTGGCCTATAACCCCACCAGCACTACAGCGTCAGTCAACTTCTCTGACGGTGCCTCCATGTCGGTGCCCCCGCGCCAGATGAAGGTGCTGGAGCGCGACTACACGGCCGTGACAACGGTCTATCCCGTTGACAACAGCGAACCCGACATACGCGAAGAACTCGTGATGCGCAACCTGGCATTAGGCAAGCCGTGCACCGCCAGCAGCTCAGAGAACGCGGGCAGCCTCCCCGAGGGGGCTACCGACGGCAGCCTGACCACCCGCTGGGGCAGCAGTCATGCTGACAACGAGTGGCTGCAGGTGAACTTAGGTGAGCAGGCTCTGATATATAAGGTACGCATACGCTGGGAGGCGGCATACGCCTCGGAATACCGCATAGAACTGCGCGATACGGAGAATGGCACCGTGACCTTCAGCAAGACGGGCAGCGGAAAACCGTCAGACTGGACCGAGCTGAACCTCGGCGACAAACCGGGCCAGTACCTTCGTGTGGTGGGTGTGAAGCGTGGCACGCAGTACGGCACGTCGCTGTATGAACTGGAAGTCTATGGACAGCCCCTTTCGGCACAGCCCAACGACCTGATGGGTGTCAGCATTACCTGTTCGAAGGATGTGCTGACACAGGGCGAGGCGGCACAGCTCTTCGTGAAAGGCTATAACTACGCCAAGAGCGAGGTGCCGGTAACGGCCACATGGAGCAGTCCTGACGGGTCGTTCTCTGGCAACTGGTTTACGCCCCATCAGTATGGCTTGGTAACGGTGAAGGCTACCGTTGACGGCATGGAGGCCACGAAGACACTGGCCGTGGAAGAAGGACTGGAGCCCACCAGCCTGGAACTGGCCATTGACGGCGACCCCATCATCGGCCAGACGGTAGGCTTTAGCGCTACGGTGCGTGACCAGTTCGGGGCTCCATACGAGACGAACTACATGACCTATCAGCTCTTTGAGGTGGTTGACGGCAACCGCCAGACAACGACCAATGCCGTGCTCGACACCGAGGCCAAGACCTTCAGGGCCGACCGTGCCGGTGACTACGTGATAGTGGTGAGTGCCTCGGGCTTGCAGCAGTCGGTGGACGTTCGTGGCATAGGGCCAAGTGGACTCAGTTACGACGAGATACCCCCCGTTCAGCCTGCACCGTCCATGAGCGGTAAGCTGCCGCTGCTGGTTCGTCAGACGGTGCCGAACGACATGGCCTTCGGGTGGAACGGCAGCTCGAAGTTGGGCACTGACCATTTCCCCGTGCCGACCATTGGCGGTGGAACTACCAATGCGCTGTTTGTTTACCAGTTAGGCACGGTGGGCTTCGGGTTGAATAACCTCGACATATCGGGCTATAACATGATACATGCCGACATCTACGTGACTGACGATGCTCCCACCTTCAGCTTCCATGTGGAGGGGAAACCGTCGAACAAGGAGTATGCCAAGGCTTTGGTGAAGGGACAGTGGAACACGGTCGATCTGCCCATCGCGAATACCACCATCAACTGGCTGTTCCTTGCGTTCAGCGACTATCAGGCTGGAACGAACGAGGCACTGGTGGCCAATGTCTATCTGTACAAGGAGGATGGTGACCGCGTCTTTGTGAGCGACCCCGATGCCAAGGGCATCGTCACGGTCACGTCGTTTGGTGCTGCCATCAACGATACTAACGTTGAGCAGTTCCTGGCTGACGTGGAGGCCCTGCCCACTACGGCTACAGCCATCGACCTGAGCGGCATCACGCTGGCCAACAGCGCGCCAATGACCATTACGACGCAGAACCCCAACGTCATTTTGCTGCTCAACGGCAGCGGTGGCGACGATAATGCTGCGTCGGTGCAGACGGCCAGACTGACCAACAACGAGAACCTGGCCTACAATTCCGGAGGATGGATTCTGCCGCTGCAGGCAACGGGCTATAAGGTGACGTTCACTGACGGCTACCCCGTGCTGCCCATGAGCTTCGGACGCTGTACGCGCCTTTATTATACGCGCACCATTGCTCCTGGCGCATACGGCACCAGCTGTCTGCCCCGTGAGGTGACCATTCCTTCAGGGCTGTCGGCATACGAACTGGGCAGCGTGACGAGCAGCGGACTTGACTTTGTCAAGACCACGGGCAGCACCATGGCGGCCTACACGCCCTATCTGCTGCGCAACGACGGCACGACGCCTGTCACCCTGACCATAGACGGCACGGCTGGCAATGTGGAGCTGGCACGCGGCAGGGCCCAGTTGACCAGCACCGTGGGCAATGTCAGCCTGGTGGGTAACTTCCAGCTGTTCCGCGTCAACGGCACCGAGGGCTACGCCGCCTTCCGCGCCAACGGGCAGTTGGCATGGCTGAGCAACAGCGGAACAACGGTGGGCTCGTTCCGTGCCTACCTTTCAGGCCTCACTGCCGAACAGGCTGCACAGGTGTTTGTGGATGGTACGACGGGGATTGACAACGTCAACGCCAACGATAACGCTAACCCTAACGCTAACAACGCTCAACCCTCCACGCTCTACGCTCAACCATACTACGACCTAAGCGGTCGCCGGGTGGAGCATCCCACTAAGGGCGTGTATATCGTCAATGGCAAAAAGGTTGTGATCAGATGAAAACATTGAAGAAGACATACCAAAGCCCCTGCCTGCACGTGATAAGCGTGGCAGGCAGGACCACGTTGCTTGACGGTTCGAAAGAGCGTATTCACTATGACAAGCCCAATGGCTCCTTCGGCAGCGACGAGAGCATCGCTGCCCCGGAGTATTGGGACGACGATGAGGAGTGGTAACGTCAACGATAACGTCAACGATAACGTCGAAGGGTTAAAACATATCGGTAAAAATGAAATTCGGACTTAGCGATACCATTGACTTGCTGGACTATAGTCAGAAAGTGGGAACTCCAATAGGTGATCATATCGACAGAGTAGGGCAAGTCTTCTACGAGGCAGCCTAAACCTGTAGTCCGTTGCAAAAATACAACCGGGCTGAACCGAAAAACGCCGCTTACCCATCACGGGCAGGCGGCGTTTCAACTAATTATTTACTTTCTAACTAATAATCAGTCCGCCACAAGGGCAGAACAGATTACAACTAAATTTACTAACACGCGCCTCACGGCGTTTTTCTTCGCAAACTTTGAATCACGTCACAGAAGTTGCAACATGAAACGTCACTTTTATTTCTTAGCTTTTACCAGTCTTCGTTGTCGTCGTCGAAAATTTTGATTGATAACACATCCTCTTCCTTAGTTACGGTTTCTTCATTCTTTGTCATTGATTCAGTCAACAATGCGCCCTTTGAATTCAGCACTATTTCCTCTAACTGAGGAACCATATATTCTTTCTTCATTTCTATGTCCTCCTTTTTATCAATAGTTCGTTAAAAATTCAAGATATGGCGTAACGGCTAAGCCGCGCAGCCAAAGAGTTCTTTGAAAATGTGATTAATTAAAGTTTGGTTCGGTCGGTATCGGGACACGTCAAAAATTCGTTTCGTTAGAAATGTACCAGCCATGAGCGCTTTGAAATTTGACATGGAATAATCCATTCCGCGTTCC
>FLNV01000630.1_pt1 | contig 10229 bp, 8 predicted proteins | sample 1140351 | NCBI WGS metagenome assembly FLNV01 (sample SAMEA3878207, study PRJEB12797) | bioreactor metagenome | biome: Moose rumen | place: Sweden | collected 2011-10 | reverse complement strand
TATATCAAACGTTTCTTTCATTCCAGATGAGGTGTATAGACTGAGAGTGCTCTCTGATTCACCTGCATACTGACCGCTTACCTCCTGACCATGTTCTAACTGATAGACACGGTCTATACCAGATAATAATGTTTTTGGTCTCTTGTCCGCAACAATACGCTCAACATCACTCCATTTGAATGTATAGGTGTTTGGTGTCAATTCCAGATACTTTATGTTCACACCTTTTTCCAACACCTTAACCTTGGTAATGTTTGAGTGACGTACTACGAACTCATCTTCAAAACCGCCCTTTGCATCTTCATCCACATAAATGGAGTCAACATCATCATCCGTTGTGTTTTGAGGCTTGAACATAATCTCGTTAAGCGTAAGTGTACGAGCATCGCCAGTACCATTGAAAGCATCATTCTTTTCCGCCCAATCTTTCCACTTCTGGCTAAGTTCGTTGAACTTGTGTACTCGCTCTGTCGTAACTGCATTATTTCCTTTTATACAAATTACTGCATCATCGCTACGAAATGTGATGTTGGCATCATTATCCTGCTGCTGAATATATCCGTTCAACACTGTGCCATTTTTCAGATAGACTTTCTGAACCACTACTGCGTTCGATGTACTTACAAAGAAAGTGGTTAAAAGTGCAAATAAAAATATCTTTTTCATTTTTATTATTGTTTATGAGGGTTATCTACCAATTCCTTTATATACTTTGCTTTTATACCATAGTTAAAGCCTTGTGTAGCATCGGCTCCTTCGTTAAGAACTCCTATCAGCATACCTTTGTCATTGAATATAGGAGAACCGCTTGCGCCATGATAGGATGCCGCATCAAAACCAAATTTATATTCATTTCCAGAATGAGTGACATTTCCTCCACGAGCCAACACTTGCAACCCTGATTCTGACTTAAGATCTTGTAATGATAATCCGAGGGGGAAACCTATGGTGTACATATGGTTTCCTACAGTAAGAGCTTTGTCACTTACATCCGTAGAATCGGTCAAATTTATATATCGGCAATTATGGGGTAACTCCCCTTTTTCCGATTGTATTAAAGCCACATCCTTATCTGTATCTTCACCAGCAGAGAGAACACGGCAATAAATTGCATTTTCTGAAGATAGGTATTTTCCTTGTGGAATTAACATTATTCTATCAAGTTTTCCTTCGACTTTGATTAGTGATACATAAGCAGAATATGATGTTGACTGTCCCGTTTGTGCAACTTGGTAAGCATCCATAGTCGCTACTTTCTGAGCAAACATTTGCTTGTACCATATTTCTAACTGCTCTTTTGCAGTATCATAAAGCCATGGTTTAGCCACGTGTAAATTTGTAACAATCTTTCCATCATTGGAAATAAAAAAGCCTGTGGCATTGTATGAACCATATTTATATATTACAGACTCAACCTTGTCTTCAGGAACACCTTCTAGACTGACTGGCTTACCATCGTACCCAATGAATTTCGTTGGAAGTCCAGCTTCCGCAAGAGGGAAATCACCTGCCGTAACCTCATAATGGTATGTACCTATTAACAAGACAACGGAATTATTATACATAGCATAGAGTTCCGCATCATTATAAATTTTTTCTTTAGCAGGCAGCAATTTCCATATACCGAAACCAACACCTGCAAGAACCAGTATACCAGCAGCAATGCCCAATATATACTTCCACGTGTCAGCTGGCCAAGGTAATCGACTGAGGTCAACAGGGACTCCTCCACAAACTACAGCACTCTTGCGCTTTATCCTGTAGGGTGCGTTAGACGTAATCTTTGCGCCGTCAACCGTAGTACCGTTCTTACTGTGATCTACAATATACATTTTGCCGTCACGTCCATGCTTTACCGTAGCATGATAGCGACTTACTGTAGAACCGGAAATTTGAATGTCATTGTTAAAATGGCTTCCAATGCCATATACGCCTTGATAGGCAGAATTATCTTCAGGCATAGGAACCTGACTCCACTGGAGTTCCACATCTGCAAAACGAATAGCATCGCCACGACGTACGTTTACAGGCTTGTTAGCTTTAATTTGTTGATTCATGATAAAGGTTCCGTTGCGGCTTCCCTTATCTTCAATCATAATATCGCCACTATTCAGTAATGTCAGTTCTGCATGGAGCGAACTTACCTTGTCACTGCGGAGAACGATGTCACATGTTGCATCGCGTCCAATTTTCAATAGTCTCATAATATACTCTATTTAAAGTTAATGACGTGCACCCGCAGACACCTCAGGCGTTGTCTTTTTTTCTTCTTTTTTCTTATCCTTGCCACTTGGCTTTGGCTTACCTGTATCTGTTTTGGGCTGTTGTGCAACCTTAGCCTTCTTTTTTTCTGAAGACTTCTTCTTAACTACAGGATTTACAGGATTTACTTCTTCTTTCTTTTCCACAGGTAAGGAATCGCTCTTCTGAACTTGGGTAGTATCGTTAATGGTTGATTCCCCTTGGCTTGGCAGGTAGTGATACCCTACTATAGCCCCTACGACGAGGGTTACAGCAATCAATCCAAAGATGACATACTGGGTTATACCTTTAGGTTTTGGAACAAGATTCCAATCTAATCGCGCAACATGAGCAAAAGAAACATTGTCCTTTCGCGTTACCGGTACGGGTACGTTTGGCGAAATCTTAATTCCATTAACGTAAGTACCGTTATGGCTTTGATCTACAATCGTCATCTTGCCAGATGGCAACACATTGAGGATTGCATGGCGACGGCTTATGACATCAGAACTGTCGTTGATGACAATGTCGCAACCCACCTCTCTTCCGATAGAATAAACTTTCATATTACTTTTTGTTTTTGTTGATAATCTTTCTTATTGAATCTATGGGAGAAAGATGACTCCCGGAAATATGATTAACTTGCTCACTGATATCTTCAAGCGATTTTTTATAATCTTGAATGTAAACCGCTTGCGTGGCAATAGAATCATTCAAACGTGTTATGCTATCATTGGCGAAAGATTCTCCCTTTGAAGAACCACCCAATTGAATGAGGTTGAATAATATGCTTATAACAGCGAGTGAAATCAGCCCCATCACTAAGAATCTTGTTTGTTTGGACATTTTTGGCTTAAGTTTAGAATTTATTTTTGTTTCTACTATTGCTATGGTTAGATTGTCATGTCCACCGCCCGATGTTCTTCCAAGATTATCTACAAAGGTGGCTACATCATCTGTTATGGCTCCAAGTTTTCCATTGCTTTTGGCTATCATCTTTATGAGTTCCTTTTCTGGCATGGAGCCGTGTATGCCATCTGAACAAAGAAGGAATCTGTCTCCCTTTTCATAGGGAACTTCATGGATTTCTACTTCTACGTCTGGTTTTACTCCCAATGCACGAGTAATGACATTCGATTGTGCTGACAACCTTGCCTGTTCCTCTGTTATTACTCCTTGGGCTACCATCTCAAATACCATTGAATGATCAAATGTTCGGAAAACCTTTTTTGAACCTCGTAGTTGGTACACTCTGCTATCACCAACGTGTGCAATATGGGCAGATTTCTCAGAGACGAGCAACACGGTGGCAGTGGATCCCATTCCTCTAAGGGCTTCATTGTTGTTGCCGGTTTCAATGATAGCCATGTTTGCACGCCTAATCGCCTTGATAATAATATTTGAAATATCTTCGTCTTTGTTTGCCTCAGATATTCCTTCCACTATTTCCTTTACTGCGATAGTTGACGCAGTCTTGCCTCCAGGCCCCCCACCCATACCATCGCATACGGTAACGAGATATCCAAAACTGGTTTCCTGCCAACCATAAAAGTCTTGGTTTTCTGGTCTGCCACCTATTCTTGACTCGGCAAAAGCTGTTACTAGACCTTTTTCGTCGGAATATATTTTCTGTAATTCCATCTGTACTTTATATTAGGAGTAAAATAACAAAAAAACACATAATAACGACTGTTATAATCACTGCAGCTACAGCCACGATATGTTCCTGTAGCCATTGTGATATTTTCTCTGACAGCGGAGGATCGGGTAATAATGCAGCCTGTATGGCATTCTTGAATTCCAAGGCGGTCTGATAACGTTTGGACTGCTCCTTTTCTGTGGCTTTCCATATCACATTCATCAGTTTCTTGGGAACAAGCGGATTCGCTGGTAAAGGTTCTGATATCTGCTTTGCCAGAGTGTCGGCTTCCGCTTCACAGTCCATCGGATTTTCTCCCGTCAAAAGTTCATAGAAAGTAATACCCAATTCGTAAATATCAGTAGTCGCATTAATCTGACTGGAGGAATTTCCTTCCTCTCGTTTTATTTGCTCTGGTGCAGAGTACTGGGGTGTTCCGATAAAGCCATATTGTGAGAACTTATTTCCTCCGTTCATCCTTGAAATACCGAGATCCATAAGCCTCACATTCGAGCCATTCTCTATCATGATGTTTGATGGCTTTATGTCTCGATGAATGACTCCACGAGAATGAACATAGTCTAAGGCATCAAGCACGGAGCATATAGCATTTGAAATCTTTTCAACCCTATTTGGCGAATCTGCAAATCCCTTAACATACTTGTCTATGTCTTCACCCTGCACAAAATGACTGAGAATGAATATAGGTCCATGGTCAGGAGCATATTCACACGACCCTATCATCTCTACCAGATTAGGATGCCTGAACGCAAGCGAAGCTTCCTGTCTTGCCCGCTCACGTATCATGGTATTGTTTGCATAGAAATCCTTCACTCGTTTTACAGCTACGACTGCACCATTCTTACATCTGAAACCTCTATAGACATCACCCATAGCTCCACTGCCCAAAGGTGGCTCCTGTGGATTATAACAATACCATTCACCCATCACATATAGATAAATGTACGGATCATTCTTCCTTTGTACTACGGTTTGTCTTATATGATTTGCCATGTTTTTTCCCGTTTATTTTGAATTTATTTCTTTTATGTATTCACGCCATTTCTTTATATCAGCAAGATATACGTCAATCATGCGTAAATACAACGAATCATTTGCCTCGACAGCATAAGTCCTAGCAAGATTGAAATATTGTTCGGCCTTATCTCCGTTTCTCGTACTGACAGCTTCTGTACGCTGATCGGCTTTCCAATAGTCACACGCCAGTTCGTACATAGCCTGATAATTTTTCGGATTCAGATCTATTGCCCTTTGTAGCATCTGATGTGCTTTTATATTATCATATTGCACATTCAAAGTCTGTTGCATAGACCGAATGGAATCGGGGCAATAATCATCTTGCAGCCTACTCCTGAAGTATAGCCTACTTAACAAATATGTCGCTTCTGCATCACCATTTGACGCGAAGGTGTTCAGGGCATCAAGAACTTCCTGAGGATTTTGGGTATCGTGGATGGATTGTATAACAGATTCAAACGTATCTGTTTCTAACATCTCATTGTTATTTGAACCAATATCACTATTGAACAATAACAGCACCCCTAACAAACATGCAACTAGACCACCTATTATATAACTATAAATAGTCTTCCATTCAAACGTGCTTTCTCTGCCAAGATCCAAACGCTCTAAAGCTACTCTGAACTCTGCAGCACTTTGGAATCTTTTCGCTCTGGATTTCTCTGTTGCCTGTGCTATGATTTTCTTTAATCCAGAATTCTTGACGAGTTTCAGCGGTAGAGGAGAATGGAGTTGTTTCTGGAGAATATCACTGCGATCCCCCTCAAACGGCACGTGTCCAACGATGCATTGGAACAGCAATATTCCTACTGCATAAATGTCTGTTGTTTGGTTTTGCTCGTTTATGGCACCTAACACAAGTTCTGGGGCTGCATATTCGGGTTTTCCTACAAATTGACCTGCTTGAGTCAGATGTTTATCATGTGTAGTCAACGAGTTCATCTTTTTGGCTATGCCGAAGTCGATAAGTTTGATTTTCCCATTTGACGTTATCATGATATTTGTAGGATCAATGTCACGATGAATATAGCCTGCATCATGCATTGTCATCAGTCCCGAGAGGACATTCTTTATGATTTCAACGGCAAAATGATTTGCATCTTGCTGATAATCCTTGTACAACTTCTCTGCAAAAGGCACCAGACGTCCCTGTTGGTCTGTAAGTTTTCCCTCAAACATGTTATCAAGAGAAACTCCCTCAAGTAATTCACTAACAACATGATAGTGATGCACGATTTCCCCGAGAACAGATCTACTTTCTGTCTCTATGAAGCCTAGCATCTCTACCAAATTGTCATTGCGAAATTGTATTGCAGCCTCTCTTCTAGCTTTCTCTATAGCATAAGGGGGTAAGTCACTGTACATGAATTTTACAGCAACATTACGGGAACGACCTGTCTTTTCATCAACACACCGTCCTTTATAGACCTTACCCATTCCGCCTTCACCTAAAGGTTCATCATCCGAATCGAATTCATAATAAATACCCTTTTGCTTTTCGGCTTTACCTTGTATTTTATACAGAGACATTGTTACTATAGTTATCTATATTCTTACATTGGCACAGTACCTCCGTGACTTCCTCCCGATACAGAGCCGTCAAGTCCTACCGTCCCTCCTGCAGAAGAAAAACCACCACTGGTACCACCCCAAGCTGCTGGACCATCATTGTATGGATCGAACCCACCAGGACGTGTAGAACCAGTAGTGAAAGAAGGTATGTCTTCCATCTCATCCTCCTCCTTCTCTATATTTACAGGAATAAAATCCTTTGATACTGAGAGACCTCTCTTTGCTGCGTCAATGAGAATCATGACAAACTGATAGTTGTTTCCTATAGTTATTATGTCTCCATCATGGCATTCCTCTGCGGAAAAGCCTATCGGATCACCATTTATCATTGTTCCATTAGTTGACTGGGAATCTGTTATTGCAGCAATTATCCCATTTTTCACTTGTCGCGTAACTATTATTGCATGGTTAGTAGAGACTGTTCCTTCGGCAAGAAGGATATCGCTATCTTCTGCCTGACCAATAGTATTACGCCCCATCTGTAATGGCCAATATTCACCCATTGGTGTACGGGAAACGGAATAGAGGAAACCTACTATTGGCTTTCCTGGCTGTACAGCCCTACGTGTCTGCGGATTTGCAGGCTCAGGACTTACATTATTAGTTTCCACTTGTGCATTAGTCATACCTGGAACAACTGTCCCTCGAGCTGAGGAAGAACGACTATTTCCGCGCGCATAAAAATTTGAACCCGCTCCTGATGAAGCACCAACATTAGTTTCTGGTTCTAACCCTTGAATAACTGTTTTGTTCTGTGACATAGTATAATTTTTTAGTTGATATATAATCATTTATAACATCTCTTACATATCATTCTCTTGGTAAGAGAGATACATTGACGGACAAATTTACTACATTTTAGTTAATTACAAGAGTATTTTAAAAAATTTTTTGTTCAAAAAAGGTTTTTTTTGCATTTGTTTAGAAAAAAATGCAAAATAACATCAACTTTCTTACTTTCTTCCGATGTTTTTCAGTAGATGTCTCTCTCTTACCAAGAGATTTTCAATTGAAAAATCTCCGAATCATACATCCTCTATTATCAGTTTATTTGCCTCATCAATAACTGAGTTGTTCAGTGAGGCCAAGTAAATTCGAGTCGTTTTTTCTGATTCATGTCCTAATCCTTCACTTATAACAGACAATGGGATATTTTTTTGTTTTGCAATACTTGCCCAAGAATGACGTGCCACGTACATTGTTAAAGTAGGAAAAATATCTAATTCTTTAGACAACATTTGCAGATGATAGTTAGTAAGATGTCTTGAATTAAGATACAAAGAATAATCTTTTTTATAACTTTCAGGATGCAATAATGACGATTTTATGATAGGTAGCAAGTATTGACTATCAGGATTTGAATACTTATCCGTTATTTCCTTCATACATATTTCCCATTTGATTGTTAACTGCTGACCTGTCTTTCGACGGCAATATGTCAAATATCCATTTTTTAAATCGCTTTTCTTAAGATAAGCCATATCAATATAGGACATTCCTCTTGTATAGAAACTGAAAAGAAACATATCACGAGCAAATTCCCTTGATGGATAGAGCGATAAATCATATTTTTTAAGTTTTTTTATAATTTCTAAATTTATAGCTCTCTTTTTTGTCCTATCAATACCTGTATATACCTGTCGAAAGGGATTTTTATGTATTGTCAGACCTTCTTCTGATGCTTTATTATATACTGTTCTAAGAATACGCATATAGAAAGAGCTGGAATTTTTCTTTACTCCCCTCTCATGTAACCATCCCTGATACAGTTTCAATAAATCAGAAGTTATTCCCTCAAATGGCAAATCTTCGTTGTTCCGGAACTTCATGAAACTCGAAAGTGTTGACTCATATGTTTCGGCTGTACGATTACGTCCTGCATCTTTTAGCAAAACTATCTGATTATTTATATATGTATAGAGAGAATTTTTTGCTGATATTTTCAGAAAACTGTTGGCTATATCATTTACAGTATATTTCTCTTCTTTCAAATTAAGAGATGATATAATGTTCCTCAATCTATATTTATCCCATGTAATTTTTTCATTATAATTATGTAAAATTCTCCTGCGTTCAATACACATACTTCCGTCTATTTGAATTCTTTCCAATAAAGCATTCCATTCTGAGTGATATACAACATAGTTGGTTTCAATTTGCTTTACTTTTCTTGCATGAATAATTTGATAATAAACTTTTCCAGGTTTTCCCTTTATTGATGATTTTCTTAGTTTTACCTTTACTGATGTCATAATTTTTTTTTTACATACGTATATTTGTTCTAAGTAATTCAAAGATTGCACATTGTTTTATAAATCATAGTATTAAAAAGGAGAACTCCCTTTTGGGAGGTCTCCTTATCTATTTTCTGTTATCTCTTATCTGTTATTGCTTCCACGTACTTGGGCTCTTACGCCACTCGGCGAGCACGGCAAGGTCTTCCTCCTTTATGTAGCCCGTCTTTGCAGCTATTGCCGTGGTGTGCTCATAGTCAGAGAGAGTTACGAGTCTTACGTTTGCAGCCTTGAAAGCTTCTTCGGCAACGGGGAAGCCGTAAGTGTAGCTTGCCACCATGCCCACAACCTCGAAGCCTGCCTTACGAAGGGCATCGACAGCCTTGAGCGAAGAACCGCCAGTAGAGATAAGGTCTTCAATGACAACTACCTTGGCACCCTCGGGCAGCGTTCCTTCTATCTGATTGCCCATGCCGTGGTCTTTCGGTTTCGGACGCACATAGCAGTATGGCAACTCCAGTTCGTCGGCAACGAGTGCGCCTTGCGCTATGGCACCAGTGGCAACACCTGCCACAGCCTCAGCCTCGGGAAACTCAGTATGAACGAGGTGTACCAGCTCCTGCTTTACGAAAGAGCGCAGCGAGGGGTACGCCAGTGTCTGACGGTTGTCGGTATAGATTGGTGACTTCCAACCCGATGCCCATGTGAACGGGTCGTTGGGTTGCAACTTGATAGCCTTTACGGCAAGCAGTTTCTCTGCGAATGCTTCTTTAATCTTTTCCATTGTTATTGTTTTTTTCGGTTTTTCTTTTAAGGACTTTAGAGACTTTAAGGACCTTAAGGACTTTATGGTCACTTTAGGTCACTCTTTATAAACGCTAAGAGCTTATCCACAGCCTCAGCCTCGGGGATAGCCTTCTCCACACACGCCTTTCCTTTGTAGAGCGAAATCTTGTTTGGTCCTGCACCTACGTAACCGTAGTCGGCATCAGCCATCTCGCCCGGTCCGTTCACTATGCAGCCCATGATACCTATCTTGAGGGTGTTGAAGCGCTTGTCCTCTTTTGCTGCCTCGCTGACAGCAGACTTTATCCTTGCTATAGTGCCGCGCAGGTCGTAGAGCGTCCTTCCACAACCGGGGCATGATATATACTCCGTCTTGGTGAAACGCACGCGTGCCGCTTGCAGTATGCTGTCAGCAAGTTCCCTCTGCTCTACACCTTTATTATATATAGCGAGTTCCTTTGCCTTGCCGTCTATAAGCAAAGCGCCTGCCGTCATTGCGGCTTTCAGTTGCAGGTCTTCAAGGTTCTCTTCGTCGAAATCGAGGAAAAGCGTTTTGTCTTCTATGCGTGCCGCCTCACGTTTTGCTGCACATTCATCGATAAAGCCCACCAGTTTCTTTGCCACAGGTATCTCTGCCTCTGGCTCTTCCGACAGACTTACGCGGATGGTGTCGCCGATGCCTTCGGTAAGCAGTGCGCCTATGCCCACTGCCGACT
>FLNV01002148.1_pt1 | contig 10239 bp, 5 predicted proteins | sample 1140351 | NCBI WGS metagenome assembly FLNV01 (sample SAMEA3878207, study PRJEB12797) | bioreactor metagenome | biome: Moose rumen | place: Sweden | collected 2011-10 | reverse complement strand
ACCTGCGACACACCTATGGCTATAAGAGCTACTATGGCCTGTGGTATGACGACAAGACATGGTATGACAATATCTTTGACCAAACCGTGTACTCTCCCAGTCTTAAGCGACTCATCTTACCGTCTAATATCCAGGGCATCGGCGATGGCGTTTTCGGCTATCAACAGTGGTTTGGCGACAAATGGCAACTGGAGGAGCTGACCTGCTATGCCTTGACACCGCCTATGGTGAACGACAACACCCTGACTCTGCTGCCCGCCAACTGCGTGCTCCTCGTGCCGGAGCAGTCGGTAGCCGCCTATAAGGCCGACAAGCATTGGAGCCGCTTTGCAACCATCAAGGGCATACAGGAGGCTGAGGATGTGACGGTTGACCTGCCCGACAACTTCATCGACGGACGTTATCGCGGCATGTCGCTCGAACTGCTGAACGCCGAGAACGGCGAGAGCCGCAAGTATGTGGTCGATGAACGCGGACAGTATGTCTATCGCGGACTGGTCAACGGAGCACGCTATACCGCCTTGTTGCGCTCAGCGAAGAATGGCATCATCGCCCAGACCGACACCATGCTGCTTGACAACCAGCCCATCGAGATGACCTTCCCCCGTGTGGTGGGCATGGACGAGGTACTGCTGACGGTGAAGGCCGACGGTAAGGACGTGACAAGCGATGTGAGCATCGGTTGGACAGACCGTAAGGGCAACCGTATCGGTGACGGAAAAAAACTGGACCAGCAGATAGAGGGCTCGCGTGTGTACTATTCTGTCAAGTTACCCTCCAGGCTCGCCACCATTTACCAGCAGCCACCCACGACGGAGCATATCGTGGGAACAGACAAGAATGTCATAGACGTTGACCTGTTGCCCCTCGATTCCGTCAGTGTGAGCGGTGTGGTAAGGGATATCGACGGTACACGTATCGTGGCTGCCACCGTGACTATAGCCCAGACGGTGAACGGACAGATAAGCAAGTCGTTTGTCACCACTACTGACGGTACAGGACACTACGAACTGAAGGCCCTGGCAGGTACCGTGACACGGAATGTCTCGGCTTCAGGCTATATCACCAGTCGTCAGGAGATGACCCTTGGCAAGGAGTCGGCATCTGACACCGTCACCCTTGCACCTCTCTCGGGAACCATCATCAGATATGGCTTCACCTATACTGAGAGCGGACTGAAGGGGGAGAAGGTGAACACGTCGGAGACCTATAGCGACTATCAGAACGTAAGCATCACCGCATATAACGAGACCACCGGCAAGGAACTGACAGACATCAGCGTACAGTATCCGCAACTGGTCATCATCAGCGGAAGTAACAAGGGTGACCGTATCCGACTGACAGCCACCAGTATGACAGGTAGCTTCACACCGGTGGAAGTGACTGCCACCATCGGTGATGACGAGACTGCCGAAGTTACCATCCCAATAGTGCAGTACGGAGGTATCGAAGCCTCGTTTGAGAAGACCGACAACTCACAGGTCACCGCCTCGCTCTACGACGGCAATGGCAAGCTCTACCAGACCTACGACTACGACGAGGCTGTAATCCGTCTGACGGAGATTCCTGACGGCAGGTATACCCTCGTCACCATGGGCGGCAGCACCATGTTCAGCAACATCCTATCGCTGAGCGACTATGCTACTATAGGTCTCAAGGAGGGAACAGACTACCTCCGGAACGAAGTGACCGTCAGGAGCGGGGAGATAGCTGTTGTAGCCAACACCAGCGTACCTGTGCTCGATGAGAGCGGATACTACTATACCGACGATGCCGGCACATCATTCGCCATGAACAAGACCGAGGTGAATGCCGGTTTCAATGTCACCATGCGTTCGAAGATATCCTTCAAACAGGAATATAAGGACAAGGTGAGCAACGTGAGCCTTATCGTCGACCTGCCTGACAACAGTCAGATGGTGGAGGGCTCTGCCATGACAGGCACCAGGATCACACGGTCGTCAGTCGATGGTAACCGTGTCACCATCCCCATCAGCATCGACGATCTCGACAAGAATACACGATTCGTGGTGACAGCCACCAACAGCGGAACGATGAAGCCGACAGGCTACGTGCAGTTCAGGATGGACGGCCGTACCATCCTGCAGCCCATCGGTACGCCCGTATGTACAGTGAAGGGCATCACCGTCACCGTTCCGGAGACTATTGCCGACAAGAACCTGCCCGTCAGCGGTACAGCCCCTGCACGCAGTTTCATTTCCGTATATGCCGGTGATACGGAGGTAGGACAGACCACAGCACGCGAAGACGGTTCATGGTATGCCTACTGTGAACTGCCGGAGTGTGCCAACCTGACGAAGATACCTGTACGTGCCAAGATCACCACCAGGCAGGGTCTGGAGATCTTCTCCGAGACTACCAGCACCACATACGACCAGGACTATATACGCGTTGACCTGGTGAGGATGCTGCATGCCGGTCAGACGATGGAGTTCGACTTCAACCATCCTGACCGCATAGAGGATCAGAAGTACTGGACTAACCCTGAGACGGAAATGTACTACTTCGCTGTGTTCTTCAACACCACCGACACCACAAAGATAAAGAATCCCCGACTCTACCTGAAGAAGACCACAGGCGAATGGGTGGATGCCGACGACCTCGTATGGCAGGAGAAATACGGCTACTGGTATGCCACCTATCGCAATCAGGAGAACTGGACGGGCATCTGCAATGTCAGCGTGGACTATATGTCCGACAATGTGTCAAGGGTTGACCGCAGGAGTCTCGACGTGGCGATGAACATGGAAGAGCTGATCAGTGCCTCGCTGAAAGCCGACGAACAGACTCTTGACAGCAGACTGCATTCCATCATTAGCCTTACAGATGACGATTCCTTCCGCCAGCAACTCAAGGCACTCCTCGACGAGTATGGCATTAAGAGTATGGAGAGAAGCGGTGCGCTTGATCTTGACACATGGCTGAAGGAGGCTGATAACCTGCTGAATGATAACAATGCCTATGAGCAGTACTGTAACCTCGATCCCTACGATGTCAGGCAGTTGCAGGAATATGCCAAGGGACTCTCTATCCGCCACACCACAGGGCTGACACCTGCCATTCTGTTGTCAGACGGCTACACTAAGATAGAGACCACAAGCGGCAGTCCGTTATATATGTTAGTCGATGAGAACAAATCTGTTATTGTTGATTTCGACAACGACAAAGTCATCGAGTTAGCATTACAGGGAGAAGCCCAGGCACGTGTCAAGGGACTGATGGATGCGATGAAGGCCGGCAGCGGTAAGGATTTCCTGGAGAAACTGGCAGAGATAAGTGAGGGCGTGGGTAACTTCGCCAATCAGTTCAATGTCTTTCTTGCCGGTATGTCCAACAAGGTTGTAGAATTGCTTATCGACGGTCTGCTCAACAAACACCTGTCGAAGCTGACTCTTCAGTTGCGGTCCACGGAATATGACTTAGATTATCTTCGCAGGATCAATTCTCCGAGAATATCTGAATACGAGGCTAAGGTGGCTAAGCTGTTGGGACAGCAGAAGTTCTTCCAGAAGCTCTGTCTGTTCTTCACGGATATCACGAAAGGTCCGAACAGCTACTCACTCGTCAAGACCTTCCTCAGCGACCAGAGCACTTTACCGGGTTGGGCAAAGACAGTCGCAAAGGCAGTACAGGGCATAAAGCTCGATGTAGTATGTAAATGGGGTGCGGTACTGACAGATATCGTAGACGGCATAGCACATATCTACCATCTTGTGGAACAGCTGAACCGTATCCCCAATCCATGTCCTGAAGATGAGTATAATGCAAGGATGTTAGAGTTAGACATCAAGATATATGGATTGGGCGTTGTACTTTACTACATTGCAGTGGAGGTCTTCAACCTTGGAGTGCTCGAAGGCGTCTCCGGAGCAGCAGTCACCGGATGGCTTGCCATTGCCGTACCACCGACACTTATCCTTGCTGAGATAGGAAAGATTATCGCCGGCGATGCCTTCCAAAAAGACTATGACCGCCGACTACTTGATTTCCAGCGGCGCGTGGATGCCCTGGAGTGCGAAGGCGACAACGAGAAATGGAAGAAGAAGGTTCGTACCCAGCATCTTATGGAGGCCAGACAACGGCAGAACCTCAAGGATATGGGAGTAATAATCGTAGTCGACCCGTCTGGCTTTGTCTATGAAGGTGTTACCGACAACCGTGTGGAGAATGCCACCACCACTATCTATTATAAGAATGAGGGTTACGACGAGTGGGGCGACTATCATAATGAGGCCGTCAAGTGGGATGCCACAGAGTACGGACAGCAGAACCCGCTGCTGACCGACAAGGAAGGCAAGTACCAGTGGGACGTTCCCAAGGGCCTCTGGCAGGTGAAGGTGGAGAAAGACGGTTACGAGACCGCCTACAGCGACTGGCTGCCCGTGCCTCCTCCTCAGCTGGATGTCAACATCGGCATCGTGCAGAAGTCGCTGCCCGACGTGAAGACAGCCCGTGCCTATGAAGACGGCATCGAGGTGGAGTTCAACAAGTACATGCGTCCGAAGACCCTGAACGCCTCGAATATCTGGCTGATGCAGGGCTCGCAGAAGATCAGCTGCACCATCGAGCAACTCAATGCAGGCAAGACATGGGGAGGCGATTCTGCCTACGTTTCACGTCTGCTACTCCGTCCGTCAGCACCATTCAGCGTCGGCTCAAAGGTAGGACTATTCGTACGTCGACAGGTGGAGAGCTATGCCGGCCTGCAGATGCAGAACGACTATGAGCAGGAGTTCAGTGTGGTGCACGAGATACGAAGCCTGGAGGTGGAGCCTCAGATGAATGTTGACCAGGGAAAATCGCGTACCTTTGTGCTCAAGGCCCAGCCTGGTGCTGCTGCGAATGGAAAGAAAGTGACAGCATCAATCAAACTAAGCGATTTTATCACCATAAATGAGACGGCAACCTTCAACGGCAACGGTGAAGCGCAGTTTACTGTCAGTGGTCTGATGCCCGGCGAGACGGTTGTTACCTTTACGATGGAAGAGACAAGTGCTACCGCCCAGACCATCATCCGTGTACTTGGTGCTACAGAGACAGGGCTTGTGGCTGTTCCTACTGCTTCTCGCATCAGCGGTACCAGTGTGAATACGGGTGAAACGGTGACACTGCACTGTGCGACAGAGGGCGCTCAGATATGGTACACCCTCGACGGATCCTGCCCCTGCGACGAGAATGGTACTCGCCAGCTCTATACTGGACCTATCACCATTACGAAAGACGTAGAACTAAAGGCATACGCTGTGCGTGGTGAAGAGGTCAGCGAGGTAGCCACATTCAACTACTATATCGCTTCAGGCATACAGGGGACATCAACGGCAGCAAAGATCCCTGTAGCCTACTACACTCCTGGAGGACAGCGTATTCCGCATCCTAAGAAGGGGATAAATATCGTTCAGTATGAGGACGGTACGACAAAGAAGATTATGGTCAAGTAGAGCTTAAAGGCCGAAAAAAACGAAGAGGGTGCACCACAATGTGAAGTGCACCCTCTATGTATAGCAGAATAATTAAATTATTTCAGCAGGTTCATGGTGTCGGTAGCGATCATCAGCTCCTCATCGGTTGGGATGACAACAACCTTAACCTTTGAGTCGTCAGCAGAGATGATAGCCTCCTCGCCACGGACATTGTTCTTCGACTCATCAAACTTGATGCCGAGGAACTCCATATCCTTGCATACCTCAGAGCGCATAGATACCTGGTTCTCGCCTACACCGGCAGTGAAGACAACAACATCGAGGCCACCCATAGCAGCAGCATAGGCACCGATGTACTTCTTAATGCGATAGAAATACATGTCCTGAGCCAGCTTAGCCTTAGGATCACCAGCCTTGGCAGCATTCTCTACGTCACGCATGTCACTGCTTCCGCCAGTAATACCGGCAACACCACTCTTCTTGTTGAGCAGGTCAGACATGCCGTCAGCGTCGAGACCGAGCTTCTTCTCGATGAAGGTGACAGCACCACCATCGATATCACCGGCACGAGTACCCATTACGAGACCCTCCAGAGGAGTGAGACCCATTGAGGTGTCGATACACTTACCGTCAACGACAGCAGCGATAGAACCACCATTACCCACGTGGCAGGTAACCATCTTGGTGCCCTCAGCAGGGATTCCGAGGAACTCACATGCACGGGCACTTACATAACGGTGAGACGTGCCATGGAAACCATAACGACGGATGCCGTACTTCTCATACAATTCGTAAGGAATGGCGTACATATAAGCCTTAGCAGGCATGGTCTGATGGAAGGCTGTGTCGAACACGCCCACCTGAGGCAGTCCGGGCATCAGCTCCTTAACAGCGTTAACACCCTTAAGGTTTGCGGGGTTGTGCAGAGGAGCAAGGTCAGAACACTCCTCGAAGGTCTTGAGAACCTCGTCGGTAAGGATTACTGACTTATTGAACTTCTCGCCTCCATGCACCATACGATGGCCAACAGCGTTGATCTCATCGAGACTCTTGATAACACCGATCTCCGGGTCAGTGAGCAGAGAGAAGATAAACTTCACACCCTCTGTATGCTCAGGGATATCGTGCATAATCTGCTTCTTCTCACCATTGGCCAGCTTAACCTTTACAAAAGCACCGTCCAAGCCTACACGCTCAGCACCACCACTGGTCATCACACTCTTGTCGTCCATATTGTACAGAGCGTACTTGATGGAAGACGAACCACAATTCAAAACTAATATCTTCATTTCTTTATTTTTTTGTTATGAAAGAAATATGAATAATATGAATAATTTTCCCAGAAATAGAAATAATAATTATCCAGTGATGAAATCCATATAGTTCTCTTGGGTTAAGAGGATAAAGTTATCATCTTCTGGAACATACAAATAACGTTCAGCTCTAAGTTTCTTTTCTCCAAAGTTTAAAAGTATACCCCGATGCTTCTTTGTGATCCGCATATAGTTGAACAACTGAGCACGATGATCTGAACATATGGAATCTGCCGATTTGAGTTCTACAATTATATCATGATAAAAGAAATCTGCAAAAAAGACTTTCTCCATCAGCGTATTCTTGTAATACAGCTGGAGTTTCTTTTCCCGCTCAAATGCCATTCCTCTTTGTGTCATTTCCAATGCAAGAGCCTCCTGATATATAAGTTCTGACATGCCACGCCCGAGTGTATTATACACTTCCATTGCAGTGCCTACAACATCATAAATATCCTTATACTCTTGCTCAGTCATTATTATATTTCTTCTTATTTCTGAACAAAATTATTCACATTATTCTAATTTCTTTCATAAATAATTAATAATTATTTCTTTGCGTCCATGGCCTGGCATGAGGTGATGGCAATCATGTAATAGATGTCATCGACAGAGCAGCCACGAGAGAGGTCGTTTACCGGACGAGCTATACCCTGGAGGATAGGACCGATGGCGATAGCATCACCAAGGCGCTGAACCATCTTATAACCGATGTTTCCAACCTCAAGGTTAGGGAATACCAATACGTTAGCCTTACCAGCGATATCAGAACCGGGAGCCTTCTTGGCGCCGACAGAAGGAACGAGAGCAGCATCAGCCTGCAACTCACCGTCGATCTTCAGCTCAGGAGCCATCTCCTTTGCCAGACGAGTAGCCTCGATAACCTTGTCGCATACCTCGTGCTTAGCAGAACCCTTTGTTGAGAAGCTCAGCATAGCAACACGTGGCTCAGCGAAACCGGCAACCGACTTAGCTGTCTGAGCAGTACATACAGCAATCTGAGAGAGCTGGGCAGCATCAGGCATTGGAGTAACGGCAACGTCGCCAACAACGAGAACACCATCCTCACCATACTGTTTCTCCTTAGAGATGAGCAGCAGGCCGCCACTTACACATGTGATGCCAGGAGCACATTTGATAATCTGAAGAGCAGGACGCAGAGTGTCGCCTGTTGTTGAGAGAGCACCAGAGATCTGACCGTCGGCACCCTCAGTCTTGATGATCATACATCCGAGATACAGAGGATTCTTAACCAGTTTACGAGCCTCCTCGATAGTCATACCCTTAGACTTGCGGATTTCAGCCAGTTTCTCAGCCAGCTCCTCACTCTTCTCATAGTTCTCAGGGTCGATGAGTGTTGCCTTACCAATGTTGGTGAGTCCCTTTTCCTTAGCGAGAGCCTCAACCTTAGCAGGGTTACCTATCAGGATGATGTCTGCGATATCATCACCAAGAGCCTTATCGGCTGCACAGAGTGTACGCTCCTCTTCTGCTTCCGGGAGCACGATGCGCTGCTTGTTACTTTTTGCACGCGCTACAATTTGACTTAATAGATCCATAATTTGTTTTTATTAAAAAATATTAGTAAAACATTATTCTAATTCCTTTGTTAAGATACCCTCCAATTCCTCTGCCGAGAGACGGAGCCGGAACTGCCCCCTCACAGCTACGGATATGCCTCCCGTCTCCTCACTGACAACAACCGCCAGAGCATCAGTCTCCTGAGAGATTCCCATTGCAGCGCGATGACGAAGACCCAGCTCCTTGGGTATACTCAGATCGTGACTCACAGGAAGGATACATCCAGCAGCCTTTATCCGCTTCTTGGATATCACCATAGCACCATCATGAAGAGGAGAGTTCTTGAAGAAGATGTTCTCTATCAGGCGCTGGTTGATATTTGCATCGATGGTATCACCAGTAGCCACGATATCATCGAGCAGCGAATTACGCTCGATCACGATGAGGGCGCCCACCTTACCACGACTCATATTCATCGATGCCATAACCACGGGCATGATGGCTTCCTTAACGTCACGCATCTCCTTGTCCTTTAACTTTGATGAGGAGAAGAGCTTAACCAAAGCCCTCACCCTCTGATGGGCTCCAAGATTATACAGCACCTTGCGGATGTCGTCCTGAAACATCACGATAAGGGCTATGACACCCACGCTGACCAGCTTGTCCATGATAGAACCCAGCAACCGCATCTCAAGCACCTGCGATGTCAACAGCCATATCACGATAAACACCATAATTCCGTTGAACACGTTCGCAGAACGTGAGTCGCGCATCAGCCTGTAGATGTAGTAGAGCAATATCGCTACCAGGAAGATGTCTATGAAATCCTTTATGCCAAATTCGAAAAACATATTTATTTGGCTATTTGACAATTCAACGATTTGACAATTTTCACGCACTCCACGGCCTCGCGAACATCATGCACCCTAAGGATGGATGCACCCTTCATCAGGGCAATGGTGTTGAGGGCTGTAGTCCCGTTGAGAGCCTCATTGGCGGTAAAGCCAAACTTCTTATATATCATCGACTTACGCGAGATGCCCACAAGGATGGGGAGATCCATCACCTGCAACTTCTCCAGTTCACCCATGATATCGTAGTTCTGCTCCAGAGACTTTCCGAATCCGAAACCTGGGTCAAGGATGATATCCTTTGCGCCATGGTCGCGCAGCTGCTGCACATCCGATGCGAAGTCCAACAGTATCTCTCGCATTGTGGATTTGCCCGACATCAGTATATAAGGCACTCCAAGTCGGGCCACCATACGGAACATCGACTTGTCATCGCCTACATCGTTGATTATGTCCACTCCGAACTCTTCCACAACCATACGGGCCACGTCAGGACGGAAGGTGTCAACAGAGATGACACTGTAAGGCAACTCACGACGAACGATGTCAAGAGCCATCCTCAGACGCTCCATCTCCTCTGCCTCGGACACAGGCACTGAGCCAGGACGGGTACTGCATGCACCGACATCAATTATCGAGGCCTCCTCGCTGACTATCTGATTACAGCGCACAGCTATCTCCTCCTCTGCCTGGCTCCTACTGCCGGCAAAGAAAGAATCGGGTGTCACATTGAGGATACCCATCACTTGCGGTTCACTGAGATCCATTAACCGCCCGTGTAAATTGAGCGTATAATTCATTCCGACCGCAAAGATACGAAAAAGAAGTGAAATGCGGAACGCGAAAAGTGAAAAGTGATATTGTTTAACTCCCTTTAACTCCTTTAACTCACTTAAATTTGGTATTTCGCACAATTTACACTATCTTTGCACCAAAATTAGCAACTATATGGATATAAAGGAACTTTATAAGATCTACCAGCAGCACCCCTGCATCACCACAGATAGTCGTGATTGCCCTCAGGACAGTATTTTCCTCGCCCTGAAAGGTGAATCTTTTGATGGAAACAAGTTTGCCCTGCAGGCGCTGGAGAAGGGATGTGCGTATGCGATT
>FLNV01000314.1_pt1 | contig 10250 bp, 9 predicted proteins | sample 1140351 | NCBI WGS metagenome assembly FLNV01 (sample SAMEA3878207, study PRJEB12797) | bioreactor metagenome | biome: Moose rumen | place: Sweden | collected 2011-10 | reverse complement strand
GTCCCACACGCCCGTATCCGATGATGCCCACCCTCACTTCCTGCTGGCTGCTTTGGCGGAGCATGGTGGACGAGATGCCTTCCGTGCGTGGAAGGTATACCACCTTGCAGAATTCGTTCAGGTAGTCGAACTTACCCTCCCAGTCGGAGCCGATGGCGAAGATGTCGACTCCATAGCGCTGTATGTCGTCAATCTTCTGTCCGACGTAGTCCTCGATGACGATTTGGTCGGCCAGTCCGGTGGCACGTACGGCTTCCACCCGCTCAAGCACGTTGTTGCGTACGTTGAGCTTTCCCCGGTCGCGGTCGAAGGTGTCGTTGGTGACTCCCACGATGAGGTAGTCGCCCAGTGCCTTTGCGCGACGTAGCAGGTTGATGTGCCCCTGATGAAGCAGGTCGTATGTGCCGTAGGTGATGACTTTGGTCATGGTGGAGGAGAATTCTGGATGAAATAGATGTTCTAGATGAACTAGATATTCTAGATATTCTAGATGAACTAGATGATCTAGATGTTCTGGATATTCTAGATGTTCTGGATTTTTCTGATTTTAGTCTGCGTTCAACTCATACAGATTCTCTCCGAAACGGAAGTCGGCGGGAGAGTCCTTGAGGCATGCATGACGCATGTCCTTGTTGCTGAGTATGGCCTTGTCGGCCGGGATTTGCCAGTCGATTCCGAGGGAGGGGTCGAGTATGCTGATGCCGGCATCGGCCTCAGGGTGGTAGAAATTGTCGCATTTGTATTGGAACACCGCTTTCTCAGAGAGCACGGAGAATCCGTGTGCGAATCCGCGCGGGATGAACAGCTGACGGTGGTTCTCCTCAGAGAGCTCCACGGTGACGTGCTGTCCGAAAGTCGGTGAGCCGTGGCGGATGTCGACTGCCACGTCGAGCACTCTTCCCTTGACGCATCGAATGAGCTTGCTCTGTGTGTAGGGCATGCGTTGGTAATGGAGTCCGCGCATAACTCCGAAGGTTGACATGCTCTCGTTGTCCTGCACGAACTTAATGGGCATGACCTGCTCGTTGAAGTCCCGCTGTGAGTAGGACTCGAAGAAATATCCCCGGCTGTCGGCGAAGATTCTCGGTTCAATGATGATGACGCCTTCGATGGCTGTCTTTATGATGTTCATGTCTGTGTTTAGTCTGTTTCTTTTTTGAGATGCTCCGTGACTTGTTTGTGCCAGGGCTCCCTTGTTATTGAATGTTTGGCATGCCGGTCCGCTCCACCTCGTTCACCACCTGAAGCAGATACTGTCCGTATGGGTTCTTGATCATGGGCTGTGCCAGCTCCCGCATCTTGTCGGCGTCGATCCATCCCTGCCGGAACGCGATTCCTTCAAGGCACGCCACTTTCAGTCCCTGCCGTTTTTCGAGCACCTCGATATAGGTGGATGCTTCAGAGAGGGAGTCGTGGGTGCCGGTGTCGAGCCATGCGAATCCTCGTCCGAGGGTCTGCACCTTGAGCTCTCCGTCGTGCAGGAACTGCTGGTTCACGGTTGTGATCTCGTACTCGCCCCTTGCCGACGGCTTGATATGCCTTGCCACGTCCACCACCTTGTTGGGGTAGAAGTAGAGTCCCACCACCGCGTAGTTGGACTTGGGGTGCTCCGGCTTCTCCTCGATCGACAGGCAGTTCCCTTCCTTGTCGAACTCAGCCACTCCGTATCGCTCGGGGTCGCTGACCCAGTATCCGAAGACGGTGGCTTTTGCCTCCTGCTCGGCTGTCCTCACAGCCTCCCGCAGCATGGAGGTGAATCCGTTTCCGTGGAAGATGTTGTCGCCCAGCACGAGGCATACGGAGTCTTGCCCGATGAAGTCGGCTCCGATGGTGAATGCCTGGGCCAGCCCGTCGGGGGATGGCTGCTCCGCATACTGGAAATTTACTCCGTAGTCGGAGCCGTCGCCCAGGAGCCGCTTGAATCCCGGCAGGTCGTGTGGCGTTGATATGATGAGGATGTCGCGGATGCCGGCAAGCATGAGTGCCGAGATGGGGTAGTATACCATCGGCTTGTCGAAAATCGGTATGAGCTGCTTGCTCACTCCCTTCGTGATGGGGTAGAGGCGTGTGCCGGATCCGCCGGCCAGTACGATACCTTTCATATTATATATTATGTATTTAATTGTCCGTATTATTTTTTCTTGCGGGAAGATAAGAGGATGATTTGTCTTTCCCCATATTCCGATTTTTCAAGTTCCCGGTGTTGCGGGGCCTTGTCGTCCCGGTTTGAATCCACTCATGCCGCTCAAAGCACGAGCATGATTTTTCCGTCGTGGTCGACCACTGTGACGGTGTTTCCCTCGGCCACCGGAAGTCCGTTCGCCGTTCTGGCCTCGAACTCCTCACCGTTGATGGAGATGCGTCCGGTTGCGTTCATGTTGTCGATTTTCTGTACGACTACCGCCTTCTCGTTCTTGTGGGGCACGTGGTGTTCCCTGGACTCCAACCTTCTCCGCTCCTCGTTTTTGCGCATGGCGTATGGCTGGATGAAAATGGCGAGCACGATGGTGGTGATAAAGAATGTTGCAATCTGGTGCACCATCTTCCCTTCGAACTTGTTGAATGCCATGAAGGCGGTGATGAGTGCTCCTGCCGCGATGCAGAGTGTGATGTACTCCCTGGTGAATGACTTGATGATGAGAGCCACGATGGCGATGCCAATCCAGAGAAAGCCCATCTGGGCGAAGTCTTCATATACTGCAAGGAATTCCATAATGATTTTATTTTTGGGTTAACGATTTGTATTGTTTACTCTTTTTTCTTTTTACATATATATATCTTACCGACTCCCCGGTTTTTGGCAATTTCCAAAAACCGTGGCTGCGTCAGGTTTGCTGCTGACGCCTTCTGCCCGGACACCGAGAAGGTGGTCTATATATGCATTAGACAATGCCTTTTCTTTTTGATACTTAGGCAATTGGGAGTACCCAAAAAGGCGGGGACGCCAGATTTGACTCCCGGAAAATTTACAGTCGTTAGACGCACTGCATTTATAATAACGTGCAAAGGTAATCATTTTTTTTGAAATCAGCAAGAAAAAAGCCGTTTTTGTGGAAACGGGCGGTGCATAAACGGCGTGTGTTTTTCATTTATGTAACGGGTGTCAGGGCGGGGGGAGTGGAGGGAGAATTCTCGTCAGTCGTTTCCTTTTTCCGTTTTCTTCCGTCGGAAATAGTTCTTGAGGCGTCTGTAGCCTTCCACTCCCAGTATGGCCAGTCCCCCATACTGGGCTGTCTTGGCCAGTCCGAAGAAAATAACCCACAGCGCGGTGTGCCATCCGGCGCTCATGGACAGCAGCAGCTGTGCGAAGGAGATGGCGTAGAAAATCACGCAGCTGGCCAGCACGATTACGCCCGTTCTGAACGACAGTCCGGCAAGCCATTGCTTGATGCGTTGGAAGAGTTTTTTCATATTGAGGGGGTGGGGGTTAGAGGGGGGGGCTAGTCCGACAGGTCTGACAAGTCCGACCGGTCGGACTTCTAAATCCTGGCGTCGAGCTCGGCGTAATCTGGGATTTGTCTGAGGAAAGAGAACGTCTGGTTTTCGTAGTCCATCTTGCAGCAGTAGTGTCCGATGCCGTTGCTGACGATAAGGTAGTCCACCCGCATGACGATGTTGTACCGGCTGATTTGGTCGAACACCTTCTGGGTGACGCTGACGGTCGGCCGTTTGTATTCGATGATCATGCGTGGGTGGAGGTGCAGGTCGTAGAGGACGGTGTCGCATCTTCGTTTCATTCCGTTGAGCGACAGGCTCACCTCGTTTGCCATGAGGTTCCGAGGGTATCCCTTATGGCAGATGAGGTAGTTCACGAATGCCTGCCGTACCTGCTCCTCGGGTGTCAGAGCCACGAACTTTTCCCTGAGCGGGTCGAAAACCTCGACCTTCTCTTCTTCGTTCTTTCGCAGCCTTGGAAGAAAAGCCGGAAGATTTAATGCCGTCATATTTTCAATTGTCAACTTTTATTTTTAACTTTGCAGACGAATTGCTAAAAGCGGATGTGTCCGTCAGCGGATGCAAAGTTAGTAAAAAAAAATCAGACGGCAAAAAATCCGTGGTCGCCATCTTTCGGGCTCCCCTCTTTTTCCTGTCGTCAGTCGAAGAGAAAACGATATTCATATGGCAAAAAAAAGTAATACCTATCGTGACATTTTGGCAGAGATTGAGAAGAAGCATTTTCTTCCTGTTTATCTACTCCAGGGGGAGGAGTCCTATTACATCGACAAGCTCACCGATGCCATCACCTCGAACGCCTTGACGGAGGAAGAGCAGTCGTTCAACCTGACCACCATCTATGCCACCGATCATACCGACCCCGGGGATATTATCAATGCATCGAGGCGCTATCCGATGATGGCGGAACGGCAAGTTGTAATTGTTAAGGAATGTCAAAATGTTAAAAGGAGAATTGACGAGCTGATGCCTTACATTGCCAAACCTTCGGTGACTACGGTGCTCGTGTTGTGCTACAAGAACGGCACGGTCGACGGACGCAAGAAAATCGTCAGCATGATCCAGGAGAATGGGGTAGTGTTCAACAGTCCAAGACTGAAGGACCGTGAACTCCCGTCGTTCGTCCTCGATTATTTGAGGCTGAAGCGGGTTGCCATCGACTACAAGGCAACGATGATGCTCGTGGAGAATATCGGTTCCGACCTGAGCCGCATGACGGGCGAGATCGACAAGCTGTGCATCACTCTTCCGCCGGGTGTCCAGACCATCACTTCGGAGCATATAGAGAAGAACATCGGCATCAGCAAAAACTTCAACGGGTATGAGCTGAAGACTGCCCTGGTCAACCGGGACGTTGTCCGTGCCAACCGCATCATCAATTATTTTTGCGACAACACGAAGCAGAACCCGCCCATCCAGACCATCGCACTTCTCTTCAGTTATTTCTCCGGGTTGATGTTGGCACACTATGCCCCGGACAAGAGTGACGGTGGGCTGATGGCCTATCTTGATCTGAAGATTAATTATCAGCTGAGCGACTACAAGACCGGCATGCGGAACTTCACAGCCATGAAGACGATGCGCATCATCGGCAAGCTGAGGGAGGCTGACGTCCGTCTGAAGGGTATTGAAAGGGGCAACCTCACGGATTCGGACATCATGAAAGAGTTGATTTTTTTCATCCTCCATTGACCTGTCGGAGCACACTTGGGGGGACACAATTTATACACATTTCAATCTGTCCGGCAACGACACATTATATATATAAATGTCGTTGCCGGGTATTTTTTTATTTGTGACTCCCCTTTCAGATTTTCATTTTTTTTGCCAACGTTCTTGCTGTGCTCTGCTCTTGTCGTGGGGGCAGTGCTTTCTAGTATGCGGAAAAGTTGGGCGGAGGAAAGAGTGCCGTCGGTCCCGGCTTTGCCGTGGGACGACTTTGCCTTGGGGAGGGCATCGCTTCTTGAATAGGGCGTGTGTTGTGTCAGGAGTGTGGAGGATATAATCTCCCTGTCTTGAATCTATTCCGGCAAGTGGAGCCGTTCTTTGGCTGGTGGGGAGAGGTCCTTGGGAAAGCAGCGCTGTCGCCGCTGTTCTTTTTTGTCGGGAAAAAGTGTGCTCAAAAATGTAAATCCGGTGGTTTTCTGTTCGGGAAAAAGAGTGGGAAAAGGGACTGGAACCCCGAAAATAGTCTTTTCCCCACCTGTTTTCATGTAGTTTCAGATTTTTCAGGCCGTTTTTTCCGGACAAGAAATTCGCCCTTGTTTTCTTTGATTTTCATGTTCTTAAATGTTGGTTTCTCCCTCTGAGAATTGGCTGTTTCCTGGCTTGCTTGGGATGGTTGGGGAATGTCCGAAAAATGGCCGATTATGGCTGAAATCCGGTTTTTAAATAAACAAATGTAATCCTTGTTTACATTTCTATTTATAAATTGGCCGTCAGTTTGGGTTGGAGTTTGTTAATACAATTGTAAATTTTAAAATTTAATCCCGTTTTGATTTTGGATTTACAAATCAAAACCAAGCACCTTCAGTTTATATGTATAAATGTATATGTATATTTATGCATTATGTATATTTTTATAATAAATCATTAAAAACCAATGTTTTATATAATTTTATTGAATTAATAAAAGATATGATGAATGTTTGTGGTCTGATATGGCTTTAAAGTTGTAAAATTGATTGCATATATTTGTAGTAAGTTGTTGAAAATCAGTCTAATATAATATTAAGTTAAAGTAAAAATATAAGTTGTTTTTTGCCGCTTTCTCTATACGTTTATATATTCGTATCAGGCCTCCCGAAAATGGTTTATACACACCTTAATTCTGCTTTGTAAAAAAATATTTAAAAAAATAATCAACTTTTTGTTTGTAAAATTTTGTACATTTATAAATTTGTTGTAACTTTGTAAACCTAAATACAATTGTCAAATACGTTTTGCGATTGTAAAATCCGGAGCCATGCCCTTAGGCATGTCTTTATAGACGCTGAGGTGCCATTATGTGGTCATAGAACTTGAGCATCCTCTTCGCTATTATATATAATGTGTCGGTTCAAACGACACTTCTCCGGCTAAAGCCGGTCTGTATAAGAAATCATGGAATGAGAATATATAAATAAATGTATGAATTGAATGAAAATCGCCTTGATATGTCTGACACGGAAAGAATCTTGGAAATCATCAAAGTGAAGAATCTGAACAATATTCAGTTCTGCTCGGCCACGGGAATATCCCCGGCTTCGCTCTCTCACATCACGAGTAACCGGAGCAAGCCTACCCTCTCGATCCTGAGGAATGTGATAGCTGGTTTTCCAGACATCAATCCCGAATGGGTGATGATGGGAACGGGATCGATGTTCCGTGAAGGTGTCAGTTCTTCTAAGCCTGACTCGGAGACGGGCGGCCAGGAGGCATCGCGTACGCGTCCTGACTCGGAGCGTATGAACTCCCTCTTCCCTATGGGTGACGATGGTGCGGTCCAGCAGAAGCCCGACCGTCGTGGCAGGAAGGATTCGGATGGTGACGGCATGCAGCTTTCCAATGCCGCTATAGAGGCTGTGGTTGCGTCCACGATCAAGAAGATGCGTCAGGAAAAGCGTGTCGTTGAGGTGAGGGTCTTCTATGATGATGAGACCTATGAGGTCTTCCGTAAGGAATGACCGCTTCGGCGATGCCGGTTTTCTGACTGGAGGCTGGTGTCTCCGGGCTGCAGTTTTCTGGCAGGATTTTGCCGTCTGTTCAGACTTGCGAGGCAAAAAAAGGACGTTGCGAAACGTCCTTTTTTTAATGGTGTCATGTCCCGTGTCGGAGTTCTTTTTCAGTCTGGGGACCATTTTTTGGGGGGGGGCTGTTGGGATGCTCCTTTCTCCGTCGTGATTCCTCTTTTCCTGTATGGAAAGTCCTCTTTATTCTATGTGGAAAGTCCTCTTTATTCTATATGGAAAGTCTTCCGTTTTTCATCTAAATTCCTTCTGTTTTTTTCTGTTCTGAACCAAATTATTTCCTAGCCTGGGCCGCTCTTTTTTTTATTCGTAAAGCTTATTTTTTTCCGTATGGAAGGCTTTGTGTCCGATGGGATACGCTTTGTGTCTGTCCGGAAAAGCTTCGTTTTCTTTCGTCCAGAAAGCTTCCTTTGGTTTGTCCTGAACACATGTTTACGGTCTGCCGGATGGCTTTTCGTGTATCCTTTTTGGGGAGGTAAAATCCGGCATTCTGTAGCTGGCTGTTAGTAAAAATACGACTTTTTCGTGCTTGGAATCGAAAATTAACATATTTACATTAATTAACATAATTACATAAATTAATTATCAAATTAATAAATATGTTTTTTGTCAGCTTTTTCTTTGTTCTAGCTTGCGAGAATTCGTTATTTTGGAGCCTCTTGTTGTGTTGTCTGGAAAAACGGCCAGATTTGAGCTTCTGTGGCCTCTTCTGGATTCTTTGGCGATTTTTGGAGTTTATAAGGATTCTTCTCTAAATAATGCAAGAATGAGCGGGAATATTTCCGTCCTATAACCAGGCTGCCCGTTCCTTCTTGAGGGGACACCCCCGTTGAGGATAATGAAAGAGAAGAATGAGGAAAACTATGTGCTTTTCAGTATTAAAGACTGACATTTTGGCAGTGTTTTTTATGGTGGAAAATTTACGAAAAAAAACCGAAGCGGATGGTCTTTTTAGGGGACGCATCCGCTTCGGTTGGTTGTTGAAAAAATGGCGGTTCTCAGGGGTGTCTCTCATCCGAGAATCTGCTGTGCGTGTATCTTGGTTTTGATTTCCTTCGGCCCTATCACGCGCTCTATGATCCCCTCCTCGTTGATGATGAAGGTGGTGCGGTAGATGCCCATGTAGGTGCGTCCGGCCATCTTCTTCTCACCCCATACGCCGAATGCTTCGACGAGCTGTTTGTCCGTGTCGCTGATGAGCGGGAACGGCAGTGCGTTCTTCTCAGCGAACCGCTGGTGGGAGGCGGCGCTGTCGATGCTCGCTCCCACCACCTCATAGCCCTGTCTGCGGAGCTCGCTGTAGTTGTCGCGAAGGCTGCATGCCTCGCTCGTACATCCCGGTGTGGAGTCCTTCGGATAGAAGTAGAGCACGAGCTTGCGGCCATGATAGTCGCTCATTCGGATTTCTTTACCGGAGGCGTCGGTACCGATCACCTCCGGTGCTTTCATTCCTGGTTCTAGCATTTGTCTGTTGTATGTTTAATGTTGAAAGTTTAAAGTTTAAAGTTGAAAGAGAAGTTGCGTTGGGGCTTGATGCCTCACGTTTTTTAGGTATCGAATTGTCGGGTTCACGGGGGGGGCGGAACATCGGGTTCACTAGGTTCCGCTGCTTCGAAAAATTGAGGTTTCGCTGCTTCGAAAAACCATGAAACTGGATCTCAAATCCCTATTCAATCTCCGGCACTTCGATTTGAGAGCCGTATCGGTGGTATTCGTTGGCGATCGACTGCTCCTTGATGTAGTGGGTCAGTTCGATGCGTCCGTTGCTTACCGGGACGGCCTGTGAGATGTACTTGTTGTGGTTGGCCACGGCCTCGAACACGATTTGCGGTATTTCCTTTCTCGTGATGGTCCTGATGCGTTCGTAGCGCCGTATGCGCTCGCAGAAGGCGGCTAGGTTCTCTTTCCTCACGTTTCCGCTCAGCTGCTCAGCCAGCGGATGGCGCGGGTCGAGGGAGATGTCGAGCGGTGTGCCTACGGTCTTGGCCGCGAGCTGTACCATCTCAACCGGCTCCAGTGTTTCGTCGCCGAAGAGCCGCAGGATCATGCCGCCCTTGAGGGGCAGATAGCGGAACACGTTCTGCTCACCACGGATATTGGGCTGTATGTTGCGGGGGTGCTTGAACTCTTTCTCGTACCACTCGGCATACGACTTTTTGTAGTCGGTCTTTGAGCCGGCCTTGTCGTGGATGACCATGAACTGCAGGCAGTAGTTAGGACCTCCTGCTTTCAGGCCCGGACCGAAGGCGGAGAGCTTCATGCCTCCGAAGGGCTGCCGGTTGACGATGGCACCGGTGATGCCGCGGTTGATGTAGAGGTTTCCTGCCTGTATGTGGTCGCGCCAGTAGCGCTGTTCACCTTCGTCGAGCGACTGCAGTCCGGATGTAAGTCCGTAGTCGAGGCTGTTCACCATGCGTACCGCCTCTTCCAGCGTGTCGAAAGGTGTGACGGCCAGCAGTGGCGCGAACAGCTCGGTGCGGAAGGTGTAGGAGGTGGGCTTGACATGGATTTTCACTCCCGGCCGCATGATGTATTTCTTGTCGTCGAGGAAGCGAGGGGCCAGCAGCCATTTCTCTCCCGGCTCGCTCCTGAAGGCGTGGTAGAGCTTCTCGTTGTGGTTGGTGATCATCGGCCCAACGATGTTTCCGGCGTTCCAGACGCCGCCCACCATCAGCGAGGATGCGCAGTCTTTCAGTTTCTCCATGAACTCATAGCTTTCGTAGACAGAGCGCTCCACGAGCAGGATGGAGCAGGCCGAGCATTTCTGTCCGGCGTTGCCGAATGCGCTTCTGCATGCGTTCATGATGGCATGGTCGCGGTCGCCCTTGGCCGTGAGGATCATGACGTTCTTTCCACCTGTCTCAGCCGACAGCGGCTTCTCCGGGTTGTTGCGCAGCAGTGTCTGAGCCGTCTCCGTTCCGCCGGTGAGGATGATGTGCTTGACCACTGGTGATGACGTGAGCAGCGGTGTGGCCTCGCGGTCGGTGATGACCACCTGCAGCGCCTCTTTCGGCACTCCGGCTTCCCAGAATGCCTTGGCGAAGAGCCATGCCACGGGCGCGGCCACGG
>FLNV01000999.1_pt1 | contig 10261 bp, 10 predicted proteins | sample 1140351 | NCBI WGS metagenome assembly FLNV01 (sample SAMEA3878207, study PRJEB12797) | bioreactor metagenome | biome: Moose rumen | place: Sweden | collected 2011-10 | reverse complement strand
CCGCCCCCCCCCGTCCCCCTCTCTCCCCTTTCCCCTCCCTTGAGGGGAGGCCGGGTGGGGTTTCCTTTCCCATCCCGCCATCCGTCTACCTCTCGCCGATGTACCGGCGAGCCTATCCCTTTTCCTCCACGAGGTCAAATTGTGAGCTTTCAAGCACTCAAAAGGGGGTGATAAGGGGGTGATTAGGGGGTTATTAAGGGGTGATTAGGGGGTTATTCGAGGCACGTAACCGAACAACAAGCGGAAAAATTAACCTCTCTCCCGCAAAAAAATGCATCCCTTCTTGCATATATCAGAAAAAAACTGTAACTTTGCACCCGAAATAAAAAACTTATCTACAATGAAAAAATCTCTTTTTCTTTCCCTCATTCTCTCATGCACCCTCTGCGTGCAGGCGTACGATTTCAAAGTAGCAAACGAAGATGGCTGTGAGATTGCCTATAATATCAATACTGACGGGACAACTGTGTCTGTGACATATACCGATATTCAATTTGCGGCGAATTATGCAGATTTTCTATGTGATACCATGCGTATCCCTGAATCTATAACCTATGAGGGCCAACAATATACTGTAACAGGTTTGGGGGGGAAGTGCTTCAGAGAAATCAATAAGAACATCCACGTCTTGGTATTGCCTGCTACTATTGATTCGATTACCTTTTATAATAAAAACAATGGAGAATACTTCGCAGAAGGAGGTGCTTTTTACGGGAGTAGTTTTCACTCTATTATAATGGCGGACAATAATCCTAAATACATCACGGAAGACGGGATCTTATATTCGAAAGACAAAACTGTATTGCTTGCCTATCCTGTCGGAAATCCAAAGGATTCTGTTGTGATAGAGGAAGGAATCATAATGTTAGGTCATGGTTCTATGGCTTTAGCAAAAAATATTAAATACCTTGAGTTGCCGCTAACGCTGAAAGAATTAGGAGAAGAAGCTCTGGAAGATGTGAATACTCTTACACATTTAGTGATTAAGGATAGTGTGGAACGGATTGGTGACTGGGCTTTGGCATGCAGACAATTAGCACATCTTACCATCGGTAGTGGTGTAAAGTCTGTAGGAACAAATTTTATTGTAACCCCTTTGATTTTTGCAAGAAACAAATTCGACATTCATATATACTCAAGAGCTGTTACTCCGCCTGCCATTTATAATTGGACAGATCAAAATCCGTTTATAAGTGAACTTCCGCGCGAAAGAACATATCTCCATGTGCCTGCAAAAAGTATAAATGCATACAGACAAGCAACTGGGTGGAGTCAGTTGTCATTTATCTTACCTATCGAACCTCCTGTTGTCTCCGGCATTGATAATGTCCAAGTCTCATGGGTGCAGAATTTCTCTGCTACGGGCTACGTCTGGACGCTTTATACGGACGAAGCACACACGCAACGCTTTATGACGCTTACCTTTGACGCCGACGGACATCTGACCGCTATCGACTTGGCGGCTAACTCAGCCCCTGCGCACATGCCTGCTTTGTATGAAGAGTCTGACGGAGACGAAGAAGAACCGACGCATTTTGCAGAGTACTACTCTTTCACTATTACCGGGCTTTCAGCGAATACCGCTTATTATTTCGTCCGCCAAAGCCTGAACGGCACGGATGTTATTGATGAGGAAACCGGCACTTTTGAGACGCTCCCGAATACGGAAGCCTTGGAAACACCCGGCTCCGCGCCTGCTTCCAAGAAACTCCTCCGCAACGGCATCATCCTCATCAAACAAGGTCCCAGAACCTTCAACGCCCAAGGCGCAGAAGTAAGATAAAAAGTATGCTTTTAATAAAAAAATGACATGCGTTCTTGCGTATGTCATTTTTTTGTTGTAACTTTGCAGCCGAAAAACGCAGTTAATCGTTCCCTTTAGGGATAAGAAAGTTGCAAAGCATATGGGACAGTTAGCTTTTTTCAAAGACTTTCCGTGGAGAGAAACCGCAGCCTAAAAATATTGAAAAATAAGGAGGAACAATTATGTGCAAGATTCCAAATGTAACATTAGGTATTAAATCATTAGATTTCACAATTCAGCGTGGTAAGTTTTCAGCAAAACTGACAGACGGACGTGAGATCATTGTTCCGGTGTCTATGTTCCCAGACATCCAACATTTATCTGTTAAGAGACGGAATGAATGGATGATTCTGGATGACCAGTACTTTACCTTCGAGCACATGAGTCGCACCTATTCTGTGCTTGATTTGTTAAAGGCTGCCTAATATAAATCGTCCCTCTCCATGACGTAAAACCGGAAATCGCGCAAGCGTGCGCGACCATATTTGATTAAAAGCGTTTGCAATTATTCAGCAACCCGGAATGTAGGAAGTTTTGGTTTTTGCAGTTGAATAAGTCGGCGAACGCTCGCGTGTTAACGTGGGCGTGACTTATTTCTGCAATAGGCGTTTCCTACAGCCTCGGGTTGAAATAAGGAACGCTCATTTTAACGAATAATTAAATTATATGTATATGAAAAAAATATTTATCATCATTGCTTTTGTTTTTGCTTGGGCAACACGCGCATTTGCACAGATTGAAGTTAATAACGAGGACGTAAAAGGCCCCGTTAAGCAGGTTATGATAATATTAGAATCAGCAAGCCCGGGAGCACAAATAAGTACATACGGAGGGCCTGTTCTTAACAGGGTAGTTATTTTTACTCATTATGATACTAAAGGGCGTATTGTAAGAAGAGAACATTTTCACGGAGAAGAATTAGCGGATGGCTATTTTTGCAGATATGCCAATAATAAATGCAAAGAATATAATTTCGATGCGAAAGGAATAGTTGAGGGGCATTACCGTAATATTACTTTTGATTCTGCGGGGCATAAAATCTCTGATATATGCTACATGAATGGTAAATTCTTTGCAAAAGATTCTATTGTGTACGATTCGCTCGAACGAGTTGTCAAAACATATGAAAATATGAACCGCAAGAATGATTCATTAGTTCTGAGATACACATATGAATACGATTCTATAGGGCGTATTGATTCATATAAGGATTGGAGAAGTAAAAACCTATATAATGTTCATTATTCCCCTGATGGAAATTACGTGATGTATTGTGTAAATGAAAAGGATGGCAAATCCTTTGAGAGAAAATATACTGTAAATAAAAAAGACCAATTAGTGAAGGTTGAAGATAGTAATATGCGCATGTTTTTATCAAATTACGACAAACATGGTAATTGGCTTCACCTAAAGGGAATGACAAATACGAATACTCCTATGGGATGGTTTACTACCATTACGAGCCGTAAGATAGAATACTACTCGGAAGATGAAATAGAGTCTCCCGAGGCAGAGAATGACACCATATATTTATCTTCAGAACAATTGCCTGAATTCCCGGGAGGGCAAAAGGCGATGTTTCAATATATAGCACACAATGTGGTATATCCGGAATCTGCTCGCATAAATGGTATTCAAGGGCGGACAATTTGCCAATTTGTAGTCAATTCCAATGGTGACCTTTCTGCTATTAAGGTTATTAAATCTTCTGGAAATAAAGAATTGGATGAAGAAGCTGTCTATGTTATTGCTTCAATGCCCAAATGGATTCCAGGAAGGTCTGCGGGAAAAATAGTACGAGTGAAATATACTGTACCTGTGACTTTTAAGATTGTAACCCAAGTCCCGACGAATGATTCTTTGGTTATCAGTACGGATACGACCATTCATGCTATTGTAAATCAAATGCCCGAATTTCCTGGCGGTCAACAAGCATTATTTGATTACCTTGCCAACAACATTCGCTATCCCAATAAGGCTAATGGCGCCCAAGGACGTGTAATAATTACATTTGTTGTGGAACAAGATGGCAGTATCTCAAATGTTGAAATTGCTAAATCAGCAGGCAATAAGTGGTTGGATAGGGAAGGTATCCAATTGATAAAGTCTATGCCAAAATGGAAACCGGGAGTCTTAAAAGGAAAAGTGGTGCGAGTCAAGTACAGCGTGCCGATTACATTTTCAACAGAATAGATAGGCTTCAAAGTCAATCTCTCTCTTGAAAAACATACTGCCTATGGTGGTGTCCGGAGCATAAAATAATCGCGCGAAGGTTTAGCCCGAGCTAAGAACTTCCGATCGGGGGGGATAGAAGGCCCTCTAAGGGATTCGAGGGCACCGACATTGCCTACGGCAATCCCACCTCGAAAACCCTAAAGCCTGCCGGCGGTATCCTGGGCAAAGCGAGAGCATGGGAAACCGAGTGATTAGCAGAAACTAAACGACACGATGTGTCTGCTATTATTGTCCGCTATGTCCGCCATATAAGAGCGAGCTCTCAATGTCAGACCTATCGCCCAATAATAAAACGGAAGCCCAATGGACTTCCGTTTATCGTTTCTGCCAATCACCCGGTTTCCCGAGCTCTTCGCTTTGCGGAGAGTGAGGGATTCGAACCCCCGATACGTGTAATTACGTATACCGCATTTCGAGTGCGGCTCTTTCGACCACTCAGACAACTCTCCTTTATTTACTCATGTTTTGGTGAGAGTTGACTTTGTCTTCCCCTTGTAAATCAAGGTTTGAGCGGAAAGTGAGGGATTCGAACCCCCGGTACTTTCAAACGCTTTTAGGTAATGATTTTCCTGCCTGTTCAGCGGGTTAATATTTCAAAAAATTTGTTTTCGTTCACTCGGGCTTTACCCGATTTTTACACGTTTTTCCTCTCTTGGAAAAACTATGCAAAGGTACAAAAAATTATTGATATATGCAAATTTTTGGGCAACTTTTTTCCAAAAAAATGATATATAGTTTTTCCAACCATTTTCCAATAATTTTCCAACTTTGCAGAACCTCGTGCGCGCTCGCACGTTCATTATTATTTTTTGATAAGGCTCTTCAGAACCTTTATTTGGGCATCTTTTTCACGCAGCCTAATCTTCATCTCCTCCACCTGCTGGAGTGCGTCAGACGGCAAAAGATCCGCCTCTGCATCCATAATCGGATTACCCTTGCCGGAGAAGATGTATTCCTTATTCATATCCGGGTACTGCTCAAAAAGCGCACATAGCAACTCTACTGATATTCCCCTCGTCCCATTCAGCTGCGAAATTAGTTTGGCTTGCCCCCAACCAATTTGCTTCGCTACCTCCACTTTTTTGATGTTTTTGATGCGAAGATAGTCATTCACTCTATCTGTAATTTGCTCGTTCATTTGCGAATATTTTGAGTTTATATGGCATTTTCGGTGGAAAAATGATATTTTTTCTAATTTTTTCGTGCAAAAAGTTGCACAATAATTCAAAATGTATTATCTTTGCAACCGAAAACCGCCGCAAAGGTACACATTTTTTCCAAAATAACCAAAAAAAAATGAAAAAAAATGACGAAAGATTTAAGAATTTCATTCAAATCGTATCAAAAGACGACAAATCGGCAGTAAAAAGTGCGATTTTGAAGTTCTGCAAGGTTTCCAAATCATGCTACTATTTATGGTCTAATGGTGGTGCAACCCCTTCATTGAAGCGAAGAGAGGTCATAAATGGCATAGCATTTAAGTATAATTATCCCAAAGTATATGAATATGCAAAAGGTTACAACTACCAGAAAAAGCTCGAATTGTGTTGATGCCGGAAAGGTCTATTGGGACTATTACCGCTCTCTCGACCGGGAAATCAAAGAGGAGTTTATTTTTGAGGTGATGAACGCCACCGGATGGGGAAAGTCCACGTTCTACACTCGCATGAAGAACGGCACCGGATGGACCAAGGCGGAAGTTCCGCTCGTTCAGTCAATTTATGAGAAATACAAAAAAATGTACCCCTATGAGCAAGCTAATTTGTGCTGACCGCCACTTCTCTATATTCTCTGATCTCAACAGCCCAGTTCGGTGCTTTATAGTGTATGACCGTTTCGATGGTCAGCTTTCACCGAAGGAGATAATGGACGTGATGGATGAGACGGAGAACCTGGCACCAATATCCTATTTCCAAAAGCAGCTGTTTTTGGTCGATTCTCAAATCTTCACCAACTGCTACATTTTCGAGGTGGCTTTCAAGGGCATATCTACCAACCTTGATTTCTTTGCTTTTGAAGCCATTGCTGCCGCAGAAATGGTTAATATCTGCGACAGAATAAAACAGTTCTATGGTACAAAATCAAGGTGATATCATAGAGCCTACCGCCCCACAGCTTTCTTCGGAACAGTCTCCGGAGCTGGAACAGTCGGACGCGCCTAAGGACACCCCCAAGGACGTGCCGACACAGGAACAGCCGTCAGATGGCCGTTCCTATTTCCAACGCCGTATATTCGATGAGATTGGGCTAACTCCTAAACAGAACCGCATTAAACTGCGCTATGAAACAGGAGCGGATTTTCGCGACGGTAGCGGTACTTTCGACATCTTTTCAGAAGATGAGGAAGGCAACATCCGTATTCGTGTTTATACGCTCAATGGTTGGATTGTCAGCTACCCCGACCCCAACATGGGCAAGACATTCGACCATAGCGACATCACGCGTCTCAAAGACTACTTTGTTACGCGTATTGCACCGCAGAACATCAAAGATGAGGATGCGCCTAAGTACCGCTTTCCCAAGGGGCAAGGCATTTATCCGTTTTTTCCGCCCAATCTCCTTGAAAAGTTCCGGAAGAAAGAGGACATTGATACCCTAATCCTCACGGAGGGCTATTTCAAGTCCATGTGCGCCAGTTTGCACGGCTTTTGTGTGGTCGGTCTCGGCTCTATTACCCATTATGCCGACAGCAGCACACACGAACTGCACAACGACATTAAACTGCTCATCAATACCTGCCATGTGAGAAAGGTGGTCCTCCTCTACGATGGCGACTGCCTCAATATCTCCATGAAAGATTTCGCCAAGAAACGAGATCTTTCCCGGCGTCCTCGCATTTTCTATAATGCTATTATGAACACGCGAGATTTGCTAATCGATTTCTCGGCAGTTCAGATTGAGTTTGCGCACGTTAAATCAGATACCCTTATCGACCACCCCAAAGGTCTCGATGATCTCCTTCTTACCCCTGCCTATAAGGGTAAGGCTGCAGAAATACTCAAGGACCTCACAGAGGATGACATCAACGGTCGGTATTTCTTCCGGATGAACGTGCGTGATCAGTTTAAGCGTCTCAAAAAACACTTCTTCCTTGATTCTATAGACAGTTTCTATAAGCATTGGGCAGATATAATCGGAGAGTCCGAATTTATCTACGAGCGTATGGTCTATCTCTATGACAAGTCAGAAGAGAAAGTGCAGCGCGCTATGCCGCTTGCCATAAAGGATTTTGTTCGCGTCGGTGATGATTATTTCGAGATGATTCAGAAGCCCAACATCCGCACCGGCCAACTTGAAACCAAGTTAGTCCCTCGCCGCAAGCAAACGATTATAGATGATTTCGGGCGTGACCAAATCGCAAACATACATAAATACAAGGCTTTTATCAACTACCCTTCGCACGTTGATTATAAGGCAGTAGTTTCCGATTGTTTTAACCTCTATAGCCCACTTAACTACGAGGCGCAAGCCGGACCATTTCCCCATATCAAGGCCCTTATGGAGCATATCTTTGGGGAGCAGGTCGAACTCGGCTACGATTATATGCAGCTGCTTTATCTGAAGCCCATGCAAATCCTGCCAATCCTTTGCCTCGTCAGCAACGAACGCGGTACTGGTAAAACCTCGTTTCTGGATCTGCTCCGGGAAATGTACGGCAACAATGCAATTATCGTGGGCAATAGCGAAATCACCTCTGAATTTAACGCCCTTGTCAGCGGCAAACTGATTGTCGGAGTCGATGAAACATCGCTGGAGGACAATACCAAGGTTACTGAACGCCTGAAGATGATGTCCACCGCCAAGCGTTTGCCTATGCAGCGCAAGGGCAAAGACCATGAGGAGATTGAGAATTTCACGAAATACGTTCTCTGCTCCAATAATGAAACTCGCTTCATCTATACCCAAGAGGATGAGATCCGTTTTTGGGTGCGTAAGATTTCGCCGATTCCGGAAGCAGAGGTAGTCCCTGAAATTCTCCCTCTTATTTGTGATGAGATACCCGGCTTTCTCTCCTTCCTTATCTCGCGTCAGATGCACGTGAAGGAGTCGAAAAGCCGTATGTGGTTCACGGAAGAAATGATTGAGACACAAGCTTTGCTCGATCTGAAAGCCGCGCAGCAGCCTGTGCCGGTCAAGGAAATTAAGGAGGCCGTTAAAACGCTCTTCCTCGATTTCCCTAGAGAGGAGTATATCATTTCTATCAATGTGCTTAAACAGATGGTGCCGGAGATACAGCGTATGCCTTCTGATACCATTCGTTCCTATCTGCGCTTGAACCTTAATGTTCCCGACGCTATTGATACCGACGGCATCAATAAAACCCGTTATGTCAAAGTCCCATATTACTTTGAAACCACCGATGGCAAAACGCTTATCTACTATTTCAAGGATAAAGCCAAAGCCTTTGTCTTTAAGGCTAAATCCTTCCTCAATGAGAAAGAATATGCCTATATGCACCGGCTTATTACGCAGAGAGCGGAAACCGCTCCGCCACCTGCGCCACAGTTACCGCCAGAACCCACACTTCTCTAGGTGTGAGAGCCTAGTTTTTTTTCTTCTGTGGACGTGCTTGCTCGCGACGAGTAGGCACGTTTTTTATTTCATACCCATTCGCACGAAAAAACAGCGAACAAAAACGCGGTAACTTTGTCACCTTTCGCCGTTTGCCCTTTATTTATCGGATATAATTAGGTTTCTTTATTAGTTACTTTTTGTTACCAAAAGAAACTTTTAGAAACCTATTGTAACCTTCTGTAACATGACGAGTTCCCTTTATTTATCGGGGCTGACGCAAAAAGTTTCCGAGGTGACGCATTTTTGCAGTTCTCATTTCTTTTGGGCGTTTCGGTGCAGCCGCAAATCCCCCAAGGACTACCAAGGCAGCCGTATTTTCCTCGGAGACTGTCGCAGGCAGGTAGCCGCTATTTACTGTGCGACTGTTGCGGGGTCAAGTTGCAGACCGCAAGCGGTCGTTTCACTCCTGCAACCCGACCCCTTACAGCGTAATCGCTCGGAGACTACCGGCTTGCACCAGCCGTAAAATTCTCGGAGACTGCTTTGGTAGCCGTGATTTTCTTGGAAACTGCTCCGTCGGGCTTATTCAGGAGTACCGCACTTTGTACACGATAAATCGTTCCTTTCTATCCCTAACGCGCTCAATTTTAAGAAATTTCGCATTTTTTCGGCTGAAAATTTGCGTATGTCAAAGAAAAGCAGTAATTTTGCAGCGTCGTTTCACCATACAGCGCAGGTGAGTAATATTGTCAGCGATAACGATTTTGGCAATTCGACAGTTTTGCGTGAAAAGCGGATGGCGGAAGTAGCGCAAAATTTTTTATCACGCGAAACATGGACGGTGGAAGTAGCGTGAAAATATTGGGGATGTGTAACGGTTTGGCCGACACGTACCACCTTCACCTACAGAAAGACTGTTTGAGCGAAGTATGTAGGTGACGTATGCGGGGGGTGGACCACGAAAGTGGAGCCTCCCGTTCCCTTTTTTTATTCTTGCAGACCGCTGACCCTTGACGAGCCAGCGGTTTTTCTATGGTGCTCGCGGCGCGGAAACGGCAGGCACTACCGTTCTTATTCCTGCCTCTACATTTGCCTTTGGCTGCATGTGCTGGCTCTTGGGCTTTCCCACCTCTGCTTTGGATCGCTCCCATAGTGAAGTTCTTGGCTCGCTGATTAGTGCTTGTCCGATGAACCTATTTCCGGCGCAAAGTTAGTTACCGCTCCGTTGGTTTGAAAGGTCGCGCATAGTTTCGCCGCTCCGATTGTCGCTAAAAAAATCTCCACCATTATCCGGGGCAAGACCTCCCTTCGGTCACTCCTCGCCCCTATGGTAGTATTTTTTTACGAAAACCTTGCAAACACTACTCGGAACACTTGTAAAGCACCGTAAATAAAATTCATCAATTATGAACAAGCACATTTCACATCAGCAATCCCTTCCCGAACTTCCTCTGCTATGGAGCGAACCAACAGAAGCCGCTCCGGTGGTTAAAGAAAGCCCCAAGAGCGAAAAGAAAAAAGTTGTTAGCTATGATTGCAGCGCAGCCGATTTCAAAGCGTCACAAGATATAGAGTACGATTTAATGTTTGGGCGCGGTGCTTGGTTATATGCGCAGTTGGAGCGCGAACTCAAAGCAGAGCAGAAACGCCAAAAAGAACTTGATTTAGTAATGGCTATGAGAGCCGAAGATTATAAATACAATTTTT
>FLNV01000838.1_pt1 | contig 10262 bp, 11 predicted proteins | sample 1140351 | NCBI WGS metagenome assembly FLNV01 (sample SAMEA3878207, study PRJEB12797) | bioreactor metagenome | biome: Moose rumen | place: Sweden | collected 2011-10 | reverse complement strand
GACAAAAAATCCACATTACCCAATGGGAATGTGGACTTTTTATGGTTGCAGAATGTTAAAAAATATGCTACAGCTCACTATCAGGCAGTTGCATTGCCTGCAGTTCTGTGTTGCTGATAATCTGTTGCAATGGTTCCATCACAAAGGGCCGCAGGTGCATCAGCGGGTGGGGTATTGTCAGGTCAGGCTCGTTCAGGTGCAGACGGTCGTAGAGCAGTATGTCTATGTCTATCGGGCGGTCTGTGTAGTGTTGTCCGGCCGACTTGTTCTTGCGTCCCATGTCGCGCTCGATCTGCTGTGTCACGGCCAGCAACTGTCGTGGCGTCAGTGGCGTCTCTATCTTGACGGCCATGTTCAGGAACTTGTTGTCAGAGCTGAATCCCCACGGCTCTGTCTCAATCATGTCTGAGCAAGCGGTCGCCCGTCCCGCGCGTACATTAATATTATATATGGTGCGGCGCAACATATCCTCGCGTTGGCCCATATTTGAGCCAAGACTGAGGTAGGCTGTGTGTAGGGTGGGGGCTGCCACGGCGTGTAGTGTTAAGGGGAGTGGGGTAGGTCAGTCGTCCAGTATGAGCAGTGCGTCGCCAAAGCAGCCAAACTGGAAACCATCTTTCAGGGCCGTCTCATAGCATTGCATGACCAGGTCGTAGCCGCCGAAGGCTGCAGTTGTCATCAGCATGGGGGTCTCTGGGTGGTAGAAATTGACCATCAAAGCGTTGCACATGCCGAATTCGTAGGGCGGGAAGATGAACTTGTTGGTCCAGCCTTCATATTCCTTCAGCATGCCATCGGTGCCGACGGCCGTCTCGGTGGCGCGGGACACGCTGGCACCCACGGCGCAGACGCGGTGACCAGACTGCTTCGTCTTGTTGACCAGACGACATGCCTCGGCATTGACAATCATGCGCTCTGACGACATCTTGTGTTTTGACAGGTCTTCCACCTCGATGTTCTCAAATGCGCTCAGACCGCAGTGCAGGGTGATGAAAGCCTTGTTTATCTCGCGTATCTCCATTATCTTCATCAGTTCACGGCTGAAGTGCAGACCCGTGGCAGGCACTGTCACAGCACCCTCCTCTGAGGCATAGATGGTCTGGAAGTTCTCGACATCTTCCTTAGTCACTTCGCGTTGCGCTATGACATAGCGTGGCAGTGGTGTGTGGCCGAGCGAGAAGAGTTCGCGCTTGAACTCGTCGTGCGGGCACTCGTAGAGGAAGCGAAGCGTGCGGCCGCGGCTGGTGGTGTTGTCTATCACCTCGGCCACCATGGGTCCGTCGTCTTCAAAGAACAGTTTGTTGCCAATGCGTATCTTGCGTGCGGGCTCAACCAGCACATCCCACAGGCGCAGGTCGCTGTTCAGCTCGCGCAACAGGAACACTTCTATCTTTGAATCAGTCTTCTCCTTTGTTCCGTAGAGACGGGCAGGGAAGACCTGTGTGTTGTTGAAGATGAAGGTATCGCCCTCGTCGAAATAGTTCACAACGTCGCGGAATACCAGTGGCTGCTTTGTGTCCTTGCCCTTGGCGTCTTTCTTGAACAGCTCGATGGTGCCGCTTTTGCGGTGGGCCACCATCAGCCGGCACTGGTCGCGGTTATATACCCGCTCTTGGTTGCCCTGCTCATCAGTGAAGACCTTGTGGGTGGGATATATGGCCACCTGCTCTTCGGGCAGGTGAAACCTGAACTGTGAAAGCTTCATCTTTTCTGGTCTTTATTTGTTGTTCTTCGTTATTTCGTAATATCGTTATTTCGTAATATCGACATATCGTCATTCCGATGTCTCGTCATTCTGATGTCTCGTCATTCCTGCTTCGAATCTTCCAGCACATTGTCTAACCATTCGTTCAGATTGTCCATGGTGAGGCAGTCTTCTATCCTCACGTCGCCCACACGTGTGCGTGTCAACTGTGTCAGATAGGCACCGCTGTGCAGGGCCTCGCCAATGTCGCGTCCCAGAGAGCGAATGTATGTGCCTTTTCCGCACACCACGCGTATCTGCATCTGCATCTTCTCCGGGTCGAACCACAACAGTTCCACCTCGTCTATGCGCACCGTCTTGGCCGCCAACTGCACCTCTTCGCCGTCGCGCTTCAGCTGATAGGCACGGTCACCGCCTATCTTACAGGCCGAGTAGGCGGGCGGCACCTGCTGTATCTGGCCAATGAACTGCGGCAGTGTCTGCTGTATCAGCTGCAGGGTGATGTGGCTGGTGGGGTAGGTCTGATCCACGGGGTGTTCCATGTCGTAGCTGGCTGTGGTGGCGCCCAGCTGCAGCGTGGCGGTATATTCCTTGGTGTGCAGTTGCAGCTGCTCTATCTCCTTGGTCTTGCGACCGGTGCAGAGTATCAGCACGCCTGTAGCCAATGGGTCCAGCGTGCCGGCGTGACCCATCTTCAGCCGCCGCACGTGCAGTCGCTTCGACAGCACGTAGCGCACATGGGCCAGTGCGCCGAAGCTCGTCATGCGGTAGGGCTTGTTGACGCAAATGATTTCGCCTGCGAGGAAGTCCATTTAGTCAACCATTGCGAGTGAGTGTCCCGTCAGCAGCAGCACAATGATGATGCCGCCCACGATGATGCGATAGATACCGAATGCCTTGAAGCCGTACTTTGTCAGGAACGACACAAACCACTTCATGGCCAGCAGTGCCACGACAAATGCCACCACGCAGCCCAGCACCAGCATGGCGATGTTGTGCGGTGTGGCCCATGCGGCGTCTTCCTTCAGCAGGTCCAGCAGGTCGAGCAGTGTGGCTCCGGCCATGGTGGGCACGGCGAGGAAGAAGGAGAACTCGGCTGCGCGCTTGCGCGTCAGTCCCTGCGTCATGCCGCCCACGATGGTAGCCATGGAGCGCGACACGCCGGGTATGACCGAGATGCACTGGTACAGGCCGATGCGGAAGGCGCGTTTCTCGTTCACCTTGTTCTCGTCGCTGCCGCGGTTGAACATGCGGTCGCAGAACAGCATGAACACGCCGCCCACCACCAGCATCACGGCTACCACCTCTACGCTGTCCAAGAGCCAGTCCAGCAGGCCCGACTTCTTAGCGGCCAGACCGATGACCACGGCAGGCAGCACGCCCACGAAGAGCAGCCAGTAGAAGTAGTACTTGTGCTTCAGCCGCTGCCAGGTCGTGCTGCCCGCGGGGGCGGGCTCGGGGTTGAGCTGGAAGAAACGCTTCCAGTAGAGGCACACCACCGACAGGATGGCACCAAACTGTATAATAAAGGTGAAGGCATGCACGAAGGGGTCGCCCTGCGGAATGCCCAGCAGGTTCTGCGTAATAATCATGTGGCCTGTAGAAGATACGGGCAGAAACTCTGTCAGTCCCTCCACGATGGCGATGATAACGGTCTCAATCCATGTCATGCTGCTACCTCCTTGTCATTCTTGCTTTTATGTACCACAGCGTAGATCATGCTGACGAAGCCGATGAGGCACACCACGGGTGCCACCTTGATGCGGCGGGCCGAGAAGATGTCGGGATTGTAGGCATCGGTGGTAGTGCTGTCGCCCCCCATCAGTATGAAGCCCAGCACTACTATGGCCATACCTATGGCCAGCAGTATGAAATTCATTCGTCCGAATGCCAGGTTTTTCTTTTCCATATTTTAAGTAAGAAGAAATGATTAATGAAGAATTGTTGCTACGAATCTATTTAATTGTCTAACTGTCTAATTGTCTATCTGTCTAATTGTCTATTTGTCTATCTGTCTAATTGTCTAACTGTCTATTTGTCTAACTGTCTAATTGTCTAATTGTCTAACTGTCTAATTGTCTATCTGTCAAAGCAGCTATTGGTTGTACAGCTGTCCGGCTGTCATGCGCAGGTAGCGGTTCACTGATATGCGAGTGCATAGAGTGGTAATAATGATACCGAAGGTAAGGATGACAGCGGCTGTTATGGCCAGTTCCTGCCACGACACTACGGTCAGAACGGCAGGCTCATACCTGTAGAGAGCGTAAGCCATTCCCCCTATAACGGCACATGCTAATAGCGAGGAAAGTACGCCCGTCCAGAAGGCTCTGACAAGGAAGGGCCGTCGAATGAAGCCCCATCGTGCCCCTACCAGTTTCATAGTGTGTATCATGAAGCGCCGCGAGTGTATGCCCAGGCGTACGGAGTTGTTTATCAGCGAGAAAGAGACAAAGGTGAGCAGGGCTGCCAGTACCAGCAGGCATAGAGACAGTCGGTTCAGGTTGCGGTTCAAGCTGTCCATCAGGTCTTCCTGATAGGACACGTCGGTGACGCGCGCGTCCTTTCTCAGTGTGCGTGCTATCCAGCGCAGCGAGTCGCGGTTGGCATAGTCGGCCATCAGTTGCAGCTCTAATGTGGCCACAAAGGGATTGACGCCAAGAAACTCCGACGGGTCGCTGCCCATGGCGGCTGTCTGCTCACGCAGGGCCTGTTCCTTACTGATATATGTCACGTGGCGTGTATAGGGCTTGCTGGCCAGGCTGAGACTGAGGGCCTTGTTCTGCGCGGCATCAACGCTGTCGGCCAGCATGACGGTAACTGTCAGGTTCTCCCTCATGTATCGTGACATGTTGCGGGCTGTAAGCACCGTCATGGACACAAGTCCCAGCAGCACCAGCACCATGGTGGTGCTGATGGTCAGTGTGAGCCATTGCATGTGCGACTGCTGTCGTGACACTTTCCGGCGTCTTCTCTTCATTGCCTAATAGTCATGTCCATTGTCCATTGCCTAATCTTCAATCTTCAATGTTCAATGTTTAATGTTCAATGTTCAATGATGCTACAACTCCGTATCCTCGTTGATGACCTCGTGCCAAGGCAGACCCTGACGGTTCAGCTGCTCCATGAAGGGATCTGGGTCAAACTCCTCTACATTCCACACGCCGGGCTTCTTCCACAGACCTTTCACCAGCATCATGGCACCTATCATGGCAGGCACGCCGGTGGTGTAGCTTACTCCCTGCATGCCCGTCTCTTCGTATGCGGCCTGATGAGAGCAGTTGTTATATACGTAGTATGTCTTCTCCTTGCCGTCCTTCACGCCCTTGATTCGGCAGCCGATAGAGGTCTCACCATCGTAGTTGGCCCCCAGGTCCTGCGGATTGGGCAGTACGGCCTTGAGGAACTGCAGTGGGACAATCTTGACGCGCTGTGTCTTCGTGGGGTCGCTGGCCAGCGGAGCTTCATACTCTATCTCGTCTATGCGGCTCATTCCGATGTTCTGTATCACGTCGAGGTATGTGAGATACTGCTGTCCGAAGGTCATCCAGAAACGGGCCAGCTTGATGGTGGGATAGTTCTTTACCAGTGACTCCAGCTCCTCATGGTGCATCAGGTACGATTCGCGCGGGCCTATGTTAGGATAGGTGATGGGGCGGTGTACCGCCAGCGGCTCGGTCTCTATCCACTGGCCGTTCTCGTAGTAGAGTCCCTTCTGCGTTATCTCGCGGATATTAATCTCGGGATTGAAATTGGTGGCGAAAGCCTTGTGGTGGTTGCCGGCGTTGCAATCGACAATGTCGAGCTGTGTCATCTCGTCAAAGTGGTGCTTGGCTGCGTAGGCCGTGTAGATGCCCGACACGCCCGGGTCGAAGCCGCAGCCAAGTATGGCGCAGAGTCCGGCCTCGCGGAAGCGCTCTTTGTAGGCCCACTGCCACGAGTACTCAAAGTGGGCCTCGTCCTTCGGCTCATAGTTGGCCGTGTCAAGATAGTGGCAGCCGCAGGCCAAACAGGCCTCCATGATGGTCAGGTCCTGGTAAGGCAGCGCCAGGTTGATGACCAGTTCGGGCTGGTACTTGCTGAGGAGTGCCTTCAGCTGCACCACGTCGTCGGCATCCACCTGCGCCGTCTCTATGGGCATGTCGATGCCCTTGGCGTGGATAGCCTCCACGATGGCGTCGCACCGCTCACGGCGGCGCGACGCTATGACAAACTCCGTGAATACGTCACGGTTCTGTGCTATCTTATGTGCGGCGACGGTGGCAACACCACCGGCGCCTATCATCAGTACTCTTGACATTCCTCAGATTCTTGCTTTAATGGCTTTGCTTTCAGCCTCGTAGCCGGGCTTGTCGAGCAGAGCGAACATGTTCTTCTTGTATGCCTCCACGCCGGGCTGGTTAAAGGGGTTCACGCCCAGCACGTTGCCGCTGATGCCGCAGGCTATCTCGAAGAAGTAGATCATCTGACCCAGGTACAGCTCGTTCAGCACGGGCACCGACAGGCGTATGTTGGGCACTCCGCCATCCACGTGGGCCAGGCGTGTGCCCAGCTCGGCCATCTTGTTAACCTCATCGACTCGCTTGCCTGCCAGGAAGTTCAGACCGTCAAGGTTCTCCTCGTCGCTGGGGAAGAGCAGCTTGCGGTTGGGCTCTTCGATGCTGATTACGGTCTCAAAGATGGTGCGCTCGCCGTCCTGTATCCATTGTCCCATGGAGTGCAGGTCGGTGGTGAAATCGACGCTGGCGGGGAAGATACCCTTCTTGTCCTTGCCCTCGCTCTCGCCGTAGAGCTGTTTCCACCACTCTGACACGTAGTGCAGCTTGGGCTGGTAGTTCACCATGATCTCTATCTTCTTGCCCTGCTGGTAGAGTGCGTTGCGCACGGCGGCATACTGTGCGGCGGGGTTCTCGGCGAAGGGCACGTCAGCGGCGCAGGCCTTCTCCATCTGCTGGGCACCCTCCACGAGCGCCTTGATGTCGAAGCCGGCGCAGGCGATGGGCAGCAGACCCACGGGGGTCAGCACAGAGAAGCGTCCGCCCACGTTGTCGGGTATGACGTAGCTCTTGTATCCCTCCTTGTCGGCGCAGGTGCGGGCAGCGCCGCGCTTGGCGTCTGTCACGGCCACGATGACCTTTCTGGCCTCTTCCTTGCCGCGCTGTTCCTCGCATTGCTTCTTCAGCAGGCGGAAGGTGAGCGCCGTCTCGGTGGTGGTGCCGCTCTTGGATATGTTGATTATGCCGAAATTCTTGTCGCGCAGCAGGTCGGTCAGTTCTGAGAGGTAGTCCTCACCAATGTTGTTGCCTGCAAAGAGGATGACCGGCGAGTTCTCCTTCTTGAGCCAGCCAAAGCTGTTGCTCATTGCCTCGATGACAGCCTTGGCTCCGAGATATGAGCCACCTATGCCTGCCACAACGATGGCATCGCACATCTGGCGCAGTGTCTGTGCTGTGGCTTCTATATCACTGAGAAAGTCGGGAGTGATGCTACTGGGCAGGTGCAGCCAGCCAAGGAAATCGTTGCCAGGGCAGGTGCCGTCTTCCAGTGCCTGCTGTGCTTTCTTTACCTGTGGTTCAAGGGCCTCCACTGCTCCATTGGGCAGGAAACATGCTGCCTTGGTGATGTCAAGAGTGATGTTTTTCATTGTCGTTTGTATGTTATTTGTATTGATTATCAATTATAAATTGTCAATTGTCAATTATTAATTCAGAACTGGTCCTCATATATCTGATCCAGGTTGGGGTCGCTGCCGAAATACTCCTCGCCGCCCTTTGGCGCCTCTATGAGCTTCTGGTTGTACTCTCCGCGCATTACGTCAGCATTGAGCAGTAGGTCCTCATACTCTACGAGAGGAATAACCAAGCCCCACAGGCCCATCGAGCAGCGTTTCCCCATCACGTGTATGGTGTTGCTCAGAATGACTTCAGTGTAGAATGCGTGTTGCCTGTATTCCAGCTTGTTCAGGTGGTAGAAGGTGCGCATAACGGTGTCTGTAGGTACGGAATCGGCCGACGAAAACATATATCCTATACTGGCAAGGGTGTTGTCCACGTCGTCCTGCTTGGTGGTGTCGTTGTCCAGTATTAGCTGATGTATGTTGTCGCGCGTCTCAAGTACGGTCTTCTCCTCTGACGGACGCAGCATGACACTCAGCAGCATCAAAAACAGTATGACCACTACACAAATGATAATGCGGCCCAGGCAGCTCTTATGGAACGTGGTCCAAACGCTGTCGTGCTTTTTGAACGAATCTTGGTTGTTGTACATTTCGTGTTATTAAGAATGTGAATGGGATATCAGGTTCATAAACTCCTGTCTGGTTTTTGCTTGGTTGAATGCTCCGCTGAACTCGCTGGTGGTTGTTATGCTGTTCTGTTTTTCCACACCGCGCATCTGCATGCACATGTGGGCGGCCTCAACCACAACCATCACGCCAAGCGGGTGCAGTGTGTCCTGAATGCACTGGCGTATCTGTAGCGTCATGCGTTCCTGCACCTGCAGCCGGTGGCTGTAGATGTCCACCACGCGTGCTATCTTCGACAGGCCGGTGATATAGCCATTGGGTATATATGCCACATGCACCTTGCCATAGAAGGGCAGCATGTGGTGTTCGCAGAGCGAGAAGAAGTCGATGTCCTTCACGATGACCATCTGCGAGTAGTCTTCCTTGAACAGGGCCGAGCGCAACACCTCGTGGGCATCCATCTGGTAGCCGCGCGTCAGCACTTGCATGGCCTTTGCCACGCGCACGGGTGTCTTGATCAGACCTTCGCGGCCAGGATCCTCGCCCAGCAGTCGCAACACATCCTTGTAGTGCCATGCCAGCTCGTCCAGTCCAGGACGGCATGTCATTTCTTCGTTATTCATTCTTCACTCTTCACTGTTATCTGTGTCTTCACGATGTTGGCACCCTCTATGCCCAGCTCCCTTATTTGCTGCAACACAGTCTGCGCCTCGGCGTATGTGCGGTAGTTGCCTACGCGGCACGTCCAGCGTGGCGAAATGAAATGAACATAAACGGGTTCGTAGGGCAGTGCCTCCTTCACCCTGTTCTTTATCTGTTCAGCCAGGTTGTGGTCGCGCCGCGAATTGCCTCCGGCGTATGCCTGTACGCGGAAACCTTTCATCTTGCGACCGCCCCTCAGTGCGTTGCGGTTCAGGGCTGGTATGCTGTCGGGTGCTGCCTGCGGCTCTTGGGCCACTGCCTGTTGCTTGTCGTCCTTGTTGTCTTTCCGCTGTCCTCCCTGCTTGCCGTCGTCTTTAGCTGCAGGTTTTGAGGCTTTGTCGGCAACGGGCTTGTCGGCTGCCTTGTCCACCTTGGTGGCAGGCTTGACGATGGGCTTGCCATCGACCACCTGCCTTACACTGTCGTTCTGGTATATGTTCACCACGCCCTGACCAGCCACGCGCTGCTGTAGCCGCTGCGTGATGGTCTGCGAGCTGGCTGCTGACGGCAGCACCAGCACAGACAGTATGATAAATAGATGTTGTCGTGTCATAATTTGGCCGCAAAGTTACATATTAATCCTCAAACGGCCAAATCTGTAGCAAAAAAACTTGTGTGTGGATACTGCCATGATTAGAGATGATGAGAGGGGGCCGCGTCGTCACGACGTAGCCCCCTCTGCTAATACACAATATTTAATTAAAACCTTATGTCATGCGTTTAGCGCATTACCTTGTGCACCGTGCCGTCGGCCTGTCGCACGATTACCACGCCGCGGCGTGTGCCCTGCACCTGACGTCCGTTCAGGTCGAAGGTCTTGGCTGCAGCGACAGCTGTGGCTACTCGGCTGATGCCTGTGTAGTTGCCTTCAGGCAGTTGCTCGGTACCCTCGGCACCGAAATCGTCGAGACAGAAATAGGCAGGTGTGTTCATGCCGTAGTCGCCATTGTCGCTGCTGCTGAGTGCAAATTCAATCTTCTTGACCTTACCCAGACCAGAGAGATCAACATAGCGCCAATCGTTGATGATGTACCAGTCGGCGTCCTGCTCAGAGCGGCAGTCAGCCAGATAGAACTCCTTGGTGCCTGTTTTATTGCCATCAGCATCGTAGCCGGTCATGGTCAGCAGGTACCAGTCGCCCTTGGTGAAGGTCTTGGCGTATGCGTCGCCGCCTGTCAGCGAGTTGAAGGTATAGGCCGAGTTTGTGATGTAGAAGCCAGACACCACGGCACCGTCCTCTTCGGCTATCGTCACGGCGTTCTGTCCGTAGTAGTTGTTGAAGAACGCTCCGTAGTTCTTAGAGCCGGCATGGCCGCCGCCCACGATGTTCTTCAGCCCGTTGTAGTCGTTGTCGTAGGTGTTGCTGGTGTAGTTGGCTGCGCAGAAAGCATAGTAGTAGGGCGTGCCCCATGAGTCGTCGCAATAGACGTCAAACTGGAAACTGCCGCTGGTCAGTGTGGTGTAGCCTGAAGCACCCTTGGTGAACGATTCCTCTTCGTCGATTGTCACGTCCTCGAAGGTGGCTATGGCCAGTGTGGCAGGAACGCCAACGCTGAGTACCACCTCTGGCACACGGCCAAAGACGGCGCTTTGCGATATGGCGGTGAAGTTGGG
>FLNV01002147.1_pt1 | contig 10278 bp, 9 predicted proteins | sample 1140351 | NCBI WGS metagenome assembly FLNV01 (sample SAMEA3878207, study PRJEB12797) | bioreactor metagenome | biome: Moose rumen | place: Sweden | collected 2011-10 | reverse complement strand
CCGCAGAACAGGTTGCTGAGGTTGAACATGAAGTCCAGACCGGGAGCAACATACTTGTACTTGAAATCGTTTGTATATGGCTCTGCACCTACCTGAGTGCGGAAGCCGTTCCAGCCGCCCTTGCTCTGCCAGGCGTTTGCCTGGATGCGGGCACCGAATACCGGCGTGAACTGGTAGCCAAGACCAAGCTGGATGTTAGGAGACAGCAGCTTAGAGAACTTTGCCTCACCGAGAGTGTACTGAGCACCGGCCTCGATATTCAGGAAGGCGTGCTTCTGGAACTCATACTTTGTGCCGTCGGCTGCCTCATAGGTGGCCTGGGCATTGGCTGTCACAGCACCGAACATCATCAGCGCAGCAGCCATCAGAGTCTTCATTGTCTTCATTTCACTAAATGTTTAAATTAATACTTCTGTATTTATTTCTATTGTATCGAATCAGCGTTTGCTTTAGAATCAACTGTGATTAAAGTATCGCTAGGGATGAATTCCTGTGCTGACTTGGGTAGTGTAGTGCAGACAACAGCAATCAAAGTACCATTGTCACCGTCGATATAATCAACAATCACAGAGTCACCACTAATAGCTAGGCCATTCTGAATACGAGAACGGGTCATATCGACTTGCAGATCCTTACCGTTAACAGAAAGAATCATCGAGGTTAGTGTATCATTGTTAACAACGAGACTTTTCACCTGTCCGCGAACGTCCTTCAATTCTGATTTACAGCCAATAATAGCTGTTGCCATACCAAACAATACAACTAATGCAAGAAATACTTTCTTCATTTCAAAAATTAATCTTAAAAATGAAGGGAGAGCACCCCGTATTGGGAAGCTCCCCCTTGGGATCAGTATTTAGAATCTAAATTTTATATCTTAGAATCCATTCTACTGAGAGATTACTTTGTATATTCTACAGCTGTCTCGTTAGGATAGAGAACAACTGGCAGAGATGCAATAGACTTACGGTTTGCAGCATCAGACAATGTTGCTGTTGACTGGTTCCAGTTCAAACCAAATGCATCAACTACATAAATCTCAAGTGTTCCGTTGAGCTTAGCTGCTGGAGGTACAACTGCCGCAGGCTTCAACTGGTTAGCAGTAGTGCCATCGTCAAGCTGACCGTTAGAAGAGCGCAGACGACCAGTATAATACTCGGTGCCACCAGAAATAATACGTACACCGAATGCAGATCCACCAAAGTCTGTAAATCCAGATGCATTATAATACCATGCCTGTGGATCAGCGAAAGTCAAAGACATCTGAGTGAAGAGTTTTGCACCATCGCTCATGTTAGCAGAGTTATTAGACTGCAGCAGAGTCCAAATGTCAACAGCTACATTGGTCTTTTCAGCCATACGAGCATCAGTAGAGTGAACACCAGTGCCACCGTAACCAAGAGAATTAGAATAATAGCTCAACTTGTCCTCACCCCATACAATGAAGAACTCAGAAGAAGACTTCACAACATCAATAGCAGCTACTGCAGTATTATAAGCCTTACCTACAGTGAAGTTATAAGTCTTCCAGCTATAAGTCTGGATAGATGGATCGAGAGCATCAACGAACTTAATCTTATTGAAGTTTGCTGAAGCAACGGCAGCATCATAAGCAGCTTCTGTCTTATCGAATGATCCGTCATTCTTAATAGTGGTGTTGATACCTGCAAAGGTGTAAGTCAGAGCGGCATCATATTCAGTGTTGAGGATAGCCTCACCAGCGTTTTTGTTAGGATCGGTGTCAACACGTGTGAAGAATGCATATGCATTGGCAGCCTGCTGAGCAATCACATTGACAGGTGTGGTACCGGTCTTCGGAGCCTTCGTTACCTTAAAGGAATAATTAGGATTAGCGATATTAGAGTACTGAGCAATGTTGAAGCGACCACCGGCAACTCCTGAAGGAATGGTATTCCAAGCAACTGCTGTTGCAGCGTTTGTGGCAGGCTCCGGATATACAGTCAGCACATTACCAACGGGCTCACGAGTAGCATTCCACTTGAAGGAAGGAGCGGTAGGCATATCCTTTGTCAGGGTCAGACTAACTGTCTCAACAACATTATTGTGGTGATCAGGATCCTTAACGTCGAACTTGAGAACCTCAGCAGTTGCGCCATTACGCCACTGACCAGCGAAGTCAACAGAAGTCAGGATATAAGCAACCTCAGAAACCTTTGTAGCAAGATTCTTTGCATCACTCTTAAGCAACCAGTACTGACCAGTAACAGTTCCGTAACCAGCAGATGGGGCAGTAGTAGCTGTTGGAGTAGCTGGGAAAGCTGCATACAGAGTATGATTGGTATCACCAGTGAATTCACCATAATTTGCATAAGAGAAGCTTACAGCGCCCTGATAAGCAGCAGCAAGACCTGTAGCATTGTTGTAAAGAACACCGTCCTTAGCGAACTTAGCCTCGTGGATACCAACATTCTTTGTACGCTGATCGTCACCCTTAGCAAGTTCTGCAAGAGCATTAGCCAGAGTTGTCTCAATACCGGCAGCAGTATTTACAACAGCAGTAAAGTGACCTTCGAGAGAAGTTGTTGAAGGAGCAGCTGGCTCACCAATCTGTACATAGAATGACTTACCATCTGGATCAACCAAAGTACCATCGTAGTTTACAGCAAATACGCGGAAACCGATGATGTCACCCTCAGCAGCAGCGTCAGTTACAGTGATTGTCAAGTTGTCTGTAGCTGGAGTAATGGTATAAAGTCCCTCATAGGTGTACTTCTTCCATGACTGATACTCAGAAGGAGCAGACTCTACAGCAGCGCACTTGTCGAGAGTTACATAGTAGTACTGAACATTGTGCCAGTTATTAGTAGCTGCATCAGCATTTGCCACATCCTTTGGATAGATAGTAAATGAGCGGGTAGAACCGTCAGAAACAACATATGTTGTCTTCGCATATCGTGAATCACCTGTAGTGAAGTTCTTCTTCTTACCGTCAGTAGTTACCCACAGTGTATCAACAGCAGGAATAGCAGCCTTGATGGCAGCATCAGTAGAAGCTGTGTTCCAAATAAACTCAGGATACCAGCCATTTGCATAAGGAGCCTTAGGAGTCTCTGCAGTCTCATCCTCACCAATTAACTTAGAATCAGCTGCACTCCAGCGGTTGTGCAGGTCAGTGGTCTTCTTTTCTGCATCATCTTTGTCACCCTGTACATAGAACTCAAGGTTCTTCTGTGGAACATAGTCACCATAGTTGGCGAGCAGATCAAATGTGGTATAAAGAACACGGTCATCCTCACCATTCTTCACACCAAGGGCAAAGTAAGCCTTACCAACCTGAGGAGACTTAACTTTAGTTCCATCGATAACAGCACCCTTTGTAGCAGCAGCAATCTGAGCATCAGTTACACCTGCCTTACGAGCGATGTTGATAACCTTCAGACCTGTAGCAACGCTCTCACCACGGGTAATCAGACGATTGTAATCCTTAATCTCCTTAACCTCAACGAGATCGTTCAGATCGGTCTCACCGAGAGAGTTGATGATAACGATATCCTCCTTATTCAGGACAGCGTTTGTAGGATTAACGCGAACAATAACGCGGTTGTCAAATGAAATTTCCTGATCCTTTACATAAGCAATAGGAGTATTGTAGTCACCCTGCAGTGCAGCACCATCCTGATAGAGAATCTGCAACTTGCTAGCCTTAGAACCAGCAGCACCACCGAAATCATTGTCAACCTCCTTACCCTTATAGAGAAGCAGAGAGAGCTTCTGACCCGTAGCAGCACCTTGCAGATTTGGATACAGCTCAATGCTTGTCAGAGCCTTCCAGATAGCGTCAACAGAAGCAACGGCGTTGTTAACCTCCTTGATCTTATCATCAATCTTCTTGTCGATATCAGCCTCAAGAGAGGTCTGCAGACCTTCAAGATCCTCCTTCAGACCATCAACCTCAGCCTTCAGCTCCTCAGCCTGAGCCTTTGTGAAAGCAGCGTCAGCTGTAGCCTTAACAGCAGCAAGAGCATCCTTCAGAGCGTCAATAGCCTCCTTAGCCTCAGCAGCCTTTGCAGCAGCGTCAGTCTTTGTCTCATAAGTCTCCTCGATGGTCTTCAAAGCAGCCTCGAGAGCAGCCTTGGCATCCTCGTCGGCCTTCTGGGCAGCAGCAGCGGCAGCATCAGCTGTCTCCTGAGCCTTGTTGGCAGCGGTGATAGCCTGACCTGCCTGAGTACCTGCATCGGTACCAGCCTTCTTAGCGTCAGCAATAGCTGTCTCAAGAGCGGTCTTCAGGTCAGCTACTGCAGTCTTTGTAGCAGCAGCGTCGGCTGTAGCCTGAGCAGCCTGAGCAGCGCTCTGAGCAGCAGCAATCTTGCTGTCCAGTGTAGACTGGAGAGCAGTCAGCTCGCTGATAGCAGCCTTTGCATCGATTTGTTTCTGCAAGTTGTTGATGTCATCATCATAATCCTTACAAGAAACGAAAGAACCTACAGCAGCGATTACGAGCGCTACCATAAGTAACTTACTAAAAATCTTTCTTTTCATACGATTAAAAAAATTAAAATTAATAAAAAACTAAATTAAGTTGTTATACTTTTCTTTCTTCTCTCAAATCTGTGCCTTCCACTGCCTGCTAAAGCATTTTCGGGCACTATATCTCCTGCGCGGAGTGCAAATAGTGATGATTTTATGAGGAATAATTTGGAGATTTCAGTAATAGTTCGTATCTTTGCAACAGCTAATTATTTCAGATATGACAGTGAGACGTTATCCGGTAGGCATTCAGACATTTTCGGAGATTATCCGGGAGGGGTATGTATATGTAGACAAGACTGACCTGGTTTGGCAACTTGCCCACTATGCCAAGTTTATATTCTTGAGCCGTCCGCGAAGGTTCGGTAAGTCGCTGCTTACATCTACTTTCGAGTCGTACTTCAAAGGCGATAAAGCGCTCTTTGAGGGTCTGAAGATTATGCCTTTGGAAAGGGATTGGACTGAGTATCCTGTCATTCGTCTGGACTTGAGCAGTGCCAAGGGGAGAAAGACTGCCGATGACTTGCGACAGTCGCTGAAGTTCATTCTCCGTGACTATTTGAAAAGATATGGCAGTAATGAACAGGAGGAGACTCCCGGCCAGTGCCTGACAGGTATCTTACATCGGGCTTACGAGCAGACCGGGCGGCAGGTGGTAGTAATCATCGATGAGTATGATGCTCCGCTTCTGGAAGTGCTTCACGAAGCAGAGACTCTCGATGACATGCGAAATGTGATGCAGGAACTATATCAGCCGCTGAAAGCCAACGAGGCGATAATAAAGTTCTGCTTCATCACGGGTATCACGAAATTCTCACAGCTCAGCATCTTCTCGACCATAAATAATCTTACGAATGTCACGATGGACTCTATGTTCTCATCCATCTGCGGTGTCACAGAGACGGAACTTACAACTACATTATGGCCTGACATAGAGCGACTGGCAGGAATCCTGAACATCACACCGGAGGAGATGCACCGGAAACTGAAACTCAAGTACGACGGGTATCACTTCACGAAAAATTCGGAAGAGTTGTACAATCCATTCAGCCTGCTTAAAGCCTTCCAACATCGAGAACTTGCCAACTACTGGTTTGAGAGCGGCACTCCTAGTTTCCTTATCCGTCAACTGAAGCATTTCCAGACAGATATCACATCGATAGACCACCTTGAGGTACCGTCATCGGCTTTCGACCAGCCTACGGAAAATATGATTGATGCCCTGCCGCTGCTTTATCAGAGCGGTTATCTGACGATAAAGGAATATGACCCAGAAGGCGACTATTATACTCTGTCGATACCCAATCAGGAGGTGAGAGTTGGCTACATTAGGGGGCTGCTGCCGACATATACAGGTATGAAGGATTCGGACGTGCAGATGGGCTTTGCCCTGAAGTTCTGGCGAGCGCTCAAACAAGGCGATATCGAACTGGCGATGCAGGAGATGCAAGCATATATGGCAGGCATACCATACGTTGAGGGTTTCAAGCAGAAGCTGGCTGATACCGCTACGGCCGAGGGGTTCTATGAATACACGATGTATCTGATATTCTCGATGCTGAACGTATATGTAAGGACTCAAGTGAAGTGCGCTGGTGGAAGAGTTGACATGGTGGTATGGATGCCTGACACCATCTATGTATTTGAACTGAAGAAAGAGGGGACAGCCCAAAAGGCCTTGGAACAGATAGATTCCAAGGGTTATGGGATACCCTATCAGACTGATGGCCGAAAGGTAGTCAAAGTTGGCGTGAAGTTCAATGCCGAAACCAGAGTGCCCGAGGAGTGGGTTATAGATTACTCCAAGTCCAACTCTGTCAGTATCTTATGATTGGCTTCGTCGATAATGTTCCTATCTAAGGATTTGAGGTAGATCTCCGTAGTCTTCTCGTTACTGTGGCCCATGCCGTAACTGATGACGTTGATGGGTACTCCCATCTGTCGTGCTATCGTGGCCCAGGAATGGCGGGCTACGTACATGGTGAGCTTCTGGCCTAAGCCGGCCATCTTGCCAATGGTCTTAAGCGACTCATTGATCAGTGACTGAACATGACGGTACTGGTTGCGCTCCTTGCCGTTGCACGAATGGATGATAGGCAGGAGGTAGTAGCCCGACTTCGAGGGATAGCGCTCGGCTATCTCCTGCATACTGGGCTCCCAGCGCATGGTGAGCAACTGTCCAGTCTTTTTGCGCTGGTATGTCAGTATCCCGTCGTTGACATCGCTCTTCCTCAGATATGCTATATCCACGAATGCCATCCCTCGTGTGTAGAAGCTGAAGAGGAACAGGTCGCGGGCGTAGGCGTCCATGGGGTCGTCGAGCTCCAGGCTCTTCATGCGTTTTATGTCGTCGATGGTGATGGCCCGTTTCTGGGTCTTGGCCATGCCGGTATACACATCCCGGAAGGGGCGTAGGTCATTCGTGAGCCCCCGGTCCACGGCTTTGTTGTACACCGCCCGCAACTTCCTCATGTGGAAGGAGATAGTGTTCATGGCGAGGTGTTGTTTTTTCAGCCATCTCTGGAAAGACTCCATGAATTCAGGTGTGACCTCGTTTATCATCAGGTCTTTGTCTTTAAGGAAGAGCCGCAGTTTCATCAGTGTCGCAATGTATGTCTCTGATGTCCGGTAGCTGCAGTCCTGTTTCGTAGTGGCAATCTTTTCCTCGATGAGGTCAAGGAATGAGATTTGAACGTCGTCAGTGGCGATGTCGACAGCTAATTGGGTGTTGCCAGAGCTTGAGCCTACGGTAATATCCTTGTTGAGGAGCAGGCTCGCAATGTTTTCTTGTGACAGGTGAATAATAATTTTTGCCATAGTTGTAAAATGGATTAATTGATTGAATTACTATGGCGCAAATATACAAATTATTTTTCAGCCAATAAACATTTCTTATACATTTTTACGAAAACAACATAACGTTGAAGTATCTGGAGGATGAAAGGATAGCCAACTTTCGCAGATAGAGACAAGAGGTCTTATCCCAAAAGTTAGTTTTTTTGCGGATATCGCAGGCGCAACTGATATGCCCAGCTGTCGTAGCCGGAATCTCCGATGGCTGTATCCATCTTGAAAAGATAGTATTGCGTGTTAAGGTCTTTTACCAGCCTGAGGTTTTGTTTCAGGATATTTATGTGTTCCTGCCGGAGGAGTGTCACTGGCATCTGCATCTCCTCAGAGTACGACTGCCCGGGTTCCGTAAGCATGGTAGTGTAGAAAGCCGACAGTCCGAATGCCAGATAGAGTCCAGTCATGGCACCGAACATCATCAGTGCAGCAGCCATCAGAGTCTTCATTGTCTTCATTTCACTAAATGTTTAAATGTTATACATCTGTATCAAATTTATTGTATTGAGTCATTAGATTCCTTAGTGATAAGGGTATCGCTTGGCTCAAAATACTGTGCGGGCTTAGGAAGAGCCGTCACCACGAGGGCGCGGAGCGAGTCATTACGGCCGTCGATGTAGTCGAGGATGACAGAGTCACCCTCCAAGGCGATGCCGTTCTGGAACTTTGCGTCAATGAGTTTAACGATTTTATCCTGCCCATCGACGGCTAGCACCATCGACTTGAGGGTGTCGTTCTTAATCTCAACAGACTTAACCTGTCCGCGGACGTTCTTCAATTCGGGTTTGCAGCCCACGAAGGCTATTGCCATGCCGCACAGCATGGTTAATGCAAGAAACAATTTCTTCATTTTTTCTTTTTGTTTTTATAATATCAGGAAGGATAAATCAAAGAGCGTCCTGCCTCTCATGCACATCACAGTGCCAATTCCTTAGCAACAGCAGTGGACAGTCTGTTTGCATAGTCATCAATGTCAGCCACAGCCTTCTTGTTGACGAGAATATACAGAGACAACTCTTCGTTACGCTTATGGGCAAAAGACTCCTCTGACACCAAGTCTGGGACAAACCTCTTATACACCCTATAACGTCTCGTAGGTTCACCAGCCAGATCTTTGTCATCGCTTTCGCCAACAAAGAAAAAAGAAGCCTTGGGATCCCTCTTTAATACATCAAGCAGAATGCGGAAAAGTGTATAATAGACATGGTGTATTCCAGTAAAGCATCAGCACCAGAATAGTCATTCATCTGGAAGATGAAGGGATAGCCGTCCTGCATCATATCAGAGGAGTGTATACAGGATTCTTAATACGGTTAAGTTCTTCCGAAGTGACAGTTACAGTTCCTGGAGTAGCATCATAGTAATCTACAGGATAGCGGTATTTCCCATTCGGCATCTGCACCTTCATAACACGGCGATAGAATTTAAGCCCCTCGTTCGTCGTGATTAGTGTCTTCGTAGATCCAATAATTTTACCCATGATATTGCTTCATTTTTAATATTCCGCTGCAAAGATAAGAATAAATTCCGAAACGGCAAAGCGTTTGGTTGGAAAAATGTTGCGGAGCGAAGGTGCTGGCCTTTTTGAGGTGTATTGCGGCTTTGTCGTCAGGGTGTGACTTTCGCAGATAGAGACAAGAGGTCTTATCCCCCAAAAGTTAGTTTTTTTGCGGATATCGCAGGCGCAACTGATATGCCCAGCTGTCGTAGCCGGAATCTCCGATGGCTGTATCCATCTTGAAAAGATAGTATTGCGTGTTAAGGTCTTTTACCAGCCTGAGGTTTTGTTTCAGGATATTTATGTGTTCCTGCCGGAGGAGTGTCACCGGCATCTGCATCTCCTCAGAGTACGACTGCCCGGGTTCCGTAAGCATGGTAGTGTAGAAAGCCGACAGTCCGAATGCCAGATAGAGTCCAGTCATGGCATCATAATACAGATGTATCGTCTGACCGTCGTTGGTCAGTTCTCCTAAAGTGATTCTGTCTTTTTCCATTTGAAAACGGAGCTCCCCGGCATTGTCGCTGGGGAGCCCTGATGATTAAGGTTTACTCTGCAATACAGATAGTTACACGGTTGAGATCGTTCTCAGCGAATGGCTGAACACGGCTACCCTTTGAATCGTAGGTGATACGATCCTGAGCGATGCCGTAGTCATTGATGAGCGACTTTACAACAACGTCAGCACGGCCTGCAGCCAGACGGTCATTGATCTTGTCGTTACCTGTACCTGCGTCAGCGTAACCTGTCACAACAACCTTTGACTCAGGATACTTCTGCATGTAGTCAGCGATGTCCTTTACCTTCTGAGCCTCGCTCTCCTGAATGTTTGTCTTGTTGATCAGGAAGAACACGTCACGACGGATTGGCTCGATAACAGGAGCAGGTGCTGGAGCAGGAGCCGGCTCTGGCTCTGGCTCAACGATTGGCTGTGGCTCTGGCTCCGGTGCTGGTGGAGGAGGCAGGATCTTGTTGTAGGTCTTGCCAAGGTTGATCTTCAGACCAACGAGAGCGTTGAAGTACCAGTCAGCCTTCATCTTGCCGCCACTGTGGTTCTTTGAGTTGTACTTGTCGCTCAAGATGTTTGCATTACCCTCAACAGTGAGAGCAACAGCGTCGCTCAGACGGAAAGCAGCCTCAAGACCACCACGACCGAACAAACGAACCTTTGAGCCGTCCCATACATACTCGAGATTGTAGGCATTGAGGTTAGTCAAGTTCTTTGCGATGTCGTTAGCCTCGTCGTTGCCCCAGGCGATGTTTGCACCACCACCGAGGAATGCAGTGAGGTTGAACACGCGGTTGGGGTTCCAGCCGCAGAACAGGTTGCTGAGGTTGAACATGAAGTCCAGACCTGGAGCAACATACTTATACTTATAGTCGTTTGTATATGGCTCTGCACCTACCTGAGTGCGGAAACCATTCCAGCCGCCCTTGCTCTGCCA
>FLNV01000837.1_pt1 | contig 10295 bp, 8 predicted proteins | sample 1140351 | NCBI WGS metagenome assembly FLNV01 (sample SAMEA3878207, study PRJEB12797) | bioreactor metagenome | biome: Moose rumen | place: Sweden | collected 2011-10 | reverse complement strand
GAAAATGGAATTAAGAATTTAGAGTTATCTTGGCCATTTCATTTTTTATCATTACTTTTGCACCCAGAAACAAAATAACATATAAAAGATTATGACACAATTTCAGAACTTGGTTCAGCAGCGTCGCAGTCATCGGAAATTCAATGGTGATGAGATAGATGCTGACAGTGTGAGGCTGATACTGCGTGCCGCACTGATGTCGCCTACATCAAAGGGACAGCGTTCGTGGCATTTCGTACTGGTTGATGAGCCACAGGTGATAGAGCGCATAGCCGATGCCAAGGACCTTGGGGCGCAGTTCCTGAAAGAGGCCCCACTGGCCGTAGTCGTACTCGGTAGTCCAGCGCAGAATGACTGCTGGGTGGAAGACTGTTCGATAGCCGCCTATGCCATGCAGCTACAAGCGGAGGACCTGGGCTTAGGCTCTTGTTGGGCACAGATGCGGGGACGCGGACTGGCCGACGGTACCAGTGCCGACACCGTGTTGCGTGGACTGTTAGACATACCCGAAGACATGTGTTGTCTGTGTGTACTCGGCATAGGCCATTGGACAGACGAAAGAAAGCCGCAAGCCGAGGACAGGCTTAAGTGGGAGCAAGTGCATCTTGGGCTGTATAGTAATTAATGTGTAGCATGAGAAAATTCTTCGTAATAACTCTCTGGACGCTACTGCTACTTGGCGTAATGGCTGTGGCTGGCGGTTTTTACGCCATAAGCAAGGGGTGGATAGGCCAGCTGCCACCTATTGAGGACCTACAGAATCCAATAAACCGATATGCAACACAGGTGCTGTCGGCCGACGGCAAGGTTATGGGCACGTGGAACTACAACCGCGAGAACCGTATTCTGGTGGACTACTCCCAACTGCCGCCTCATCTCGTCAAGGCACTGGTTGCAACAGAAGATGCCCGCTTCTACGAACATTCGGGCATAGATTTCATAGCTGTGGCACGAGCTGTGGTAAAGCGTGGTCTGATGAGGCAGAAGAGTGCAGGAGGTGGTAGTACCATCACACAGCAACTGGCAAAGCAGCTATATTCGCCGCGGGCGCACAGCAGTATGGAGCGTCTGTTCCAGAAACCTATTGAGTGGGTCATTGCCGTACAGCTGGAGCGATACTATACTAAGGACGAGATAATAGCCCTGTATCTCAACTATTTCGATTTCCTGCATAATGCCGTGGGCATCAAGACCGCAGCCTCAACGTATTTCTCAAAGCTGCCGCAAGAGCTGGACACCTGCGAGGCTGCCACTCTGGTTGGCCTGTGCAAGAATCCTGCCTTGTTCAATCCTGTACGTTTCAACGAGCGCAGTCGTGAGCGGCGCAACGTAGTGCTACACCAGATGTTTCGCGAGGGCTATCTGACAGAGGCAGAATACAGCACGCTGTCGGCCAGACCTCTGACCCTGCATTTCCATCCAACTGACCACAAGGACGGCACGGCCAACTATTTCCGCGACTTCCTGCGCCGCTACATGATGGCAAAACAGCCCGTAAGGAGCAATTACCCTCAGTGGAACTACGTCAAATATCATCTTGATTCTCTGGCATGGATAGAAGATCCGCTCTATGGCTGGTGCAACAAGAACACTAAGCGCGATGGCACTCCATATAACCTATATACAGACGGACTAAAGGTACATACCACCATTGACAGTCGCATGCAGCAGTATGCAGAACAGGCCTGCATGGAGCATGTGGCAGGCTACCTGCAGCCGGCTTTCCTTCGGGAGAACCAACGCAAGGCTACCGCTCCTTTCAGCGGTCATCTCACCGCCGAACAGGTGCGCAGTATCATGGAACGTGCCATGAGGCAGAGCGACCGCTGGCGTAACATGACTGCCGCAGGCCGTTCAAAGGAAGAGATTTACCAAGCATTCAATAAGAAGACCGACATGCAGGTCTTCACCTATCATGGACTGGTTGACACCGTGATGACCCCAATGGACTCCATACGCTATATGAAGTCGTTCCTGCGCTGCGGTTTTGTCAGCATGGAGCCACAGAGCGGAGCTGTCAGAGCGTATGTGGGTGGTCTGGATTTCCAGCATTTCAATTATGACATGGCAACAGAGGGTCGCCGACAGGTTGGTTCCACGATAAAGCCATTCCTATACTCGCTGGCCATGGAGAACGGCTACACGCCTTGCGATGAGGCTCCTAACGTGCAGCAGACTTATATCGTAGCAGGCCGGCCGTGGACACCGCGCAACGGCAGTCGCTCACGCTATGGAGAGATGGTAACGCTTAGGTGGGGACTGCAACAGTCGAACAACTGGATTTCTGCCTATCTGATGAGCCATCTCAATCCGTCGGCGTTTGTACGTATCCTGCGTGACTTTGGTCTGAACAATCCTGAGATAGTGCCTTCCATGGCGCTATGCCTCGGTCCGTGCGACCTCACTGTCCAAGAGATGGTTAGTGCATACACAGCCTTTGCCAATCGCGGCATACGCGTAGCACCTATGTATGTAACAAAGATTGAAGACCTTGACGGAAATCTGCTGGCACAGTTCCAGCCACGCATGAACGAGGTCATCAGCGAACAGAGTGCCTACCGCATGCTCAGCATGCTTCGCTCTGTGGTTGACGGAGGTACAGGCAGCCGTCTGCGCTACCGTCATAACATACAGGGCGAGATAGCCGCAAAGACCGGAACAACCAATGGCAACAGCGATGCATGGTTTATGGGTATAACGCCTCGTCTTGTCAGCGGCTGCTGGGTTGGTGGCGAGGACCGTGACATCCATTTCGACAGTATGCAGTGGGGACAGGGTGCCTCGATGGCGCTACCGATATGGGCCTACTATATGAAAAAAATCTATGCTGATGAAATGTTGCCTTACGACGAAAAAATGTCGTTCGACGTTCCCGCTGATTTCGATCCGTGTGCAGTTAGCGAAGCAGACAGCTTAGGCGTTGACTTGGAAGACCCGACCGCTATTGACATAGACGAAATCTTTGAATAAAATTTTTCCTATATTCGATTCTAAGGAATTTAGAAATATAGGAATTGTGGATATAGATTCTAAGGAATTTAGGAATAGAGGAATTATATAAAGTATTATATAAAGTATTCCTAAATTCCCAGATTCCTTAGAAAATAAGTATTGTTACCTATTAACCATAATACCAGTCCTTGGTAAAATGACGTTATTCTTTAACTCCGCCTTTGTATCTTTTGTTCAGCCCATTGATAACATCCTTAGTGATGTTATATTTTGGGTTGGCCATCAGTATGTTGTCGCCAGCTTTAGACAGTATCATGTCATAGTTCTTATCCTTGTTGTATGCGGCAAGGAAGTTGTTCAGGCTGTCGCGTAAGGCTGTGTTGTACTTAGCCGTCATGTCCTCCAGTTCACTGCCGAGCCGTGCCTGCAGTTCCTGCAGGTTTTGCTGTTGGCGCTGCAGAGCTGCCTGTGCGTTTGCGGCCTGCTCGCGACTGGTAAATCCATTGTTTTCCAGTTTCTGCTGGAAACTATTTGCAGCCGCTTGTAGTTGGTTGCCTTTCTGCGTCAGTGTGTTGCGTGCATTTGTACTTTTCTTCTCCAAGACGTCAGTGAAGTCTTTTGCAAACTTATACTGCGTCATCAGAGAGTCAACCTCCACATAGGCTATTTTGAGCCCAGTTTCCTTCTCTGCCGCTGCGGGCGTCTCGTCCATCTTAGGACTCGAGTTGTTGCAGCTGCTAATGGCCAAGACTGCCATCAGCAGTGCCACTGTTGTCTTCATTGAGTGCATTGTCTTATTAATTTTATACTATTTGTATTGATAGTTATTAACCATAATATTTCACTGCTTTATCTGTGTCTGCGCTGTGAAGCGGCCCTTGTCTCACGGTCTTGGTCTATGACACAGTGAATGCCGCGCTCCTGCATGGCCTTGCTGTCATGAATATGCTGCGATTGGAACGTGCCGCCACGCTTTCCTAGAACTCTGACGAGAAGAAAAAGCATTGCGATAGCAATTATTAACGTAGAAAACAGCAGTGATTTCAACATTTCTTAGTACCTTTGCAGACGATTGTTGCGCCTAACAGGGTGCAAAGGTAATACAATAAAAACAAACAACAAAGAATTTCAAACCAAAAATATCTTATAACCTATGGAAAAGAAAGATTTGCAGCCAAGTGCAGTGTTCAAAGAGTTTGCAGCCATCAATGCCGTTCCGCGTCCTTCAAAGCGCGAAGAGAAGATGATAGAATACCTGCGTCAGTGGGGTGAGCGCCACGGTCTGCCTACCAAGGTGGACGAGACTGGCAATGTACTCATCTCCAAGGCAGCCACACCAGGCATGGAAGACAGGCGCACGGTGGTGCTGCAGAGTCACATGGACATGGTCTGCGACAAGTTGGTTGACGTTGATTTCAATTTTGATACGGACCCAATCCGCACACATATAGAGGGCGACTGGCTTACGGCCGAGGGAACCACGCTGGGGGCCGACGACGGCATAGGCTGTGCCATAGAGCTGGCTATACTGGCAGCCGATGACATAGAACATGGACCTATAGAGTGCGTGTTCACTCGCGATGAAGAGACAGGACTGACTGGTGCCGAGGGCATGAAGGCCGGCTTTATGACGGGCGACTATCTCATCAACTTGGACAGCGAGGACGAAGGCCAGATATTTGTGTCATGTGCCGGCGGTCGCAACACCACAGCCACGTTCAGCTATCAGGCACAAGAGGCGCCTAAGGGCAGTTTCTTCGTCGCAGCCCAGTTGAAAGGCCTGTTGGGTGGCCATAGTGGTGACGACATCGAGAAGAAACGTGCCAATGCCATAAAGCTGTTGAGCCGCTTTCTCTATCAGGAGATGAGCCGCTATGGCGGCAAGGTGCAGCTATGTTCGTTCCAGTCGGGCAAGATGCACAACGCCATTCCGCGCGACGGTCGCATAGTCATCTGTGTGGCCGATGATATAAAGGAGCAAATAAAGGCCGACTGGAATGTCTTCCAGTCGCAGGTTGAAGATGAGTTCCACGTCAGCGATCCCAACATGTCGTGGACGATGGAGAGCGCCCTCCCCCACCCCATCATCGACCCTCAGGTGTCACGCCGCATGATATGGGCTCTGCAGGCTGTTGACAATGGCGTCTTTGCCATCTGCCAGGACGAGGCTCTTGGCGGCATGGTCGAAACATCGAGCAACGTGGCCAGCGTAGAGACTTGTCCAGGCAAGGTGGTCATTGTCTCGTCGCAGCGCAGCAATGTCATGAGCAATCTCGACAATATCTGCGCCACCGTCAGGGCAGCTTACGAACTGGCCGGAGCCGACGTCGTGACAGGCGACGGCTATCCTGCATGGAAGATGCGTCCCGAGAGCAAGCTGACCCGGCTTGTGGTCGATACATACGTGGAGCTGTTCGGCCACGCTCCGATAGTACGCGGCATTCACGCCGGACTGGAGTGTGGCCTGTTCTCAGAGCGCTATCCCCAGTTGGATATGGTCAGCTTCGGTCCCACTCTGCGCGGTGTACACACACCCGACGAGAAACTGCACATTCCCACTGTGGATATGGTGTGGAGGCACCTGCTGCTTGTCCTTAGCCGTATCCCTAAGAAGGGGTGAACTTTATTCCAGATGGAACACCTCCTGCAGCGGAATGCTGATGGGAGAGTTGTCGGGGTTGACATCCATGATGTCGGCCATCATGTCCCACCATTTCTGAGTGATGGGATTCACATTCTCTGTGTCCTGAGAGTTGCCTTCCTTCGAACACTCCTGGTAGGCAAACAGCAGGTTGGTGTCCTTGTCCCAGAAGATACTGTAGTTGCCCACCCCCTGCTCCTTTATCATCTTGACCAGCTCGGGCCAGATGGCAGCGTGGCGCTTCTCATACTCTTTCTCGCACCCCGGCTTGAGGTACATCTTGAATGCAAAACGTTTCATACGGTCTTGTTTTTAGATTAGTGAATTAATAAAATAATGTATACTACTTTTTGGATATTGTCGCAAGATACCCCAACTTATATATATTAAATAATGTGAGCCATGGCCTCTTGCCGGCCAGATTGCGCCTCGTGGCAGGTCCGAATGTTCGGTACATCAGTCGTATCATTGCCCTAATGGGTTGTGGCAGTCGTAGCAGCAGGTCAAGTACGGCATTATATCCCGCCAGCTCATCATGAAACTGCCAAAGTGTGCGCAGTCCCTCTTCTGTTTTCTCGACGAAGTGCAGATTGTTTTCAAAGTGCTGAAAGCTGACGGGATTGTCAATATGCTGTATGCTGACAGCATCGCGCTTCAGCTGCTTGCCAAGCAGCACGTCTTCATAACCGTAGTTCCTGAAGCGCTGGTCGAAAGGGTGAGCCAGCATTACCCCGCGTGCCACGAGAAAGTTGGCCGTGTGGAAATGATGATAGGGCTGGGCCATGCGTTTGTCGGTTGTATGGTCGGGCTCTGCGCAAAGCTCGTATATGTATCGCAGGTTATGCCTGTCGCTGTCGTCGGCCATGTCCATGCTTACGCCGCCATACACCACGCCTTCACCCATACTGCTCAGGTACTTGGACAGAAAGTCGTGCCTATAAACCGTCATGTCACTGTCGATGAACAGCAGCCACTGGTAGCGGCTTTGCTGCAACAGAAAGTTGCGAATGCGCGCACGCCCCACGTTCGGTGTATGCTTTATGAATGTAGAACACGGCAGCGTGTTTATCCGCTCATTCAGGCCGAGTGATGTAGCGTCGTCAGAGCCATCGTCTGCCACCAGTATCTCATAGCACAATCCCTGAGCCACCAACGACTCTGCCTGTCTGGACAGCTCTTCCACCAGGCCAGTACACACGTTGTTATAGCTCGGAATCAGTATGGACAGTTGCTTCTTCTGTAGCATTTGCTTGTTTTATTGCGTGCAAAAATAAGAAATAATCCGCTAAGGAGCAAAAAAGACACAATAAATTTTTGCCGTTGGAAAAAAATGTGTACCTTTGCGCCGCCATTACGGGATAATGGCACCGAAATTCAATAAAAATTTAATAATCAAAAAAGTAAAAGCTAAAACATGGCAACAAAAATCAGACTGCAGCGCGGCGGCCGCAAGGGCTACGCTTTCTACAGCATTGTTATCGCCGACGCTCGTGCACCACGTGATGGTCGCTTCACTGAGAAGATTGGTACCTACAATCCAAACACCAATCCCGCTACCGTGGACCTGAATTTCGAACGCGCCCTCTACTGGGTGAATGTGGGTGCTCAGCCCACTGACACTGTTCGCAACATCCTGTCGCGCGAAGGTGTCTATCTGATGAAGCACCTGCAGGGTGGTGTTAAGAAGGGTGCCTTTGACGAGGCAACCTGTCAGAAGAAGTTCGACGCCTGGAAGTCCAACAAGGAGAGTGGCCTGAACAAGGTACGCCAGGCTGAGGCCAAGGCAAAGCGCGACGCTGAGACCAAGGGCCTGGAGCAGGAGAAGAAGGTCAATGAGAGCATAGCCAAGAAGGTGGCCGAGAAGAAGGCTGCCGAGGCTGCTGCAAAGGCCGAGGCTGAGGCCGAAGCTGCAAAGGCTGCTGAGGAGCAGACCGCAGAAGCTCCTGCTGCTGCAGAATAAAGCCAAAGAGGCAAGGCGCAAGGCCAGACACATAGGCATACGCTGAAGAAGGAAATAAACATCGTCCGCCACAGCTTCACCAAATGGTGACAGACTACAGGGCAGACGATGTTTTTGTTGTGTAGATTTCATGCCTTCACCTGCACCACATCATAGCTGTCAATGGTACGTCGGTCGTTGCTGACGTTCAGGCCCACGGCATAGACAGGGCGCTGTTCGTACGCGAAGCGCACTGCATAGTCCTTGGAAAGTATCTGTTCAAGGGCTTCCTGCGAGGTCTTGCCGTACTTAAATTCCATGATGTAGATGGCATCGGGCATCTTCAGCGAGATGTCGATGCGACCGTCGCTCGTCTTTTCCTCTGCATGAACGTCTGCCCCCATGCCTACAAGCAGGGCGTAGAAGAGAGCTTGATAGAACTGTTCGTTTTGGTTCTTGTCGGTCACGTCGTATGGGAGGCCAGCATACCATTTGCGAACCGACTCAAGAAACTGCTCGAAGGTGGTGCGCTTACGGCGCAGGTCACGGAAGGCGTTGCTCATCAGGTCGCGACTGCCGATGTACTCCGTACTATAGTAGTTGTAGAGCGAGTCGCCAAACCCCTCTCGCACTTCAGCGTTGGGAAATCCCAAGGTGAATGTGTTCTCTTCGCTGTCGAAGTCTTTTATGGTTAGATAACCGCTCTGGTATAGAACCGGCACCGGGTCGCTGATGCGTTCGGTGGGGGCGTCAAAGCGCTTCATTTCTGCAACAAACCCCTCCAGTTCGGGCATGGTCATGTCTTTGACGCGCAACAGGCTGATGAGCGACGAGGGCGTGCCGGTGGCGAACCAGTAGTTGTCTATGATGCCTTTCTCGAAAGCGTAGAACAGGCTCCAGGGGTTGTAGATGTCGGTCATGCGGTCGGTGAAGTGATAGCCGTCGTACATACGCTTCACTTCACGCACGCAGTCATCGTAGGTCCAGCCCTTGCGCCGGCGTTCGTTCATGCTCTGGGTGAGCCACTCCAGGTCAGGCTTCAGGGTGGTGAAGAGTTCCTCCTCGGTGATGCCGCAGATGCCTTCAAACTCCGAGTCGAAGGTGAGAATGTTCAGGTTGTTGAGCTCGCTGAACACCGAGAGTTGTGAGAACTTGGAGATGCCGGTGAGAAACACAAAATGCAGATACTGCGCCTGTCCCTTCAGGGGCGAGAACAGGTCACGCACATGCTCGCGCAGCAGGTCCTGCAGTTGTGGCTTGTGTATGGTGTCGAGCATCGGGGCGTCGTACTCGTCGATGAGTATCACCACCTTCTGCCCCGTCTGGCGGTAGGCCTCCTGTATGATGTCACCCAGACGCTCGCTCAGCTTGGCTCCTTTCCTGGGACTCAGGCCATAGTCTCGTTCATACTGCCTCAGCAGCCCCCCAGCAATGTCCTGCACGCTGGACTCGTCGTAGTACTTGCCGTTGGACAGGTCGAGATGTATGACGGGATATTTCGTCCACTCCTTCTCCATCTGCTCGATGGCCAGTCCATCGAACAGTTCCTTGCGCCCTTCGAAGAAAGCGTGAAGCGTACTCACTAAGAGGCTCTTCCCGAAGCGCCTCGGACGGCTCAAGAAAAAGTTCTTGCCTCCGTGGTGCGCCAGTTTGTACACGTATGCCGTCTTATCGACATAGATGGTTTTTCTCTTCCTGAAATCGGGAAACCACTGGAGTCCGATTCCATATCTCCGTTTCTCTGCCATGGCTTGTTATCGTTTGCGGCTGCAAAAATACGGAAACTTTTCCTTTCCGCCGCATAAAAGTGCGTTTAATTTTCGCTAATGATTATCCGCAGACTTTCCGCAGACTTTCGTACAAGGCCCATATACGAAACGTATAGGGCCTCTGTATTTTTCTGTTTTTCTATGTTTTTCTATGCTCTTTTTTTTTGATTTTTTTGTAGAAATATTTTGGAGAATTGGGAAAAACCTGTAATTTTGCAGCCGACTCTCATAGTCTTGCCGCACTTTGGAAAGTGAACGTGTTCACACCCCTTACTGCCAAGACACTCCACGCCGAGCCGCGAGAGGCGATGCCGCCCCTATAAGGCGGGCATTGGGTGGGAAAAAGAGAGTCACGACATATTAAAAAGGCGTCTTCAAACGTCTTGTCTTATCGTATAGGAATCTCGCAAATTCAGATGTGATTATAGACAAGGCAACGGTAGATGTCCTCGGGATGTGTTTATACGCGTCCTTTGCCAAATACGCGTACATCTATTAGTGCGTGTCAAATTGGTGTAGGGGATTACTATATTCATATCGGCGTGGGCTATCAGCGTTGCTCGTTTCAATCACATCGGGCAATGCGAGAGCCTCTATACGTGGGACGGGCAGCAGAATGGTTCCCACGTCTTCTTTTTGTGCCGTAACCAAAATCAAATAAATCTTTGCTCTTGGGAACAAGCAATTAACAAGTATGCGTATGAGCAGACTAACAAACAAAATTGCGAGTGCCTTGTATCATCAAGTTCCATTACTCTTGGTGATAACATTAACTTGCTTTACGTTCTCATCCTGTGGTGATGATGACAAAGACAATCGCTGTGTTTCAGTATATGACTGATTTTTGAATACTTTTTTGACTGATTGTCGCAGAATAGTTCTACCTTTGCAACGCAAACATAATTCTGCGCAAATATGGACAACGGCAAACTAACGGTTAATCAGATAATTGAAGCCATCAAGATGCTTACACCAACAGAATACAATGAGTTCA
>FLNV01001703.1_pt1 | contig 10330 bp, 6 predicted proteins | sample 1140351 | NCBI WGS metagenome assembly FLNV01 (sample SAMEA3878207, study PRJEB12797) | bioreactor metagenome | biome: Moose rumen | place: Sweden | collected 2011-10 | reverse complement strand
ACGGGAACCAACGACTCGAACATCCTTGAGTCGGAAAAGGTTTTCAGGATGATTTCATAGCCGATGCCGTTGATGTCGCCATGGCTAAGCCCGATGCGGGGAAGTGGAGATAGTGTGGAGTTGTCTTGCATAGGCATAGGATTTTTGGAGAGCTGTGTTCCCTTACGGAATCGGCCTCAAAATTAGGCAATAAAAAACAAAAAAACAAAAAAATCGCCAAAAATCACAAAGAAAGTGCCTTTTTGAAGCCTTCGAGGATGACCTCGGTGGCTCCGACCTGCGATTTCAGGTAGTCAAGGCAGATGGCCGAAGCCTGCCGGCGAAACGCCTCGTCGTGGATGAGCCGATGGAAGACCGCGTCCAACTCCTCTTGGCTCCCGATGGAGAACGCCCCTTGCAGCGCAACCAAGTCGACCGCCTCCTTGAAAGTCTTGTATTTGGGTCCAAAGACCACAGGGCAACCAAAGGTGACAGGCTCCTGGATGTTGTGGATGTTAGCCCCGAAGCCGCCGCCGATGTAGACGAAAGAAGCATATTGATAGAGCTGGGAAAGGATTCCTATCGTATTGACAACCAATATCTTAGACTGCTTTTCGGGATCAAGTTCGGAATAGCATTGGCTGTCGGGGAAGGCCGCCTTGATTTTGGCCACATGCGCAGTCGAAACGTCGTGAGGTGCCACGATGAGGCAATAGTCGTCGGGCAGTTGCGGCAGAAACGCCGCCAACAGCTGCTCGTCGGGCGGCCAGGTGCTGCCCGCGATGATGCACTTGCGTCCGCCGACGAAACGCTCCACTTCGGGGAACGGTCGGGCTTGCCGTGCGATGGCCGCCACGCGGTCGAAGCGCGTATCGCCGCACACCGTGACTTCGGTCATGCCGTTGTCGCGGAGCAACTGCGCCGTGGTTTCGTCCTGCACGAAGAAATGGCTGACCGTGGCCAACTGACGGCGAAACCAAGTGCCGTAGGAGCGGAAGAAAAAGGCATCGGGCTTCAGGATGAGCGAGATGTAGAACAAGGGCACGCCCGCCTCCTTCAAGGCCTGCATGTAGTTGAACCAAAACTCGTACTTGATGAAAAACGCCGCCACGAAGCGATGACGTTGCACCCACTGTCGGGCATGGCGGGGCGTGTCGGTGGGCAGATAAAGCACCTCGTCGGCCAAGGGATAGTCCTTGCGGATCTCGTAGCCCGAAGGCGAGAAGAACGACAGCAGGACTTTGTATTGGGGGAACTCCTTTTTCAGTGCCTCGATGACGGGACGGCCTTGCTCGAACTCGCCGAGCGAAGCGGCATGGAACCAAATCCAAGAATCAGGTTCCTGAGCTTGTCGAAGAACCGGTTCATTCGGAGTCGGGCCCTTCGACAAGCTCATGGACCCTTGGTTTTTCCGCCCGGAGACCCACAGTTTCGCCTTGGGATTGCCAAAAATCGAGGCTATACGCACACCGAGTGCGTATAGCCTGATTCCCAATGTGTAGATCCGTCGCACGATCAATAGAAATAGTAATCGTCGGGTTTGCGCTGATAGGTCGGGATGTTCCACGTGACGCGGATGCCGTAGTAGAGGTCGTTGTAACGCTTGTGCGGGTCGGTGCGGCCCACGGGTTCCATCACCCCTGTTTCGGGATTGGTGAACACGCGGAAGTCGTAGTCGCGCAAGTCGCGGGTGCGGGCGTAGGTCACCTCAAGCGAGATCGAAACGTTGAGCAGTCGCGTGTCGTTGAGCAGGAGGTAGCCCGACTCAAGATGCACCGCCGGACCGCCCCGCATACGGTCGTAGCCGTATTGGTAGTCGCCCTCGACGGGATAAGGCGGATTGAGCAGCGACTGCTGGAAGTCGACGCGGGTGCGGTTGCGCAGATAGCCCAAGCCTGCCTGCACGAAGAAGCCGCTGTTGGGGTTAGGCCCAAGCGGAAACAACTTGCCCACCTCGCCTTGGATGTGGAGCCCGCGCTGGTTGACCGACAGCAAGGTCATGCTGCCCGCGCCGCCGATGATTTCGCCGTCGACGGTGGTGATGCCCTCGCCGAAGATGGAGATGCGGTCGCCTTTCAGCTTGTTGCCAAAGATGTAGTTGGCGTTGGCGGTCAGCAGCCAGTTCGACTCCGTCTTGTAGACGAAGCTGCCACCCACATTGTGGCTGACGCCGTATTGCTGTCGCGTGTCCAACCCGGGGATATGGAAAGCATAGGTAGCTTGAAACATGGCCACCGAGATGGGCTCTTTCATGATGTCTTTAGGCTCTTGGGCTGCCATCGGGAGCACGATGCCGAGCAACAGGGCGAGCGAAATGAGGATCTTGCGCATGACGTGTCTTTGTTTTCAGTTTCAATTACATCTTCACCACGCGGCTGACAAGGGTTTCGTCGCCCTTGCGGATGCGCAGCATGTAGATGCCGTTTTCGAGGTTGTCGATTTGATAGCGGTCGCTTTCCACCGCGATGCTTCTGACGAGCTTGCCTTCAACGTTGTAGATGTCGATTTGCGTCATGCCGGCGCATTCGACGGTCACCTTGTCGGTGGTCGGGTTGGGGAAGATGCTCACTTGGCCGTTGTTCTCGCCAATACCCGTGAAGTAGTTGGCGCAGGCGGCCTCCGACGGGTCGGAAACGCCCTTCTCGAACACCGACTGCACAGTGTAGCAGTGCTGGGCGTTGGAGGCCATCTCAGTGTCGCTGTAAGTCGTGGCGACAAGGTTTTCGGCTATCGGCTCGTCGTCGCGGAAGAGGTTGTAGGCCGTGGCACCGTCGACGGCGTTCCAAGCCGTGTTGATGTAGCCTTCACGCACGTCGGTGACTTGGATTTCGGGGGCCGTGTTGGTGACTTCGAAATCGAAGGTCGCACTATGGACTGCCCAACATTCCTCACCATAAGTAGGCGTCACCTTGATGGTATGTGTCCCGTTTTCGACCTGAGCCACAAAACGGTTTTCATAAACGATTTGGCTCTCGCCATCCAAAACAACCATGTTGTGGTCAATGCCTTCGCCTTCCCACGTAACGGTCACTTCGTTACCATTGAAGGAATAGTCGAAGCCATCGACGGGCGGGCAAACGGTGATGCCAGACAAGCAGGTGGCTTCCGACGCACAGCCATAGACGGAACGTGCCGTCACGCAAATGTCGTTGGAGCCAATTTCGCCCATGAAGGCAAACTCGGTTTCGCTGACTTGCTCTGTGGTGCCGTTGGCGGTAACAGAATAATAATCAGCATTTTCGGCAGCATCCCAAGTGAAATGCAACATACCGTTGTCGTCCATCGAGACGAATTGCAGGTTTTCGACCGCACTGATGTAGCAGATTTCGATGCTGCTCTCAATGACGTAGCAACCGTCGGCGACGGGCTTCACCGTGACCGTGGTCAGGCCGTTTGCAAGTTCGGCTTCGAAGTAGGTTTCGTCAACCATAGCGGCCAATTCACCGTTGACATACACCTCATATTGGCTTGCGCCATCCAGCGCATCCCAAGCCACGTCGGCATGGTTGCCAGCGGCCACATAATGCAGGTTCTCAACCGCGCCGACGACGCACACCTGAATATGGGCATCCTTTTCGCAATCGTCGAAGACGGCCTTCACAGCCACATCGTAAGTGCCCGTGGCGATGTTGAAGGCGTAGGTCAATTCGTTGGTCGTAGCTATCGGCTCATCGTCCATAAAGACTTGATATTCAACCAATCCCGTTGGGTCTTCGGGAGCTTCCCAAGTGAGGGTGAGCAGCAGGTCGTCGTTCAAGGTGTAGTCCAAATTCAGGACGGGACCGCATGAGGTGACCTCCACCAATTCGCAAACAAACTCGCTTTGGCAGTTGTCGTAAACGGCATAGACGCAATAGTTGTATTCGCCTTCCTCCATATCGGGATCGGTGTAGGTGAGTCCAGTGAGCGTTTCGAGCAGCACAGTTTCCCTATACACCTCATAGCCAACAGGGTTGGCACCCGTAGGCGCGTCCCACGAGAGGATGACATCGTGGCCATCGAGCACATAGGAGAGGTTCTCTATCGGGGCGCAGAACTCAGGCAGGCCGCTGCCGCCGGCGCAATTCACGTCGAGGGTGCGAGTGCCCGTGAAACCGCCTTGGTTCTCGAAGATGACCGTGCCGTCGTCGTAAGCGATCTGGAAGCTGCATTCGCTGTCCCAGTTGCCGCTGTGCCACGAGAGGGTAATGGTCGAACCCGAAGCAAGTTCGCGAGTGTAGGTGGCCGAGTTGCCACTATTGATGGTCATGTTCTCGGAAGGCGTACCGTCGCTGTAGCTCACGGCCAAGTAGGCGTTGTTCCAGCCGTCGCCATAGGAATCGGACAAGGCGAACACCACATTGCAGGCGTTCTTGTAGGTGAAGGTCAGCGTGGTGTGGCGACCGTTGGCATCCACCAACTCAAGGGTGAAGGGAATGGCAAAGTCGTCGGGAGCCGAGGCATCGAGGCTGAGGTTGTAATCGGCATAGCCGGCCAATTCGGCGCCCACCGTTCCGTAAGGCTTCTCGACTTCGTTGAGCGTGACTAAGGCATAGTCGGTAGAGAGCGTGCCCACCACGGTTTGGGCCATTTCGTTGCCCGCATTGTCGACGAAGATGCGCAAGTCGGCGGTCTCGCCCGGATTGAGGAGGCCGTTGGCGTTGTCGTCGTTCAAGACGGCCACGGCGCCATATTGCAGGTTGTAGTCGTACACTTCGACATTGAAGTTCAGCTTGCCGGAAAGCTCGTTGTCAATATACACCTCGGCGGCGAACTTGATTTTCTGTTTGGCAACCACCTCGTTGTCGACGCTGAAGGAGAAAACGTCCTCCACCACCATGCTCTGTTGGGGCGCGAAGTTGGGCAACTGCGCCGTGCCGTTGACGATGGTGACATGCTCGTTGGCAGTCGTCAGTTCCAAACGCGCACCGTTGACGGCGGCTTCGGAGACATTGGTCAGGTCGAGGCTGAGGGAGACCGTCTCGCCTGGATTGAGCTTGTGGTCGTTGTTGCCCAAGGGGTCGTTGACGATGGCGTTGTTGAACGCCATGGCGCCCACTTGCACTTCCTCGATGGCGGCCAACACGTCGACGCGGCCAAAGCCGTAGATGTTGCTCTTGCCCGGAGCCAACGGATGCGCCGTCTCTTCAAGGATTTGGCACACCTCGGCAGGCGTCAGGTCGATGTTCTTGCTCAGCATGAGGGCCATGCAACCCGCCACGCAAGGCGTGGCCATCGAAGTGCCGCTCATGGTGGTGTAGCCGGAGTTGGAGGCATAGTTCAGCGACTTGATGTCGACGCCCGGGGCGCACACGTCGGGACGGATGAGTCCGATGCCCGGGTTGTAGGGATAATCGCCAAACGAGGTGTTCGACCAAGTGACGGGGCCATGCGAGGTGAAGTAGGCCGCATTATCGTTGGAGTCGACGGCGCCGATGCAGACCGAGCAGCTCAGATCGCCCGGGTTGGCGCCTTGCACATCGTCCATATAAGGCGGAGGGCAGCTGCCTGGCACGCGCACATTGTTCGGGATGGGATATTGGCCTTGGCTGTTGCCTTCGTTGCCGGCAGCGATGGCGGCCACCACGCCCGCGTCGAGGGCGGCCACACACATGTTGCGGAGCAAGGTGCGGTCGGTGACGCTCGAATTGGCGATACCGAGCGACATGCTGAACAAGTCGCAGCCATGCTCAACGGCCCACTGGATGCCGGCTGCGATAGGCGAAGCGCCACCGCCGCCGTTGGCATTCAAGCACTTGACGCACATCAGCGTGGCATCGGGGGCCATGCCCGTTTGCGAGCCGCCTGTGCCGTCGCCACACACCGTGCCAGCGCAGTGCGAGCCGTGACCCATGTCGTCGATGGGGTCGTTGTCGTTGTTATACACGTCGTAGCCGTGATGCGGGAACTCCTCGCCGCCGTCCCAGAGGTGGTCGGCCACGTCGACGTGGTTGTAGTTGACGCCCGTGTCGATGACGGCCACCACGACGCCTTCACCCGTGAAGCCCAAGTCCCACACTTGGTTGGCGTTCACCTGAAGGACGTTGGAAGTGATCTCGCGCGAGCCTGAAGCCATGCGCGGCGTTTCGTTTTCGGGGATCCAGTTGCGTTCCATGTCGTAGCCAATCAGCGCGATGTCGCTACGGCGGGCCAAGTCGGCGATGGCCGCCTTGTTGGCCGAAAAGTTGAGTGCGTTGGCCATCCAGAGGATGCGCGGCTCGGTGACCATGTCGTTGCGCTCCATCTCGCGGAGGGCGTTACGCAGGTCGTACTGCGTAGAGGCGGCAAACTCCTTCAGTTCGTTGACCACGAACTCGCGGCGCTCGGCCCTACTGACAAAATAATCGGCGCGACGGTTGAGTTGCGCACGGTCGTACTGTGAATTCATGATGACGATGATGTCGATTTTCTCATCGTCGGAGCGGCGGTTCATCTCCTCGCCAAGCAGCGGGTCGATGACTGCGGCCTGGGCAAATCCTCCGATGCTGAGGACAGCCAGCAGAAAAAGAAAGAAAACTTTTTTCATTTTAAATAATTATTTATTTGGTTATCAATTATTTCCAGTAATGTTGTATCCGTAAATGTGTCCCAAATCTTCAACCGCACAGGCTTATAATCATCGAACAATTGCTTCACAAACTCTATCTCAAACACCAACCTCAAATCATTCTCGTCCGCTTCGGGATGGACTTCGTGTTTTGAGCCGACACGGGCGATTTTGATTAGGTACAAATCGCGAATTCCCTGCTTCTTGATGTATGGCATGAAATAGTACAACTTATTGAGTGCCACTGTAGAAGGGAACTTCTTCCCTGTGTAATAAATCCTTGCAGAGCCGTCAAGAAACAAATCCACATTGTCACTTTTCACCAAACTGACAAGGACGTTCTTTTTCACATCCAATTCCGAATCCCTCATTTCCAATTTATGGTTGACAATCTCCGAAGGAAACTCCTTTTTGATTTCGGCAATGTCAATCGGGTTGCTCACGCCTATATAAGCCATGATGGAATCGCCAACGAATTTCGCCAAATTGACTGGCACGGCATTGCCTATCATTTGTTCCATGCCCGTCTTGGTGCCAATAAACTTGAAGTCTTTCGGGAAGGTTTGTATCATACTCCGTTCAAGCGTCGTCAAGGGTCGGATGCCTTCAAGCGAACTAACGGGGTCGGTTGGATGCAGTTTGTAACCCGCAGGCATAGGACGATTCACGCCACGAATGGTAGGGCTTGGCTCGTCAACGCTGAAAACACCGCGTCGCGCATAGCTACGCGGGTGACGGTAATAGTATTTTATGTCTATTTGGTCGCCAAAATAATCCTTGATGGTCATCTCTTTTGATGCTTGTCGTTTCTCCAAGACATCGCTCAAGAAACCGTCTTTTTCTCCCAAACGACCTACCATGATGAAACGTTTGCGCCGTTGTGGAACGCCACAGAAACTGGCGTTCAGCACGGTTTCTGTCAAGCCATAGCCACATTCCTTGAACAACTTTCTCGCCTCGACAAGCTTTTCTGTCTTCAAGATACGGTCAACGTTTTCCATCACAAACCATTCGGGCTTAATGGAAGTGACAATCTGCGCATAATGCACCGTCAAATCGCCGCGTCCATTGTTTTCGTTCCGCTTGCCTGCCGACGAAAAATCCTGGCACGGCGGGCCTCCGATAATCATGTCGGGATTGAACTTCTTGATTTCCTCAACCGTCGCCTCCACGTCCGACAAATCCTGTTTTATCACGGGATGGTCAAAATTGGCGTGATAAACCGTCACCGCTTCGTCCCAATTGTCAAACGCGGCAAGGATTTCGTATCCTGCCTTCTGAAAGCCGAGGCTCAAGCCTCCGCAACCGCAAAATAAATCTACTACTTTCATCTTATTCAAAAATATCGGGACTGTTCACTAATACCGCATCAAACCTTCTTTCTGGGCTTAACAAGTCTTGACCTCCACCCAGAATGATGTTCTTTATCTCATACTTGGAAATCCTCGGCTTCACAAGTTCATCGCCCTTAAGGAAAGCATGGGATTTTGTGCCAGGCAACGCAAATGCCTTGTCGTTGGCCAAATTATATGACTGCAAGCGGATAATACGCTTGTAATCAAACATATCGTAAGTCACATAATCGAGGAGCATCTTGTAGAGCCAAATGATTGTGCGATGAAAACGGTTCAACTTTGAAATATTTGAACTATCCTCTGTACAACACATTTGGATGATGGAGAGGTTTGACCAAACAAAGACATCAAGACAATCCTCTTTCAAACGCATCTTGTTCCCTTCGGTTTTCCAAATAGGCTGGATAATCAAAGGTCTCTGTTTATCGCACATATCGGTTGAAACGGCCAAAATTGAAGCCAAGATCTGATTGTAATGCGACAAGACTTCCTCTATTTCTTCCCAGTGGTTGATTTGTGGCACCTTCCGCAGTAACGACCTCAGATGCTCCTTTTCCTCTATCGTATTGTAGTTCGCACAAATCGTGCAAGCCAAGAAACAAATGGTCGGCGGGCGCATGACAATTTCAGTTCCCCACTCGGTTTCGGGCAAGTTTTTGGTGGTGTTATCGGGAAGGGCTGTTAATTTGACCTCCAATCCCGTCAACAGCTCCTTTGTCTCATTATTCAGCATAACCAAGTCTATCTTCTCTCTATCCCCTTGATAATAAACCTCATAAGGCGCAAATCCCGCCTCGTAGTTGTAGTAGGCATCTTCGCCCAATGGGTCTATTCCAAGTAATTCCTTTCCGTCTAAATATTTATGGACAACCGAATTTGAGGGCGTTGTGCAAATATAGACTGGTTTGATGCCTTTACTATGCATATACGCCACCAACGAAGCTGGAAAAGAACTGTTGAACTGGTTCTTTCCCCAACATTCAGCCTTGGTGTAGTCTCTACTTGAATGCTTTTGGCCGAAAAGCGCAGGTGTCTTGTTGCTATCCATATTATACCTTAAATTTTGCCGCAAATTTAAGAATGTTTTCGGTTTGTCGTATCTTTGCAGCCAATTTTTTCGACAATATGGACAATCGATACAACGAAACCCGTCTTCCAAACGGTATCAGACTGATACATAAAGAGAAAAGCGGCGAAATCGCACACTTGGTGATGATGGTGGAGACCGGCACCCGCGACGAACAAGCCCACGAGAACGGCCTCGCCCACTTCGTGGAACACACCATCTTCAAAGGCACGCAGAGCCGTAAGGCCTACCATATCCTTAGTTGCTTAGACAACGTGGGCGGCGACCTCAACGCCTTTACCACCAAAGAGGAGACCTGCATCCAAGCCACCTTCCTCAAGCAACACTACCGCCGCGCCCTCGACCTCTTCGCCGACATTGTCTTCCACTCCACTTTCCCCGAAAACGAGTTGGCCAAGGAAAAGGAAGTCATCCTCGACGAAATCAACTCCTACTTGGACTCGCCCTCCGACGAGATCTACGACCTCTTTGAGGAGATGGTCTTCAAAGGGCATCCCCTGTCGCGCAACATCTTGGGAACCACCGCGTTGGTGAAAGGCTTCCATCGTCAGGACATCCTCGACTTCATGGCCCACAACTACAGCACCGACCAGATGATCTTGGCCTCGGTGGGCGACATCAGCTTTAAGGAACTTGAAAAGTTGGCGATGCGGTATTTCGGCGAGCAGCCCGCACACATCATTAATAGGAAACGCGAGGCTTTTGGAAGCTACACACCAGAAAACCGCACCATGAAGCGCAACAACCACCTGAGCCACTGCATGATAGGAGGATTGGCTCCCGAGTTCAGCAGTCCGCTGAGAATGCCCATCGTCATGCTCAACAATGTGCTGGGCGGACCAGCCATGAGTTCGCGCCTCGGCTTGAACATCCGCGAGAAATACGGATTCGCCTACAGCATCGAGTCGCAATACACGGCCTACAGCGACACAGGACTCATCAGCGTCTACATGGGTGTCGATCCCGATTCGTTAGAGAAAGCCATCGGACTGGTTTACAAGGAGATAGACAAGTTATGTCAGCAGCGATTGGGCACCATGCAGTTGCAACACGCCAAGCAGCAACTCATCGGGCAAGTGGCGTTGAGCTACGAGAGCGGCATGAACGAACTGCTCAGCATCACCCGCTCGCTGCTCATGGGTGATCCGATAGAATACATGGACGAGATCATCCGCAAGGTGGAAGCGGTCACGGCGAATGACATCATTGACATGGCGAATCGGGTGTTCGATAAGACGCAACTCAGCCAAATCGTGTTCACTGGAAACGACGATTAGTTGGTCTTGAACCGGTATTTCACTTCACGCAACTCGGCGTTGGCTTTCGTAATCTTGTTCTTCAGGTTTTCCTTGTAATCCATGACTTTCGCGGCTATCTCGGCAT
>FLNV01001160.1_pt1 | contig 10343 bp, 6 predicted proteins | sample 1140351 | NCBI WGS metagenome assembly FLNV01 (sample SAMEA3878207, study PRJEB12797) | bioreactor metagenome | biome: Moose rumen | place: Sweden | collected 2011-10 | reverse complement strand
GCCGTCGGAGAGTCCCATCCAGTAGAAGGTGCCGAAGCCCTTGGCCTTGGCCTGCTCCACGAAGTACTGGGCGAAGGCCAGCATATCGGCATTCTTCTCGGTGTAGTCTTTCTCCTCCTCATCGTCGGGCACGCCCCACTCGCCGAAGATGACGGGTGCGCCCTTCGAGGCAAGGTGGCTATTGACGGCCGTCATCATCTGGTCGATGCTGCTCTTGGCACTGCTCAGGCCGTCGTTGAGACTGGGATAGGCGTGTACCTCGAAGATAAGGTGACCGGCGGCATTGTCCGTCGGCAGCTGCATCTGCTTCAGCGGGTCCTGCAGGTGAGTGTTAAAGGTGCCCATGCCGCTGCAGGCACCGTAGGTATTGACGATAAGGTTGCGCACGGCATTGTTGCCGCCCGTGGCACGCACGGTGCTTACGAAGCTCTGGGCGTAGCTGTTCACGGCGTTGTAGGCTGAGGCAGCTGCGGTGGCATCATACGCTCCGCTATTCTTCGATGAAGCCCACGACCAGGAGTTGTCGGCATCGAGCATCTCGTTGTAGCCCTCGAAGAGCAGGTGCTCGTCGTAGTCGCGGAACTCGGTGGCTATCTGCTGCCACAGGTACTCGAACTTGCTCTTGTTGGTGTTGTAGTTGTCCATGTCGGCCACTATCCAGGCATCGGTGCCCGTGTCGTGGTGGACATTGAGGATGCAGTAGAGACCGGCATTGATGACGTAATCGACTACCTCGTGGACGCGCTTCATCCAGGCTTCGTCCACCTTGCCGTTGCTGTCAGTATGGTTATTCCAGGTCACTGGCACGCGGATGGCTCCGAAGCCGGCATCCTTGAACATAGGGAACAGCTCGGCCTTGGTCTTGGGCTGGCTCCAGCAGGTCTCAGAGTTGAGCGAGCGGTTGGTAGCATCGTTGAAGGCATCGAGCGTGTTGCCGAGGTTCCAGCCTATCTTCATGTTGCCAACAGCCTCAGTGGCGGCCTCGAAGTTGGCAGGCTCGGTGCTGGAGGCTACTGCCTGCCAGGTGTCGAAGAGCACGCTGCCCGTCAGGATGAAGAACACCTTGTGCAGGCCGGTCACCGTGCCGCTGTAGTCGGCGGACAGCGTCTGCCAGTTGTCACTGGTGCTGCTGACGGTCAGCAGGTCGGTGCCGTCCTTGTCGTCGAGGCGCAGGGTGACGCTTCCGTTGCCCTTGACCAGCATCTTCAGCGAGCCAAGACCTGTAGAGAAGTCCACGTTGCGCACCTCGATGATGCCCTCGGTGGGCACGTCGGCTGTCATATTAGGCGAGCCAACCTTGGCCACGGTATGACCGTCGCCCTCTGCCTGGTCAAACACGATGCCGAGGGTGGCGGCACAGGTGGCGGCATACTGCTCAGAGTATGGGTCGAGATTCTTGATGGCCTTCACGCCGGTGAAGGTGGGGGTACACTCGCTGATGACGACGTTCTCCTCGTCCACCTCAATCTCATCGACAAAGAGGCTGCGGAATCCGCCGTTGGTGCCTAATGACGGTTCGAGGTCGTTAGACTGATAGAACAGATACCACTTGCCCTGATACTTGTGAAGGTGGGTGTGGTTGTTGCCGTAGTTCATGCCGTTCTCGCCGGTGTTCTTGAAGTAGTTGGCACCATACGTCCATGAGTCTGCATCAAGCGGAGTGGTGGTGGTGAAGTAGTTCATGCTGCATGCCGTAGGTTTCTCGCCGCCGTAGGTCCACGGCTCGTGGCTGCTCCAGTCGTTGTTGTAGGTATGCACGTACTTGCCACCGATGTAGTTCAGTTCGTTGGCCTCGAAATAGTAGGGGGCGTTCAGTTTGACGGGACCTTCGGCAATGGAGTGCAGGTCGTCGCCCAGTTTCACGATGTACGACTCGCCGGTGCCGTAGGCCAGCCAGCCGTCGCCGTTCGCGTCGATGACGGCACCCGGGTCGAAGCCGCCGGTCAGGTTCTGCGTGAGCGGCGATGTCCAGGGACCTACAGGCGACTTGGCCTGAATGACGCCGGAGCCAGTGCCGCTGTTGGAGAAGTAGAGCGAGAAGAGGGTCGTGCCGTCGGCCTGCTCCTTCTTGATGATGGTGGGCGCCCACGAGGCCATGATCCAGGGGGCTACGCCCTTGGTGTCTATCAGTCCGTGGTAGGTCCAGTTCACCATGTCGTCGGTAGAGATGACCACGAGCGACTGGATGGCCTCGTAGGTGTTGCTCGGCGTGCCGGCCTCATACTGCTGGTGGTCGTTGGTGCCGTAGACGTAGAGGCGACCGTTATACTCGATGGCCGTGGGGTCGGCGATGTAGTGGAAGTCGAGTAGGGGATTGGCCCTGTCGGTACCCAACTTGAACGACGAGGTCCATGTCTTGGGCGTAACGGCTGCTGCCGACTCCTTTGTGCGGATGATGATGTCGTTGAAATACACCTTGACCTTCGCACCTCCGTTCAGGTTCTTCTGGTCGAACTGCTTCATGGCGATCTTGGCGAGTTTCTTGCCGGCCGTGAGCTTCACGCTGTGGCTCTGGGCACCGTAGGTAATCTCGGTGTCGGTCTCACTGTTGTCGCTATAGACAGCCTTCACGCGCACCTTATAGAAATTAACAGGCTGGGCGAAGGTCATATCCACGCGCGTATATTCATTCGTGTTGAGATTGCTGACCGTCCAGTAGTTCTCGCTCCAGATGTCGCCAAAGGTGCAGCTCTTCTCTGTGGCATCCTTCGTGCCGTCCCAAGGCAGCTGCATGTCTGCCACGGAGAGGCTGACATCCTCTGTGGTGGTAGGCTCGTCCGTTCCGCCGGAGCCTCCGCTGCCGACGATGGTGATGCTCTCAAAGTAGATCTTGGCCGAGACATCCTCGCCGTCCACCTTGTTCAGGCCCTCCCAGTCGCCTTGCATCATGATGATCTTGGTGAGTTTCTTGCCCGGCAGGAATTCCAGGCTGTGGCTGGTGGCACCGTAGGTCACCTCTGAACTGGTGATGTTGGGGTCGTCGTCGGCACCGGTATAGCCTTCATAGACGGCCTTGACCGAGATACGATAGTAGTTGACGGGCTGTGCAAACTCGATGTCAATACGGGTGTACTCGTCGGTACTGAGGTTATCGACTGCCCAGAAGTTGGTTGCCCAGTTGGGGAAGGTAATGCTGTTCTCCGTGGCATCGGCCGAGCCGCCCCAGCCGCCCCAGTCGAACTGCATGTCGCTGACCGACAGGCTGATGTTGCCTGCCGCGAAGGTGCTTGATGTCATGGCCATCAACAGCACTAAAAGGTTCAGAATTCGTTTCATAATCGTTAAATATTAAAGAGTTTTTGAGTTATTGAGTTTCTGAGTTTTTGAAAACTTATAAACTTACAGACTTATAAACTTACGAACTTAAGTTTGATTTCTGACCGCAAAGGTAGCAAAAATCCGACATACGCGCCTATTCATCTGTAACACGCACCTATCCGTTTGTAACAAAAGCGGGGTTATAACCGTTAGTTATATAAAAGACATAACGGCATGGATGGTGGTACGGGAAAAATATTAAAGGCTGTGACCTGATGCCTCGGGACATCGTGTCACAGCCTTTTCTTCGTGTCGGGCGTGTAGCCGCTATGGGTTAGAAGTCTTCGTCTTCGTCATCGTCCCAAAAACCGCCGCCTTTACGCGACAGGGCAGCGCTTCCTTCAACTGTTTCGCTGTTCAAGTTAAAAGATCCTGCCAGCATACCGGCGGTCTGAATCGTCACGACCTTTATCTCAGGTGCAAAATATGTCTTTTTCATTGTTGTTGTCCTCATATTTTTATTTGATTACGACTTTTTTGCCATTCACAACATACAGGCCCTTTGTGGGCTGGGCCACGCGGCGACCCTGCAGGTCGTAATAATGTTCAATGTTCAATGTTGAATGTTCAATGTTCTCAACGCCGGTAGTGTCGTCGCCGAAGCCGATGAACTGGCGGGCACCAGAACCGGAAACCTTCAGATAAGCCTTGCCGGCTGCCAATTTATCGCCACTCTGCAGCAGGTAGAAGCCCACACCATGAGTAGTCTTATTTGCCAGCACATAGATGGTGCTGCCGTCGCCCGTCACTGTGCCGTCGCTTACCAGGAGTGCGTTGCCAGTAATCTCATCGGTAGCCTCCGTGGTCAGAGGCAATGAAATAGCATCGCCATTAGTGCCTTCAAGAATGATACCCGTATTGGCAGGAATCTTCTTGCCCTTGACGCTGGTCAGCGTTGCCGTCGTGCCGCTAACGGTGACGGTGTAGGCATCCTGACCTTCACTCAGTCCGCCAAGGTCAACAGCGAAAGGATAGCCGAAGGTGGCGTAGCCTGCCTCACCGATGTTTACAGCAGAGGGTTTATAGATAAGGTCTACAGATGAGGCAGTAAAACCATAACCGCCAAGATAGAGGTTTCCTTCACCCTCACCTTCACTTGCATATCCTAACAAGGTTGAAGTAAGTGGGATATTGACAGTACCTCCTGCCGAGAAGTCATTAGTTTTCCAATATGCGATAGTTCCACTGGGATTTGCTTTCTTAACAGTAAGAGTGTTGTCATTATCAGAGTCATCTTTCAGTTTATTAACCGTAACAATAATACCATTGTCCTTAATAGTGTTTATATTGTCATAGGTAACTAATACTGTTTGATTTTGGCACCACCACATGTTGTCATACAATGTTGTTTCACCAGATACTGCTTTTAGCCCATCTACTGTTGTATTAAAAGTCAGGAGAGAGCCTATGGTTATATCTGAAAAGTAACTTGCCGCCAGAGTAACTTCAGTACTTGTAGGAACTGCATTGTAAACTTCAGTAGGATCTCCCATACTTTCAAAATCGCCCTGCCCATTAGTAAGGCTAAGCATGTGCCAACCGTCATTAAAGCCCTCGCTACTGACACTTACTTGAAGTATGTCACCTTCGGAAGCATTTGTTAATATGCTTTTTTTCAGTTGAAATGCTCCACTATTATTATCATACTTGGAATTAGCTCCAAAATTGCTTGTCAGGTTTACGCCATTATAACTGAGAGTTACTTTTGTGACAGTACCGGTTGAATAATCGTTTTGAGGAGATATAGTAAAATCATTTGAACAACCAATAACGTCTGCATCAAGTAATACTTTTACAACAATTCCTGTGCCAGGATTCACACTGACACTTCGGTAAACACTTTCGCCATTCCAGCCGTTGTAGTAAATTATATTATCTCCCCATTGGTCACCTGAAACAGATAGATCCATATATATACAGATTTGGCTGCCCACTCGAGCTCCCTGAATACTAGTTTTTGGTATAGTCAACGAGGAACTACTCGTTATCGTTTGACTTCCCTCAAAGAGCGTTTTCGTCTGCAAGCTCTGCGCCCACGCTCCCACTGAGAGCATGGCGGTCATCATTAAAAGTAAAATTTTTTGTTTCATTGTTTTTTTTGTTTTTATGTTAATCATGAATAGTTGTCTTTTTTACTCATCGCCACCGCCGCTCGGGTCGGGAGTCGGATCGGGAGTCGGATCGGGAGTCGGATCGGGTGTGTCGCCGCCCTGGTCATCGGAGCCGCCATCGTCGGAACCACCATCGTCAGAGCCACCATCGTCAGAGCCACCATCGGATGAGCCTCCGCCATCGGTGCCGCCACCGCCGCCGCTGCTGGAAGAGCCGCCCTTCTTGGCGATGATCTGCTGGATGTAGCGCGTGAGTGCGGTGTTCCAGCGGGTGATGAACTCGTAGTAGGCCGTGGCGTCGTCGGCCATGAGGGCTGCTGCCTCGATGATGTCGAGCACGGCGTTGTAAGCCTTGTCGCAGTCCTTGCGGGCCTGCACCAGTGCGCCCTTCACCTTGCCGTTGGTCTCGTCGTCGCGCTGGCGGATGAGGGTCTTCATCTGGGTGTAGCACTCGCTGAGCACCTGCAGGGGCTGGGCGATGCCGAGCGTCTGGATGTGGCCGGCGAGCGCGGGCTGCTGGATGTCGGTGAGGAAGTTGCCCACCAGTCCCCACTCCTCGTCGTACTGTGCCGAGGTCTTGATGCCGTAGAGGCGGAACACGCGGTTGAGGGTCTCTGCCGCCTCGGCCTGGGGCTGGAACTCCTTGCCCAGCCATGCCAGCACCACCGAGTGGGCCGTGCCGTAGGCCAGGTCGCCGCGATGGTCGGTGTCCAGGATTTCCTGGCTCAGGTAGGAGCCTTGCTGAATCTTCAGGTACTTGTCCACCAGCGCCACCTGCTCCTCGAGTGCCGCCTGTCGCTTAGTGACGGCGGCGGCGGTGAAGCCTGCCGACTGCAGCTGCTCGGTGAACGCGGTCATGAACGAGAAGTACTGCGCATTGGTGAGCGCAGCCTTGTTGGGTCTCTGAAATTTTGCGTCCATAGTTTTTTTAGTTATTCGTTGTACTTCAGTTGTCTCATCGTTTTTAAGAAACCTTGCCGACACCCCTCGGGGCGTTTTCTTGACGTTAAGAAAGTGTGGCGACACCCTTCGTCAGGTTTTCTTAAGTCTAAGAAAGTGCGGCGACACCCCTCGTGGCGTTTCCTTAACGTTAAGAAAGTGTGCCGACACCCTTCGGCGGGTTTTCTGATTGCAAAGGTACGGCGATTTCCGCATACGCGCATATTCAGATGTAACACAAGGCTATTCAGATGTAACAAGTAAGAAAAAAAGCGGATGACAGCAAGAAGATGCGCCACGAAAGAATCGCGGCGCATCTTCTTAGTGGGGGCAGAATAAATGAGTGTTGGGTAAACCCCGTTGGAGTCGAGCTATAGCAGCTGCCCTATCCGCTCCACACTCAGGTTGAGGGACTTGGCTATGTCCTCGATGGACATGCCCGACTGGTGGAGCAAACGAATAGAAGTGGAGAGCTGAGCGTCACGCTCCTTGAGCTGGGCACCCTGCTCCTTGAGCTGGGCATCCTGCTCCTTGAGCTGGGCACCCTGCTCCTTGAGCTGGGCATCCTGCTCCTTGAGCTGAGCATCCTGCTCCTTGATCTGGACACCCTGCTCCTTGAGCTGGGCACCCTGCTCCTTGAGCTGGGCACCCTGCTCCTTGAGCTGGGCATCCTGCTCCTTGAGCTGGGCACCCTGCTCCTTGAGCTGGGCACCCTGCTCCTTGAGCTGGGCACCCTGCTCAGCCAATAGTTTTCGCTGGTTCATCAGCTCGGTGTCCTGTTCCTCGATGAGCGAGAAGTATTCGTCTTCCACGTTCATGTTATGGCGCATCTTCGAGTCGGCGGCGGCAGCCACAAGGCGCGTCACGATGCGCTGCATCTCAGCATCGTCGTCGTAAATCTCCTCGTCGATGGTTAGCGTCTGCTGCGATTTCACCGACGGGTCGGCTTTCGACTGGTCGAAGATGCTCAGCACCTGATCGAGACGGTTGCTGGCCTTGCGCTGGCGGCTGACAGGGCGCAGACGCGGAACCTGCACGATGATGCAGTCGTGCGTCAGACTATCGACAAAGGGATTGGGCAGGCCCTTTGTCACCGGGCGGTCATAGTAGTCCAGCGTCTGACGGCGGACATAGATGACTGGCTCTTCGATGTCGCCAAGGCAGTGCCCCAGCAGGTAGATGGTCACCATCGGGATGCCATAGACGCGCTTACGGCGTGGCGGCACGTCATCACCGTCCGGCGAGTAGGTGTTCGTGGCGTCGGCATACTGCTTGCCCAGATACTGGCGGAAGCGGAGCGTCTCCGTGGGCACCCACGTCTTCTGCAGTTCCACCAGGATGAGATGGTCTTCGCCCTGCGCGTCGCGCACGGTGGCTCCGAAGTCTATGCGGAAGATGCTCAGACGGTCCTGGTCGATGTTGTCGTACTCATGGGGGCGCATCTTCACATCGACAATGTTCTCTTTCAGAAGGGCAGAGAGAATGGTGCGGGCCACGCGCTCGTCCTCCATCAGATACTTGAAAACGATGTCGTAAATAGGGTTTGCTACTATCATAACTGCTGTGCTTTTACAATCTGTCGGCAAAGATACGAACTTTTGCCGAAAGTGCCAAACACTATGCAAAAAAATACAGTAAATGGGAAACTTGAATTAACTTACTTAATGACAACCTTTTTACCACCTATGACGTAGATGCCCTTTCGAGGCTGCATCACGCGGCGGCCCTGCAGGTCGTAGACATACTGTGAATCGACTGTCTGCAAATCGTCAACAGTCTTGACGCCCGTTGTGGTGTCGTCGCCGGGCTTCTTCACCAGCTCTACCTTGGCAATCTTCAGCGTGGCGCTGGCGGCCTGCCAGTCCTGGAAGAAGCCTATGCGGGTAATGCTGGCACCGGGCAGGGCGCTGAAGTAGGCCGTGGCCTTGGTGGCACCTTGGGCGACGCTGCCAATGGTGGTGCCGCACCAGCTGGCATCGTCTGTCACTTCGGCGTTGATGGTCAGACCGCTGACGGGAACGGCCTCTGCAAAGGTCACGACGACCTTCTCGTAGTCGTCGCTGAGGATGGCGGGGTCGAACGACCAGAAGGAAGCCCAGGTGTAATTGTTGATGGTGACGGACTGCGTGTCGGCATCCTTGGTGTAGCCCTCGGAGTCTTCAGCGGGCTCGCTCAGGTCGGCGAAGGTCAGCTCTGTCACTGCACCCGTGCTGTTGGCTTTCACCACGGCACTGGTGATGGTGATGACAGCAGGGTCGGCTCCGCCTTCCCAGTCGCCATGACTGAATCCTATCTTCGAAATGCCGCCACTGAAGGCAAAGTCGGCCTTGATGGCCGTGGTTCCCTCGGGAACATCGAGGCTCTGTGTCTCGCCGCCCTCGTAGGTGATAGTGAAAGTGACGTGTGTACCGACAGTGGGTTCCATAGCGAAGTCCACACCGCAATAGTCGTCCTGGCTGAGGGCTGCCTCGAACTGCCAGCCGCCACCGGCGGCCCAGTTGCTGAAGTTAAGTGTGGGCGCAGCTGAGTTGTCGAAGCCCCAGTCGCCGAAGGCTACGGTCTCAGAGGCGTTGAGGGTTAAGTCACTTGCAGCCTGTACACTGAGTGCCAGGGCAGTCATCAAGAAAAGTAAAAATCTCTTTTTCATTGTTGTTTTTGTTTTTTTGTTATTGATATGAATAGTTGTCGGTTTCTTGTCGAATTGTGGTTACAAAGGTACGGCGATTCCTGCATACGCACATATTCAGGTGTAACGCGAGGCTATTCATTTGTAACATGAAAGGGAAGTAAGCGGATGATGTCAATAAAAAGGGAAGAGACGCACCTCGCACGGCACGTCTTTCCCAAATAAAAAAAACTACTAACTACTAACTAAAACTACTAACTACCTTTACTTGATAACAATCTTTTTACCATTGATAATGTTGATGCCCTTCACAGGAGCAGCGACGCGCTGGCCACTGATGGTATATATCGCTCCATTTCCGTTCTGTGGAGCAGCGACTGCATTGATGCCAGATTCTGCGCCAGCCTTCTTCACCAGCTCCACCTTGGCAATCTTCAGCGTGGCGCTGTCGGCCTGCCAGTCAAGGAAGAAGCCTACGCGGGTGATGCTGGCTCCGGGAAGGGCGCTGAAGTAGGCCGTGGCCTTGGTAGCGCCTTGGGCGACGCTGCCAATGGTGGTACCACACCAGCTGGCATCCTCTGTAACTTCTGCATTGATGGTCAGACCGCTGACGGGAACGGCCTCGGCAAAGGTCACGACAACCTTCTCGTATTCGTCGCTGAGGATGGCGGGGTCGAACGACCAGTAGGAAGCCCAGGTGTATTGGCTGATGGTGACGGACTGCGTGTCGGCATCCTTGGTGTAGCCCTCGGAGCCTTCAGCGGGCTCGCTCAGGTCGGCGAAGGCCAGTTCCACAACCTCGCCCGTGCTGTTGGCCTTCACCACGGCACTGGTAATGGTGATGTTGGCACCGTTCTCGTTGGCCGTAGCCTCCCAGTCGCCATACTTGAAGCCAATCTTCGTGATGCCGCCGTCGAAGGCGAAGTCGGCCTTGATGCCGGTGCTGCCCGTGGGCACGTCGATGCTTTGCTCGGCACCGCCCTCATAGTTGATAAAGAAGGTGACGTGCGTCTCGGTGGTTGCCTCGAAAGCGAAGTCCACACCGCAATAGTCGTCCTGGCAGAGGGCTGCCTCGAACTGCCAGCCGCCACCGGCCGACCAGTTGCTGAAGTTAAGTGTGGGCGCTGCTGAGTTGTTGAAGCCCCAGTCGCCGAAGGCTACGGTCTCAGAGGCGTTGAGGGTTAAGTCACTTGCAGCCTGTGCACCGAGTGCGAGGAAGGCTGCTGCAATAAGGGTAAAAATCTTTTTCATAATCGTTAAATATTAAAGAGTTTTTGAGTTATTTGAGTTATTGAGTTTCTGAGTTTTTGAAAACTTATAAACTTACAGACTTATAAACTTACGAACTT
>FLNV01002146.1_pt1 | contig 10350 bp, 9 predicted proteins | sample 1140351 | NCBI WGS metagenome assembly FLNV01 (sample SAMEA3878207, study PRJEB12797) | bioreactor metagenome | biome: Moose rumen | place: Sweden | collected 2011-10 | reverse complement strand
TGCTCATTTGGGAGACATGATGCAGAAAGCCTTGCGATATCTGAACAAATTCTGGAAGCAACTCTTCACTTATAGAAAGGATGGAAGGTATGGCATTGATAATAATATCGCTGAGCGTAACATACGACCGTTGACAGTTGAACGGAAGAACTCTCTATTCTTTGGCAATCATGCCAAGGCTGAGATGTCTGCCTTGTATCATACATTCATCGCCACTTGCCAGATGATGGGGCTGTCTGTGTTGAGGTATTTTAAGGACCTCTTTGCAGCCATTGCTGCAGGAAAAACTGATTACAAAAATATGTTGCCGATGACTCTTGGTGTTTGCAAGGCAGCTTAAAAAACAATAAAAAACTTAGTCGATTTTTACTTTGGTTACCGGAAAAGGGAACTTTTTAGGGCTATACGTCAAAATTGGCTGCTAACTGATTTCATTCTAGAACTCTTCATTAAAAAAGATGCTGCACCATATGTAAGCGTCTCAATAAAAGTAGATCATGTATCCCGAAGATTTACAGGGTATGGAGCTTCTGAAGGGCAGGTTATTCAAGCAGGCCATTTTAAGGCAAACTATGAAGTAGAAACAGAGCTTACTGTAACTATACAGAATGAATCTCCTGATACATTATATCAGCTTGAGGTAGGCTTTACTCCAAACATGTATACACAGAAATTCTCTTTAATAGATAGTCGTGTGAATAAGCTACAACCTCTAAAAGGTAACGAGCATTTCAATTTCACATTACGAATATTGAATAACTATTATGATGTGTATCACCAAGATGTTGATAAAGACATTCAGAGGATTTATAAAGTTGGAAAAGATACAAGCCTTTTAAATGGGTCAAAGGTAGTCATAAAGTATTTGGATTCTAAACATAAGACCATTTTTAAAACAGAAATCATTAAGTGATATGATAGTATCGGAATAACCCTCCGCAGATAGGCAGTCAGAGGTATATGGCTATTCACCGCAGAAGTTACCTCATGGCAATCGGAAATAAAAAAATCAGCAAGCGCTGGAAGATATGATTTCTTCCAGCGTTTGCTTCGTTTATATGATGGTATCGGATTGAAATGTACCACTTGCCTTTGCCAACGTCGGACGAAATTCAGTCAGCAGGATCGGACAGAATATAAAGACGAGATGACTAAGAAAAGATTGATACGATTTTATTACTTTTTGATATAAATGGTATCTTGAAACGAAAGAAATGGGGTCTATTGATGTTAAATCTATGAAAAATTTCGATTATATGGATTATTTTATGTAATTTTGCGGCCATAATAAATAGAACTAAAACTTAGCCCCATGAGACCGTATCCTGTTAATGTCGTTGCAGACAGCATTCTGTTGAAATTGAATGCTGATGAAGATTGCTATGTAGTTAACTTAAAACTGCAAAAACTGGTTTACTATGTTCAGGCATGGAATTTCGGTAAAAATGGCGATGCTTTTATGACTGGCGATTTTGAAGCGTGGGTTCACGGACCCGTGAATAGGGAGCTTTATGATCGTTTTAAGGATAGCAAGTCGCTTTATTCACTTATTGGAAAAGAAGATCTGATAGATGGGGATGCTATAAGTAAGCTTTCGGATGAGGATTCCGAATTCATAGATTTAATACTCGATAACTATGCATCTTTTAATCCTGCTGATTTGGAAAGGATGACTCATAACGAGACTCCATGGCAGGAAGCTAGGAAAGGATACGGCCCGCTTGATCGTTGTACAAATACCATTAGTAATGAATTAATGATGAAGTACTATGGGGAAAGGTGGGCGAAAACTAACTAATGGTATTGATGGCAGAGCCAAGGGTAGAACTTTGCTTTTAAATACACCAACAAGTAGTGGAAAGCGGTTAACTAAAGGTTTTGAGAAAACTCATCTCAGTTTCTCGTTCTTATATTTTAGACAGATACCTTTTTTTGAACTTGACGACCAAGATAACAGATGGTTTGTCAGTCTGTTAGAGCGTTTGAAAGATTTATCTGGGAAAAGCTCTAGTATACTTGGGGATACAACAGCAAAGCAAGCTTATCGAATACATCCTATTGCTTGGACACAAACAAATATTCCAATTAAAAAGTCAGATTTGGATTGGATTCCTAAAGAGTATTTGGATAATACGGAAATAGAGTTCTTGCAGTTTGAGATAACCCAATCTACAGGACGTGTAGTTGGCTTTTTTAATGAGACAAATGAGGTGTTTAATATAGTTTTGCTTGATCCTAAGCATAATATCCAGCCTACTAAATCAACAGGATATAAAGTTGATAAGACTCATTATTGCCCAACTGATTATGAAGAACTGCTTGAGCAATTAAATACTGGCTCAGCCTCTGAGAAGCATATTTCACGATCTGCCCAGGTTGTTTGGATTGAAGAGGATTTGCTTCAAGTGTTTTATAAGTACAAGCCATTTGATTTGTGCCAGGAACTTGAAGAGTTCTTATTGTCAAAGATTTAAGTAAATAATGGCAAAGAATATCGAAATTTCCAAAGTAAAAGAGGCTTTGCGGCATAAGGCAAATCCTTATCCACTTGAATTATGGATGAAATCATTTGCAGATGGTGGTGATATGCTGGAGGAAAGTTCTCTATATGGTTATATCCCCATTCGGTTGGTCGCATTGATAGAGGATAGTGTAAGAGATGAATATGCTCTTATTATTGATGACAAGAGATACCGCAATAATCTTACTGAGCTTATCAACAAGAACATTCCGCTGAATGTGGATGTGCTATCCAGTTTACAAGACGATGTGGTTTCTATAGGAGAATATTTTTCATACTCTCTATCATGCAACGGGATTGAGGATATTATTAAAAATCTTAGTAAGCTTCTCTGTTGCTCGTTTCATGACGAAATAAGGAGAGAGTTAGGTGAAGAAACCAATTCTGTTTTGAATATGGTTGGGAGAGTCTTTAATGAAAGGCATGTTCTCTGCCACGAATCCTCTGTTGAACCTGGATACGATAAGAAAACAATAGTATCTTATATACAGGCGGTTTTACGTTTTATAGAAACCATAAGGAACATAATTCAAGACAAACTTTTCCCTGACTCTCCTCAAACAACTGAGGAAATGATAACTGAAGCAATTAAAGAATTTAGGGCAGCAGATAGAGAGCTGGAGGAAACGATACAGATAATAAAGGATAATGATCTAGATGGCCTGATTGAGGAAATGGGTAGCTTGTCGTTTATTGAAAAATGGAGAGAATATAGGGAATCACGGGCTAAAATAGATTCTAATTCTTTTGAGGATGGAAGTATCCAACCAATAATTTACTATGGAAGTCTGACAACAACGACAAGATGGTTAATCAAGGAACTACAGTCTACTTATAAATCTGTTTTAAGGTCTGCAAAGAATTAAAAGAAGTTTGCTCCCCGACTATTTCTTATACTTCTTGCTGAACAGGTCAGAATGAGTGCCAGTGTTTAAAAGCACAAGGACAAGCTCTTGATTGCGTATCTCCCAAACATTACTCATCCATCTATTTCCTTGATAAGGTCGTCAAGGCTGTCGTACTCATATACACGACCTTCGTCGAGGTCACGAAGGGAACGCTCGTAAGAAGAGAGACGTTTTGTACGCGGTACAGTAATTCTTCCTACGCCTTTGAGCAAACTGATAGCCTTTTTGATATCTTTCAGCATCGACATGTCTTCGATGTTGACCAAAATCTGCCCTTTAGAGGGTGTTGTTACCACATTAGCCATAGTTATCTTGTCTTATTATCCGCTGCAAAGATACAACATTTTTTTTATTCACGAATGATTAAACGCGAAAAAATCTTCATAATGTGGTATAATGGCATGCTTCTTTTATATGATGGTGGTAGTCAGGGGGATGGTAGTCAGGGGGACAGATTCTGACTATTCAACGCAGAAGGTATCACATAACTATCGGGAATAAAAAAACAGCAACCGCTGGAAGAAATCATATCTTCCAGCGGTTGCTGATTTTATTGGTAAAATCGGCGAAACGGTACCACTGTAGCGTTTGAATCGGTACCAAATATGATAGTTATTGGCTTCTGCTTGTTCGTCATTTGAGGTCTGTCACGGCCTTTGAATGTGATCGAGTCAAGGGTTAGCGTGCTATCCATAATGTAGTGCTCACTCGTTTTTTTGAATCCTATGTACTCCCTGTTGCGTTGAATAGGAGGAGGAATGGGGAACTATGATTTCTGATAGATGTTTTTTCTAGTATGGGATTTACAGCACAGAAGTCTATAATACTGCGGTAACGCAAAAAAAAAATGGGTTACCGCAGTAAAATAACGCACTATTTGTTTTGAGTTTCAATAAAAAATGCTATCTTTGCACCAAAAATAAGCGCATCGAATATGGAAAATAAAAACATCATAGTGGGCAGGCATCAAGAAATGGCATTCCTGCATGAAATTCTCAGTTCTCCCAAGGCTGAGTTAGTTGCTGTTTACGGACGTAGGCGTATCGGCAAAACATTTCTCATTGATAAGACGTTTGATGCAAAATATGATTTCTATACTACTGGTATCTACGAAGCTACTCGTAAAGAACAACTGACCAACTTTGCGACCCAACTTGGCATCTATGCAAAAAAGAGGTACAAGGTTCCCAAGGATTGGATGGAGGCGTTCTTTATGCTTCGTGAGTATATAGAGACTTTGCTTGACAAAGAACGTATAGATATTTTCATTGACGAACTCCCATGGCTTGATACCCCCCGTTCGCGTTTCCTTAAAGCTTTTGACTTGTTTTGGAATGGCTGGGCTTCGAAACATGACAATATCAAACTAATTGTTTGTGGATCGGCAACGACCTGGATGACAAACAAGTTGCTTGGCGATAAGGGTGGACTGCACAATCGGGTGACGAAGCAAATCTATCTGCGTCCATTCAATCTCAGTGAGACAGAGGAGTTCCTGAAGTTGCGAGGCTTTGATTTATCGCGCCAGCATATTATAGAAACCTACATGGCAGTTGGTGGAACACCATATTATCTTGATCTGATGAGTCGAAGTCTGAGTGTTGCTCAGAACTTAGATGCGTTGTTTTTCTCAGAGAATGCACCACTCCAAAAAGAGTATAATTTCCTCTATAAGTCTCTTTTTAAGGAGTCCCGTCTCTATCGTCGTGTTGTTGAAGTGCTTTCGAAGCAGATGAAAGGAATGACAAGACAGGAACTGATCCGGGACATAGGAGTTGAAGATAACGGCTATTTTTCCGATGTTCTCGATGATTTATGTAATTGCGACTTTATCCGTAGTTATAATTCATTCGGAAAATCAGAACGTGACATGATGTATCAGCTTACAGACCTCTATTCTTTGTTTTACCTCCGTTTCGTAAAGAACTATCATGGAGGTGACGAACACTATTGGAGTCATCTGGGGCAGGATATTTCCAGTTGGGAGGGTTACGCTTTTGAACAGGTTTGCCTGCATCATATTCCTCAAATCAAGCATAAGTTGGGCATCAGTGGTGTCTTGACAAATGTATGTTCATGGTCGTGTAAGCCATATATTGGTAAGGATGGCGAAGAGCATAAGGGCGCTCAGATAGACCTGATTATTGACCGTGGTGATAAAACCATTAACCTCTGCGAGATGAAGTTCACTAACAAACCCTTTGCAATTTCTGCAGAATATGCACAACGAATGTTGGAACGGCGTGATACATTCCGTGAGGTTACTGGTACTAATAAGTCCCTTCACTTGACTATGGTGACTTCTGCAGGTTTGGTGCACAATGCAGGATGGCAAAGTATAAATAATGAGGTAGACGTTGATGATCTTTTTCATGAATAGTAGTAATAAACGAAATTAATATAGTCAGGGGGACAGGCTGACTGCCTTCATTTAAAACTTTCCAATTCTTTCCAATCCAACAAGAATTGGAAAGGTGGCAGTCATGACTGCCCTGAAAGAAAAATGGAATTTCCTTTGGTTTTTCGCTTAATTTGCACTACCTTTGCAACCGATTTGATGGGAGTATGCAGGAGATAGATCTGAATAATAAGACGATACTGGTGACTGGGCATGCGGGGTTTATCGGTAGTAACCTGGTGCAGAGGCTGTTTGCAGAGATGGAGTGCGGCACGATTGTGGGCATCGACAACATGAACAGCTACTACGACCCGGCACTGAAGAGGTATCGTCTGGAGAAACTGGATAAGGCGAAGCCTGCGGGGATTGATTATCGGTCCGTGGTGGGCGATATCAGCGATAAGACGCTGGTAGACAGGCTGTTTGCGGAGTACGGGTTTGATGTCGTCGTTAACCTGGCTGCGCAGGCGGGCGTGAGGTACTCGATCGAGAATCCAGATGCGTATATCCAAGCGAATATCATAGGGTTTTATAATATCCTCGAGGCGTGTCGGGGGATTGCCCACCTGGTGTATGCTTCATCGAGCTCGGTGTATGGAGGAAATACGAAGGTGCCGTTTTCGACGGATGACAGGGTGGATAACCCGGTGTCGCTGTATGCCGCGACGAAGAAGAGCAACGAGCTGTTCGCGCACTGTTACTCGAAACTGTATGATATTCCCACGACGGGACTGAGATTCTTTACCGTCTATGGTCCTGCGGGAAGGCCTGACATGGCGTACTTCGGGTTTACGGACAAGCTGTTGAAGGGCGAGAAGATCAGGATATTCAACTACGGCAACTGCCAGCGCGACTTTACCTACGTGGATGATATCGTGGAGGGTATCGTGCGGGTGATGAAGAGGGCGCCTTCCAGACAGGTCGGTGATGACGGACTGCCCATCCCACCGTATGCTGTGTATAACATCGGCGGCGGACAGCCGGAGAACCTGTTGGACTTCGTGCAGATACTGCAGGAGGAACTGGTGCGGGCGGGTGTGCTGCCTGAGGATTTCGACTTCGAGGCGCATAAGGAACTGGTGCCTATGCAACCCGGGGATGTGCCAACGACGTATGCGGATGCCTCGGCCCTGGAGCGCGACTTCGGCTTCAAGCCAAAGGTCACGCTGAGAGAAGGGCTCAGGGCTTTCGCAGAGTGGTATAAATTTTATGGAGAAACGAAGAAATAGGATTTACCTCTGTCTGGCTCGGATGAGCGAGGCGGGGCTGGAACAGAAATATATCAAGGAGGCCTTTGATACGAACTGGGTGGTGCCGTTGGGACCGAATGTCAACGGCTTCGAGAAGGACCTGGAGGAGTTCGTGGGCCAAGGGAAACGGGTCGTCGCTCTGTCGAGTGGTACGGCTGCTGTCCATTTGGCTCTTATCGCCTGTGGGGTCGGACCCGGGGATGAGGTGATAGTGCAGAGTTTCACGTTCTGTGCATCGAGTCATCCGATAACGTATCTGGGTGCGACACCGGTGTTCGTCGACTCGGAGAAGGACTCGTGGAACATGGATCCGGAGCTGCTCGAGGAGGCGATACGCGACAGAATAGCCAAGACGGGCAGGACTCCGAAGGCCATCGTGCCTGTGGCGCTGTATGGCATGCCCTATCAGATTGACAGGATTATGGCGATTGCCGACAGGTATGGGATTCCTGTTGTGGAGGACGCGGCAGAGGGATTCGGATCGAAGTTTGACGGACAGGTGCTGGGGACGTTTGGTAAGTACGGTGTGCTGTCGTTTAACGGTAATAAGATGATCACGACCTCAGGTGGCGGTGCACTGATTACGCCTGATGAGGAGAGTTGGCGGGAGATTATGATGTACGCCACGCAGTATCGGGAGAGCTATCCGTACTATCAGCACGAGAAGATAGGGTATAACTATCGGATGAGTAATATCTGTGCAGGGATAGGTCGCGGGCAGATGACTGTGGCGGATGAGCATATCGCGCATCATCGCCATGTGCAGGGGATGTATGAGGAACTGTTGGCTGACGTCCCTGGCATCAAGGTGCATAAGCAGCCGGCCCTTCGACAGGCTCAGGGGCCTGTATACGATAGCAATTACTGGCTCTCCACCATCACTCTCGATGAAAACGTCAAGGTCAAAGGCCAGGAGAATGCCTACAAGACCATGGTGACAGGTGCTGTGGGCGGAGCTGCAGGAGTCATTCACGCAGCAGAGAGCGCAGTTACCGACTGCCAGCCGAATGACAACGTAGAGGCTCTGCGTATCGCCCTCGACCAAGCCAGTATCGAGGCAAGGCCTGTGTGGAAGCCCATGCACAAGCAGCCAGTGTATAAGGATGCACCAGCGTATGTGAATGGGGTGAGCGAGGAGATCTTCAAGGTCGGGATGTGCCTGCCTACCGGGCCGTGCGTATCAGACGAGGATGTGGAGTACATCGTAGAAACAATAAAAAGCGTTATAGAGATATGAAGTCATTCAGAAATATATTGGGCTGGTATTTTTCGAAGAAATCCCTTCCCTACTGGCTGGTGCTGATGATGGACAGCGTGATAATCGTCGCGTCGGCCATCGTCGTGTATTGGCTGTTCCACGGGGGCTATGAGACACTCGACCATTTCCCGGGACTGATGCGCTCACTGGGCATCTACCTGCTCATCAGCATCGTGTCGTTCCGTATCTTCCATACATATTCGGGCATCGTGAGATATTCATCGTTTGTCGACCTCGAACGCGTAGGCTATGCCAATATGCTGGCCTTGGCAATCGCCATCGGCATCCACTACCCGATGTATCAGGCGCCCGACGGTCTGCTGGCCCCCCTGTCGACTCGTGAGCTGATAGGCACCTACGCCACAGCGACAGTGCTGATGTGGGGCATGCGAATACTCGTGAAGAGCCTCTACGACCTCTCTGCCTCTGACGGCAGGGCCATGCGTGCACTCATCTACGGTGTGCAAGATGGTGGTGTGGGTCTGGCAAAGAACATACGAACCCAGCGCCCCGCCCGATTCCAGCTGTGCGGCTTCATCGCCCACGAACAGGGCTACGGCCATCACAGTCTGATGGGTGTGAAGGTGTACGAGACCCTCGACGAGGTGCGCGGGGCCTTAGGACGACGTGACATCGAGGCGGTGCTGATATCGCCCCTGCGCAACGGTGACTTCCGCAACGAACAGGAGCTGCAGGACCTGCTCATCAAGGCCGGGGTGAAGATTTACATGTCGGCCGGCGAGATGGAGTGGGACGGAAAGACTGACGTGAGCCGACTCGCACTGCGCGAGGTGAGCGTGGAGGACCTCCTGCCGCGTGAGGAGATATCGGTTGACATGGCAGCTGTCGGCAAACAGTTGAAGGGCCGTCGTGTGATGGTGACGGGGTCGGCAGGATCCATCGGTTCGGAGCTGGTGCGTCAGATAGCCGCCCTGCGTCCATCGGCCCTGCTGCTCGTTGACCAGGCAGAGACCCCGCAGCACGACATCCGCCTGATGATGGCCCGTGAGTGGCCGTATATCGAGTGTCGTACTGTCGTGGCAGACATCTCCAACATGGTGCGTATGGAAGACCTCATCGGTTCGTTCCGCCCCGACTACGTGTTCCACGCTGCGGCATATAAGCATGTGCCTATGATGGAAGACGACCCAGGCGAGGCTGTATTGAACAACGTGTTAGGCACGAAGGTTGTGGCCGACCTGAGTGTGCGCTATGGCGTGAGGAAGTTCGTGATGGTGTCAACCGACAAGGCCGTGAACCCGACGAACGTGATGGGCTGTTCGAAGCGTATCTGCGAGATCTATGTACAGAGCCTGAACAACAGTCTCCGACGGGGCAGCACACAGTTTGTAACGACCCGCTTCGGCAACGTGCTCGGTTCTAGCGGATCGGTGATACCACTGTTCCGCGAACAGATAAAGGCGGGCGGACCAGTCACCGTGACCCATCCCGACATCATACGTTACTTCATGCTTATCCCAGAGGCCTGTGAACTGGTGCTCGAGGCGGGCACGAAGGGCATGGGCGGTGAGATCTTCGTCTTCGACATGGGCAAACCTGTGAGGATTGCCGACCTGGCCGACAGGATGATCCGTTTGTCGGGTGCCCAGGGCGTGGAGATACGATACACGGGCCTGCGCTCGGGAGAGAAACTCTATGAGGAGGTGCTGAGCGACGAGGAGAACACTAAGCCGTCGTTCCACGAGAAGATACGCATCGCAAAAGTGCGCCAGTATGACTATGAGACAGTGGAGAAGGATGTCAGCGAACTCATCTCTCTGGCCTCTTCCTCAGCCGATGGCATGGCCATCGTTCGCAAGATGAAGGATATCGTGCCGGAGTACAAATCCAACAACTCCGTATACAGCACCCTCGATCGGAATCGCTAGACTGCTAACGCGAGGTGAGGTCGATGGCGAGGGAGAGGCCACCGAAGAAATCACGGACGTTGAGGAGGCCGGCCTGGAGGAGAATAGCGGTGTTGGGACCGGCAAAGGGAAGGGGTATTCTGCAGT
>FLNV01000313.1_pt1 | contig 10410 bp, 6 predicted proteins | sample 1140351 | NCBI WGS metagenome assembly FLNV01 (sample SAMEA3878207, study PRJEB12797) | bioreactor metagenome | biome: Moose rumen | place: Sweden | collected 2011-10 | reverse complement strand
GGTTCGAGTCCTGTATACTCCACAAGCAACATTAAGCGTGCCACATTCTTATGTGGCACGCTTTTTTCTGACGCTGAGCTCAAGCCTATAAAAGCATAGAAAAGAGCGTGCCACTGCATCATGTGACACGCTCTTTTTGTACTAATTCTAAAGTTCAAACTTCAAATTTCAAACTTCAAAATTTGTTTATTTCACCGGGCTGGTCATACCAACCTCAATCACGTTGCCGCTCTGGAACACCTTCTTGGCGAAGTCCTGGATTTCCTTTGCGCTGATCTCGTCTACCATGGCGTCGTAGCCGGTCACCTCATCGAAGTTGTAACGGGTCTTCTTCACCAGAGAGCTCATCCAGTAAGCGTTCTTCTTCAAATCCTCGGCATGCTTGCGGTGCATATACTCCTTCACCTTCTGAAGATCCTCTGCCTTCGGACCGTCGGCACACATCTCGTCTACACCGGCATAGACCAGCTCGGTCATACGCGCACGCTTCTCTGGTGCTGTCGGCAACTGAACGATGAACTCAGCGATTTCCTCTGGATAGTCACTTACACTACCCTGGGTCGGAACACCGTATGCGCCACCCTCATCCTCACGAACACTCTCGGTGTAGTGCATCGTCATCAACTGCTGGAGCATATCCATTACCATCTCATTGCGAGGAGTATCTTTCATCGGTGTGTGGTACAGGAATATCACGATGGCATTAGGTGTCTGCAATTCCTTCTCGAACACGTTCACCTTCTTGCCCTTGGCAATACGCTGGTCAACACCCTTCATCTTCTCGCTGCCCTTCAATACTGGCAGAGAACCAAGATACTTCTCAAACAGCGGAGTAGCCTCGTCGATGTTGATGTCACCTACGAAATAGAACTCGAAGTCGTCGCCGTCGGCAAAACGCTCCTTGTAAATCTCAAGCATGCGGTCATAGTTCATCTTGTCCACATCGTCTGCCTTCATGCGCTTTGCACGGACGTTGTTGTTGTAAACCACGCTGATTACGGTGTCCTGCAATGCTGTGGTCGGAGCCAAATCCTGGTTGGCAAGGGTCTGCTTGGTGCGGTCAACGAATGACTTGAACGCATCGTCATCACGGCGCGGAGAGGTGAAGGTCAGGTAAGTCAGCTGAAGCATCGTCTCGAAGTCTTTCACAACGCACTGGCCACGCACACCTTCTGTACGGTGGTCGATTGTCGGAGTGGCACTGGCCTGGATGCCGGCGAGACGTTTCTTCAAGTTCGTAGCACTGAAATTGCCATAACCGCCAAGCGTTACCTCGTCGATGCTACCTGCGTTCAGGTACTCATCGTTGCTGTAGTAGGAGTCACCACCCCAGCTTACGGCACGCATGGAGATACTGTTAGGTGTATAGTCGGTCTTCTTCACGTGAATCACAACACCGTTGTTCAATGTGATTACCTTGCTGTCGTAATCGCCGTCCTTCACGCTCTTCACCTTGCTGCCCGGCAACTCTGTGGTAATCAGCGGATCGGTGTTCACCTCTTCAACGTATGCCTCTATGTTCTCAGCCTGTACTTTCTTCAGCACACCGACGAGCTCATCCTTGGCAGGAAGAACGATGCCGTCCTTCTCAGGAGTGAACATCACAAGCACAAGGTTGGAGTCGTTCTCTGTGATACTCTCTTTAAGTGCCTCGTTGATCATGCTGACAGGAAGACTCGGAACCAGCATCTTCATCGCCTGGTACTCGACCTCGATTCCGGGCATGGCATCACCGTCAAGGAAATGACGAACGCACTGGTTCACATAGCGGGTGTTCTCAACCTTGTCCTTCTTGGCATAACGGTCCTCCAACTGTGACAGATACTCTTCCTTGAAGCGGTCGAACTCACTCTCCGTGAAGCCAAAGCGGGCGGCACGGAGCATCTCACGATAAAGGGCTGCCAACGCCTCATCTTGACCGTTTTCCTTGAACAGGACAATACCGGTCATAGCGTCCTTAGTCTTGGCCACGAAAAACTCGTCGTCTGCCACCTGGGCTGCGATGAACGGGGGATTCGGCTTCTGAAGCATCTCTTCTATACGGCTGTCGAACATGCTGCTCACGGCTGCATTGAAATAGTCGCTAATCAGCTTCAAGGCACTGCCTTTCTGCTCGCGGGTCATATTGTCGTGCTTCATCATCAGCATAATCATGTTGCTGGTCTGCTCCTTGTCCTTTTGGATGCTTACCAGCGGCTCGGCGGTGTCAGGTACAGGGAAGTACTCGCGGACAGCAGCATCAGCGGCTGGTGCCTGGATGTCGGCGAAAATCTCCTTGATTTTGCTTTCAGTGCGGTCCACGTCAACGTCTCCAACCACGATGATTCCCTGGAGGTCGGGACGGTACCATTTCTTATAGTAAGAACGGAGGTCGTCGTAAGGGAAGTTCATCACGATGTCCATCGTGCCGATTGGCATACGGTCTGCGTACTTCGATCCTGGATAGATGTCAGGAAGAGCACCCTCATACATCCTCTGCATGGCACTGCGGCGCATTCGCCATTCCTCGTTGATCACACCACGCTCCTTGTCGATCTCGTCGTCTTCCAGCAGCAGGTCGTGGCTCCAGTCGTGGAGAATCAGAAGGCAGGAGTCTACGGAGCCGAGGCTCGTGGACTTCACGTTGTTGATGTTATAGACAGTCTCGTCAAAGCTCGTGTAGGCGTTCAGGTTCTCACCGAACTTCACGCCGATGCTCTCAAGATAGGTCTTCAGCTTGTTGCCGGGGAAATGGGTCGTACCGTTGAAGCACATATGCTCCAGGAAATGGGCCAGACCACGCTGGTTGTCATCCTCCTGCATCGAACCCACTTTCTGGGCGATGTAGAAGTCTACTCGCTGCTCCGGCCACTCGTTGTGCCGGATGTAATAAGTCAGGCCGTTGTCCAGTTTTCCCGTGCGTACGTTCGGATCCAAGGGCAGGGGCTGATCCATTTGGGCGAAGGCGGTCATGCTCAGAAGCATACCAATCGCCATCATGAATAACTTTTTCATCTTTTTGGGTTTGTTGTTAAAATAATGTTATAGTCGTATTTTTGATTTGAGTAAAAACTCATTTCTGACCATTTAGACGCAGAAACTTCATAAAAACTACAAGGAAATCGTATTTTTTTGTTTTTTTGCTTTTTTTCTCGCTTGTCGTCCTATGCCGCAACATCGTTGCGGCCCCTGGCTCTGAGCTTTTTCTGTCCAATTAACTAAAGCCCTAAACTCTAAACCCTAAACTCTCAACTACTTGAATCCCTTCTTCTCGTCCAGCGCATGCTTCGGATAGTCCACAGTGTAGTGGAGTCCGCGGCTCTCCTTGCGTTCCAGGGCCTGACGGGTGATGAGGTAGCCTACGTTGATCATATTACGCAACTCACAGATGTCGCGGGTCGGCTTCACTTTCTTGAACAGGTGCTCTGTCTCCTCGAAAAGCAGGTCCAGACGCTCCCAGGCACGGTGAAGACGAAGGTCGGAACGAACAATGCCAACGTAGGTCGACATGATCTGGCCAACTTCCTTCACGTCCTGGGCAATCAGCACCTTCTCCTCGTTTGTCAGCGTTCCCTCGTCGTTCCATTCTGGAACCTTGTCGTTGAAATCGTAGTCATCAACCACCGACAGAGAATGCTTCGCGGCTGCGTCTGCATAAACCACGGCCTCTATCAGGGAATTGGAGGCCAGACGGTTGCCACCGTGAAGACCCGTGCAGGAACATTCGCCGATGGCGTAAAGCCGCAGGATGCTGGAGCAGCCGTCAAGGTCTACCTTGATTCCACCGCACATATAGTGGGCTGAAGGAGCAACGGGGATATACTCCTTGGTGATGTCTATGCCTATCGACAGGCATTTTGCGTAGATATTCGGGAAATGGTGCTTCGTCTCCTCAGGGTCTTTGTGGGTCACGTCGAGGCAGACATGGTCTAGCGCATGGATCTTCATCTCGTTGTCGATGGCACGGGCTACGATGTCACGTGGGGCAAGACTCAGCCGCTCATCGTATTTCTGCATGAACTCCTCGCCGTTGGGCAAACGCAATATGCCGCCGTAACCGCGCATCGCCTCCGTGATGAGGTAAGCGGGATGCGTCTCCTGCGGGTTGAACAACACGGTCGGGTGGAACTGAACAAACTCCATGTCTTTCACCTTGCCTTTGGCACGGTAGACCATGGCGATGCCGTCGCCCGTCGCAATATTGGGATTCGAAGTGGTGGCATAGATGGCGCCGGTGCCGCCTGTGGCCATCAGCGTGATTTTCGAAAGGTAGGTATCCACCTTGCCGGTCTCGGGGTTCAGCACGTAGGCACCGTAGCACTCTATGCCGGGAGTACGGCGGGTCACACGCATGCCGAGGTGGTGCTGTGTGATAATCTCAACGGCAAAATGATTTTCAAGCACTTCGATATCGGGATTCCGGCGGACAGCCTCTATCAGGCCGCGCTGTATCTCGAAACCGGTGTCGTCGGCATGATGAAGGATGCGGAACTCGGAATGGCCACCCTCACGGTGAAGGTCGAAGTCCCCGTTATCGTTCTTGTCGAAATTCACGCCCCACTCCACCAGCTCCTTGATCTGGGCCGGAGCGTTGCGCACTACCTGCTCAACGGCTTCACGGTCGCTGATATAGTCGCCGGCTATCATCGTGTCCTCGATATGTTTCTCGAAGTTGTCAACCAGCATGTTCGTCACGGACGCGATGCCGCCCTGGGCTTTCGCCGTGTTGGCCTCCTCCATCGTCGTCTTGCAGATGATGGCAATCTTGCCCTTCTTGGCGCGCGCTACTTTCAGAGCATAACTCATTCCGGCAACACCGGAACCGATAATCAGAAAATCATATTTGCGTATCATAAATCGTTTAAGGATGTTTGGTTAGTCTTGTGATTGTTTCTGTGAATATTGTGATTTTTGACAAATACAATGTGCAAAATTACAAATAATCAGCAACAACACAAAACAAATTACCAACTTTTTGAATTTATGCGTCCCCAAACAGCCTGCTCAGGTTCAAAAAGACGAAATCCAAGGCATGCCCCTTCCCATGTGTGACACTGCCTTCCCTCTCCACACTGACCCGCCCCGTATCTGACTTCACCATAAAACCGCAAAAGTATTGCTATCTGTCTCAAAACGTTAAATATACCTAATACGTCCTCTTATCTCGAAATTAATTACTAACTTTGCAAATTATTTGCATCCCCTAACCCAAGGATTCAACAAAAAAAACGGAAAATATAAATCAACAAAAAAGTAGAGTTAACAGCTAAATTGTAAAATTCCATACAAATCGTAAATTTAAAAATAGTAAAATAAATAAATAGTAAATAACTATGGTTTTCTCCGACCTCTTCTTCCTCTTCGTCTTCATTCCGGCATTCGCCATCCTATATATCATCGGAAGCCTCATCGACAAAAAATGGCTCAAAGGCAACCCGCTGCAGAACTGCAGGGTCCGCAACTGGGTGCTCATCCTCTTCTCCCTCATCTTCTATTCATGGGGAGAGCCCGTATATGTCTTTCTGATGATTTTCTCTGTTTTCCTCAACTACCTCGCAGGAATGGCCATCGACCGGCAGCAACGGCACAGAAAAGCGGCACTCGTGTTTGGACTCATCGTCAACATCGCGATCATCTGCATTTTCAAATACCTCGGTTTCTTCGCACAGACACTCAACGACATCGGGATTCACGTCAGCGTGCCGACCATCGCGCTACCCATCGGAATCAGTTTCTACACCTTCCAGTCCATATCCTACCTCATCGACGTCTATCGGAAACAGTCCCCGGCACAGCACAACTACTTCAACCTGCTGTTATACATATCCATGTTCCCGCAGCTCATTGCCGGACCTATTGTACGATACTCCACCGTTCAGGCGGAAATAAAGAAGCGGAAAGTCAGCTCCGACGACCTGGCGGAAGGAATATTCCGATTCCTCTGCGGACTCGGTAAGAAAGTCATCATAGCCAATCAGCTCGGAGAGGTGGCTGACCAGTTCCTCAAAAACGGACTGGCAGACATCACCACCACTGGAGCATGGATCGGAGCCGTGGCTTTCACTCTGCAGATTTATTTCGACTTCTCCGGATACTCCGACATGGCAATCGGTATGGGGCGATGCATGGGATTCCACTTCAACGAGAACTTCGACCATCCGCTCGTCAGCAAAACCGTCACCGAGTTCTGGCGAAGATGGCACATCTCGCTCGGAACATTCTTCCGTGACTATGTCTATATCCCTATGGGAGGTAACAGAAGGCATCAGATGCTCAATATCTTCACCGTCTGGTTCCTCACAGGTATGTGGCACGGAGCCAGCTGGAACTTCATCTTCTGGGGACTCTATTACGGCATACTGCTCGTCATAGAGAAGCATACCATACTCAAGGTGATTGACAAGATTCCCGCTTTCCTGCTCCACGTCTACAACACGCTCATCGTGGTCATCGGATTCGGCATCTTCTATTTCGTGGACTTCACAAAGCTGGAGACCTTCTTCTCGGCTTTCTTCGGACAGGCTACAACCTTCCACAACATCATAACCACCACTGCCATCACCGACCGGCTGCTACTTTGGATCGCCGCCATCACCTTCGTCATGCCGGTCCGTCAGTGGTGCATCAGCCTCACTGACCGCATCACTGCCAAAGGCGGCATCATCAACCAAAACATCAAGTTTGCCACCAAGCTCATCGTCTCTGCGGCCATCCTCATCGTCAGCGTAGCCCTCCTCGTCGGTGCCACCAACAACGCCTTCCTCTACACCCGATTCTAATAATTATCCAATAAACCAAAAACCAGAATATCATAAACAATTAGAATATCTAGAACATCTAGAATATCTAGAAAAAAAAGAAATAAAATGAAAAAATTAGCAATTCTTCTCGCATTACTCTCCACCAACCTCGCATTTGCCCAGGTTGACCTCAACGACCCGGCGAACGCTGAATTCCGCGACGAAATCCAGGACGCGTTCAACAAGGTGGAGAACCAGCCACAGACCATGCCGCAACGCAACCAACCCGAGCAGATGCTGCCCGAGCAGAGCCAGCCGTTCCAGCAGCAGGCACAAGCTGTCCAGCAATTCAACGCTGAGACCAACAGCCCGCAGACCGGAGCTTATAACGAAGAAGACGACTGCCTCGCGGAGAACCGCGTCGTTGAGCCTTATGTCAACCACTTTAATCCCAATGACCGCGCACGTAAAACCGCCCGTGGAATCATCATCGTTGGAAGCGGAAGCCGTGTAAGAGCATTCGGCGGATGGGGAAGCGGAGGATCATCCAAGGGAGCGAACTACGCCGAAGTGGCTAACAAATACTACCGCACTTTCGACGGACGCGTCAACGTCTATGTCATGCCTATCCCATCCAACGGAGAGTTCTACACACCGGACATGGCGAAGGTATGGACAGGAAGCGGACAGCTCAGCGCTCTCAACAACATCTATGCGCATCTCGACCCCGAAGTACATGCCGTCGACGCATACACGGCACTCAGCAAACATGTCAACGAACCCATATACTCCCGCACCGACCACCACTGGATGCCGCTCGGAGCATTCTATGCGGCAAGGCAGTTCGCAAAGGTGGCGGGCGTACCATTCAGGAATCTCGACAGCTACGACCAAAAAGTGGTACACAGATTCCTCGGAACCATGTACTCCTACTACACACACGACCCGGAGCTCAAGAACAACCCGGAGGACTTCATCTTCTACGTGCCACGCGACGTGGAATACAAAACCACTTATATCAACTACAGCATGAAGGGACAGACGGTCGTCGGAGCCAGCCAGCCCAAGGAAGGGCCGTTCTTCCACAGCTACAAGGACGGTAGCAGCGGAGCGTACTGCACATTCATGGGAGGTGACGCAAAAATCACCAAAGTGGAGACCAGCACCAACAACGGGCGCCGACTGCTCATCCTCAAGGACAGTTTCGGAAATGCTCTGCCCGGTTATTTCTTCTATTCATTCGAGCAAATCCACGTTGTCGACAGCCGCTATTTCAAGAAGAACATCGTGAAGTACATCAACGACAACCAAATCACCGACGTGCTCTTCTGCAACTGCATCGGATTCATGTGCGACCAAAAAATCACCAACAACCTCAACCGCTACCTCACACAATAGCATTTATGCCGAGAGGAGTCTCTACGGATTATCCGGGTTTTCCGGGTTTTCCAGAATCTCCGGGCCCGCGACCTCCAACCATCAACTCTCAAAAAAATGCACAACAAACTCTACGTCATAATCATCACGCTCATCATCGCGGCCATCGCAGTCGTGTTCAACTTCTTCCCCAGACCCGAAGTATCTGAGCTGGAGAAGCGGGAGCTCGCCCATTTTCCTCAGTTCTCAATTCAGAAACTGGCTAACGGAGAGTTTACAGACAGCGTGTCCACATGGTTCAGCGACAGCGAGCCGTACCGCGACAAGCTCATGGCACTCAGCATGAGCATACGTCAGAACATGGCACTCTTCAAGAACGAAGAAGGCATCACATTCCATGCGGCAGAAGACAATGCCAACGCCGAGGCAGACTCGCTGGCCAATGCCATGGAACTGCCTGCTGACGCTGAGCCGGGCGACAACCGAGAAATCAGCCAGTACACCAACAAACTCACGGCAAACGAGAAGACACGCATCGCACATGCCGGAATCATCGTGTTGGGAAAGGAAGGATCGGCCAGGGCACTCATGTCCTATGGAGGCAGGCCTAACTACGGAAACTGGTATGCAGACGCTTGCAACAAATACAAGGAAACATTCGGACCCGGCGTCAACATCTACTGCATGGCCATACCGACAGCTGTGGAATTCTACTGCCCCGACAACGCAAAATCGGCCACGAAGGAGGAAAGACCAACCATCAACAACATCTATGCACACCTCAGCGACAGCGTGAAGGCAGTGGACGCATACACCGCACTGGCCAACCATGCCGACGAGGACATCTTCCTGCGTACTGACCACCACTGGGCGCCAAGGGGGGCCTACTATGCGGCAAGGCAGTTCGCAAAGGTAGCGGGAGTACCGTTCCGTGAACTCAGCGAATATGACGAGAAGGTGGTACGCAGATACGTGGGCAGTATGTACGGGTATTCAAAGGACATCACCATCAAGAACTCGCCTGAGGACTTCATCTATTGGACACCGCCAGCCGACATCCACTACGAGACCACTTACATCACCTACGACATCGACAAAAGCTATGATGTCATAGCAGAGCACCCGCCGGTCAAGGGTGACTTCTTCTTCAAGTTCCCCGACGGAAGCGGAGGGGCATACTGCACGTTCATGGGAACGGACACTCGCATCACACAGGTGCGCACAAACCAGCACAACGGACGGCGGGCCATGATCCTCAAGGACAGCTTCGGAAACGCCATTCCGGGTTACCTCTTCGGCAGCTTCGAGGAAGTGCACGTAGTGGACTACCGCTATTTCTGCAAGAACATGACCGAATACGTCCACAACAACCACATCACCGACATACTTTTCGCCAACAACATCTTCACATGCTGCTCACCGGCTGCATCCAACGAATACATCAAATTCCTCACACAGCCCGACGGGGTATAAACTAAAGCGGAAATCATACAAATAAGCAATTTCCTTTTTCTTTACATCCCCGTCCGACACAGCAAGACACAAACAGACCGCTGTCCCTGCAAAGCATAGCTTCAGCACGGACAGCGGTCTGTTTTTACAAAAAAATGTCGCCGGACAACAGAGTCACCACAAACCAGTAGGGGGAGTGGGCTCTTTGGTTCCCCAAAGGATTTCATCTCGCGATTTCGTACTGGAAGGAGCTGCTACGTCTTCTTCGTCACCACCTATGTCCACGGGAGTGGCTTCCTTGAACGGGTCGATGGAATGGGTGCCGCTCACTTCCATCGTCTCTGTGTCGTATGTAGCGACAAAGAGAATGGATTGAGGTTTCATATATGTTTTTTTCATATTCTTGATCGTTTATCAATAAAAAATAATATAAGACTAACTAATTCGTGAAATTAATTTTTTCGCCATTGGATTTCCTCAAGTTGGTACCCATCCGAACAGTGTAACGGTGAATTACGCCCTTCTCCCACGTGTCGGAAAAAGGAAGATAGACATATCCTCTGTCTGAATAATCTTTGTTTCCCCTCAAAATCTCACATTTAATACGAATATATGATCCAGGGGCTTCCAACTTATCATTTTCGCTTATGGTTGGTTTATGAGTGTCGGGATTGGGAGTCCATGCTGTTACCGTCTGTGGAATTACGAACATATAGTCATTTGCGTCTTTAGCAAGAAGGGTTGGAGCGTCGGAAGCTGTCTCGTTTTTAACCAGAAATCCATCATCGCTTGAATACAATGTGTAATCCGCGTATGAATCTTCAATTTTAACTACATTATTTTCACGAATTAAGAAAGTTTC
>FLNV01000312.1_pt1 | contig 10411 bp, 5 predicted proteins | sample 1140351 | NCBI WGS metagenome assembly FLNV01 (sample SAMEA3878207, study PRJEB12797) | bioreactor metagenome | biome: Moose rumen | place: Sweden | collected 2011-10 | reverse complement strand
GATCCGTGGTCGACGCACCAACAGCAGCCCTCTATATTCAGCTTGGTGCCTGCTTCATCGTTGGTCCGCTCTTCAATCCTGACATCGCACCTGTGTGCAACCGTCGCCTCGTGCCTTACTGCCCGGGATGCGGTTCTGTCAGCGAGGTTGGCAAGGCACAGGAACTGGGATGCGACCTCACCAAGGTATTCCCGGGAGATGTCTATGGACCTGCTTTCGTAAAGGGTCTGAAAGCTCCAATGCCATGGTCGAAGATTATGGTTACTGGCGGTGTGGCTCCAACGAAGGAGAACCTCACGGCTTGGATCAAGGCCGGTGTGTACTGTGTCGGTATGGGCAGCAAGCTCTTCCCTGGCGACAAGGTGAAAGCACAGGACTGGCAGTACGTCACCGACATGTGCAAGGAGGCGCTCTCTTACATCAAGGAGGCCCGCACCGCATAAGCAAGTGCTCGGGACTCTTTCCGGAACATCCCAAACATCATAGCAAGGGCAGGTAGACTTCTTTATCTGCTCTTGTTTTTTTTGTACATTCCTGAATAAGTGAACTGCTCATTCTTCGCTCTTCTCTTTTCATTTGGAGGGGTTAAAAAATAACTTGCCTTACCTCCTTCTCCATTGGAACGCCAGTCAAGGCTGACTGGCGTTTCGTCTTCTCACAATCATCAATATCATCGCTGAAAGATGATACTAAGGCTCATCTGAGTTGCGGGTGATGGTCATTCCGTCGCATCCCAATTTCTCCGCCCCTTCCAGTTGGCGGACAATCTCGTCCTCTGCCAGGGGATGAACTTTCAGTGCTCCGGAGTTTGGGTATTGGTTGAAGAAGGTGTTGTTGCTCATGTAGAGCGACACGTTTGCGATGTCGCGTGAGGCGGACACCAAGTTGTAGTATTTCAGGATGGTAGGCAGCACGCGTGGCAGCACCTTGATGCCCGTATGTCCGTCCATAAACCGTACGAACGCAATCACGTGGTAACGTGCGCGTTTGTCCTGCAGCTGTGCCCGCTCCTCCGCGCTGCTCTTGTAGGAGACAGTAATGTGGCGCCCGAAACGTTGGTTGATTGAGTTCATCATCTCCGTGAATATTTCTCCGTGGGACGACGTGTCTTCCAGCTTGTTGTAACCGATGTAGTAGTGTATCATCTCATGGATGATTGTGTCTTCTACCTCTTGTTCCGGTATGTCTGCACGAGTGTTGATTTTCAGACGGAAATCATAACACTCGGTCTTTCCGCTGGGTTTCCGTCGCTTCTTGTACACGCACTTGCCAAGAAAGGTCTTGGCATCGCTCATTTCAATAGGGATTTTCGGCAGCTTGCCACCGAACATCCGCCGGTTGAATTCTTCGAATTTCTGCTCTACATATGCTTTTGTGGGAATCATGTATGGGTATTTTAGTAGTGATAAAGGGAAAGCAATGAAATGTCAACATAGGCTGGTGAAGGGATGTCCGTCGGTCTGAGTCATTCGGATTCCTTGGTACGGAAAGACTTGAAGAATCCCGTGTATTCTTTGGAGTTGTAAATCAGATAGGCCCGATACAGGTAGTTTTTTGCGGGCTTGAGGCTTGTGACACGTACTTGATACTTATTGTCTTCTTTCAGTTCCGATGCAGGTACTTTTTGATATGGCTTGTCGGAGCCGGACTCTTTGTATTCGATACCGTATTGGCTGATGTTCTTGGCGTCGGATGCCGCTGCAGTGGATAATTCTCCGGACAGAACCGCCCAGTCGACTCCCACGGATTCGGCGTCGAGTGTCTGTGGTGGCATGCCTAAGATGGGGATGCCGATGTTTGTGGGTCGCGTATATGGCTTGGACTTATGGCATCCCGAGGCGGGTGTGATGAGGTCGAGAAGCACAACCAGGAGGCTGCATGCGAATAGTGATGTAATACTGAGGTGTTTCATAATGATTGTTGTTTTAAGTTGGCTTGCAATTTGTTGGCAAATTTAAGAAAAAAAACGATAGCCGCAAAAACTTGCGTACATTTTTTACTTAAAGATATATTTGTCTAGTTGAACTTTTTTACGTAAATTTGCAATTTGAACATATACCGGATATTCTGTCGCTTTAACTAGCTTGGGAAAGGCAGGCAAGTGTTGAATCAAAGAAAATAACTAAACTGATAAAACATATTGAAAATGAAAAGTCTACTGACAATTGCGTTGATGGCATTGTTGTCCGTTACCATGATTAATGCGCAGCAGCCATCAGAGTTCAGCAGCCAGGTCGTTGCTGACGAGGGTGCCTGGTGCTGGTTTGCCGATCCGAGGGCTCTCCATTATGAGAACACAGATGGAAGCATCAAAAACACCTACATCGGCTATATCGATGTTCACGGCAATGTAAAGGCAACCCAGTATGACTGGCTCAAGCACCGGAAGACCGACGTGCTGGTGAGGTCCAACTTCCAGCCCGATGACCACAACAATCCCACATTCATCGTCCTGCCCGACGAGCGCGTCATGATTTTCTACACCCGTCACACTGACGAGCCGAAGATCTGGTACCGCATCTCAACCCGGCCAGGCGACATCACCAGCCTCGGCGATGAGAAGTACCTCTCGACAGCCAACAACACCACCTATCCCTCGCCGTTCATCCTGAGCGACGACCCAGAGCATATCTACCTCTGCTGGCGAGGCATCAACTGGCATCCCACCATCGCACGGCTTACCATGCCCGACGCCAACGACAACTGTCAATTTGACTTCGGACCGAAGCAAATCGTGCAGAGCACGGGAGCACGCCCCTATGCGAAATACCAAAGCAACGGGAAGGACAAGATTTACGTGAGCTACACCACCGGACATCCCGACAACGAGATGCCGGACTGGCTCTATTTCAACGTGATTGACATCAACAAGGGCAACGGGCCTATCCTCCGCGACTTGAACGGAAAGCAGCTGAGCGTAATCAAGAACGGCGTGTTCAACGTGAGCAAGACCGACAGCTATGCCAGCCAGTATCCCGCCACCATCGTCGACAAGACTGCCAACATCCGCAACTGGGTATGGCAAATCACGCTCGACAAGGACGAGAACCCCGTCATCGCCTATCCGCATATCGACGACGCGAAGACCACTCATGTCTATTGGTATGCCCGCTGGACCGGCACGTCATGGCGCAACACATGGGTGCAGTACGGAGGACACGCTTTCCACCACAACTGGAACTCTACGGAACGCTGCTACAGCGGCGGCATGGCGGTGGATCCCGACAACGTGAACGACCTCTATCTGAGCATACCGACGAAGAACGGCGCGTACAACAAGGACGGTGTGTACGAAATCTGGAAGTACACGATTGATGACAACGGCAAGGTGGCAGGACAGGAGCAAATCACGAAAGACTCACCTAAGAACAATGCGCGTCCGTTTATCATCCCCGGCTCCAAGAACAGCCCTATGCGCCTGGTGTGGATGCAAGGTGACTACTACTACTGGATTGTGACGAAAGGCTATCCGAAAGGCTATCCGACCGCCATCCACGCCGACTACCAGTGGACCGAGACACTGACACAGGAGCCGGAAGGCGAGAAACTGCCTGATATCCACCCACTCACCAATCCCGGCACGCTTACTGTGGGCATCGCTATGGATGCCGCCAACTATCAGGGCACCATACTGGCACTGGGTGAAGGCGAGCAGCAGCTGACTTACCGTCTCGACGCGACGGACAAGCGTCCTGTCGTGAGCTATGGCGGCAAGTCGTGGAAGAGCCAAAACAAGCTATATACCAGTGATGACTGGGCGCTCTACAGCACCGGTACCAGCGGCGATGACCACCCGACCAAACTGACCACATGGGTATTGACGCTCACTTACGACGGACAGACTCTTACCACCTACCGAAACGGACTGGTGGATCAGGTGATAGAAATCGGTGAGATTCCGGTGATGGAGACCAACCCGACACCATGTGAACATGAGTTCTTGTATTTCAGCAGTCAGCAGGTGTGCCACAGCCCGATGGGCGTTCAGCAGATAGTGGCAGAGGCGGAGGAAGTGATGACCCGTGAGCTGGGGACATCGGCGCTTGAGCTGCTTGAGCTTCCGGTAGAGACACGTACCGACCTCGTACTCCCTTCCTCTTCCCTGGGACTTGACATCACCTGGACTTCGTCCGACGAGAGTGTCATCGCAAAAGGCGGTACGCTCGCTGCATTGACAGAGGACAAGGAAGTGACACTGACTGCAGCCATAGGCGAGACGAAACGCACATTCGTTGTGAAAGGTCTGAAGCGCGATATTCCGAAAAACCTGCGCTATGAGCTGGAGTCGGCACTCGACCTCAGCGGCAACCGGTCCGGCGCTTTCAGCACCAACAAATATGGACAGGCTCCTGAGGGACTGCTCTCTGGACTGCGGTCCTACACCTTCCTCGTGACGGTGAAGCCTTCCAGCCTCAGCGGCCAGCCGCGAATCTACGACTTTGGCAGCGGCAGCGGCAACAGCGTTTTCCTGCGTGCCAACAAGCTGTCGGCCGGTGTGAAATATAATGGAGGCTCCACGGTGATGGTGGACGGCAAGACCACGCTCAAGGCCGGTCAGGAATACAAGATCGCTGTGACGTTCAATGCGGCCACCCGTACAACGAAAATCTACGTGGACGGCCAGGAGGACGCATCGACCACGAGCATCGTGAACGAACCCTATATGCTGGAGGAAATCGCAAAGGACTCGCGCAACTACATCGGACGGACCCAGTGGTGGGACGGAGCTTATGCCAACGACAACCAGGACTTCATCGGCAATATCAGTGGTCTGCGTCTCTACGACGTGTGCCTCACACAGGAGGAGATTTGTGAGTTGCAGGGCATCGGATATCAGCAGAAAGAACTGCCCACGGCATTGGAGAACGGCGACTTCGAGAAGAGCTATGAAGTGCAGAGCGGATCGGGCGTGAGCAACGACCGCGCCATCTATGTGCCGGAAAGTTGGAACGTGGAGCGCAGCAACCCCAACGCCAACGACATCACGGCGCTGAAAAGCGGCGACTTCTATTTCGACCGTTTTTTCGCATCTCTCAGCCAGCCAGCGAATAACGGCCGGCAGACTTACTGGGTGCGTCAGAACTGGGGAACACCCACGCTGACGCTCTCGCAGGAGCTGCGGCTGCCTGAGGGAGAATACACGCTGACGGCCAGCGTGTGGAAGAGCGGTCTGGGCGGCGATGCTGTCGTCAGCGTGGAGACGGAGAACGGAGCGGTTGTCACGGCACCCTCTCTGGAAAACAAGGCTGAATGGCAGACAGCGGAACTGACCTTCTCCAGCGATGGAAAGGCGTCCACCACAGTGCGTCTGCAGGCGGTACACACAGCGGACGGTTCGGAGAAAATCATCGGATTCGACAACGTGGTCATCACCAAGAAGGAAGAACCCCAGCCTGTATTGAAGGGCGACGTCAACCTCGACGGAAAAGTGGATATCTCCGACATCGTGGCCATCATCAACCAGATTGCAGGAACAGCTCTCTACGAAAATGCTGATGTCAACGAGGACGACAAGGTCGACATCAGCGACATCGTGGCGGTGATCAACGAGATTGCGGGAAAAGAGTAGGTGCCCGAGTTCGGGCGAAAGTTTTGATTTTTTGCGATTTTCTCCCGAACTCGGTTTGGCAAAGGCTCTTTTTCCTTTATTGTGGTCTGTCATCTATCCTCAAGAATTATAAGGTGGATGATTGACAATCGGCGTGGGGAAAATAGACAAAAATAGACAGAAATAGACAGAAATAGACAGAAATAGACGGGACTTTATTTCCGGCCTCTTCGCAGTTTCCGTTTTTGTTTCAGGTTGGCATAGAAAGGAATGTGTTGGTTCTGCTGTTTGTTGTATGCATGTGATTGTGTTGCGGGTGCAGACTTTCTGCCATGAGTGTCAGGCATGGGTTCTGTATGGTTAGGGCTTGTTGGAGTGTTGGTAGGTGTGGTAGCAGGTTCAGACGTTGTGGACTGTTCGGCGGCTGGAGTGTTTGAATCGACGTGTTGAGTGGTTGAGTCGTTATGCTGAGAGGTTGATTCGACGTGTTGAGTGGTTGATTCGCTGTGTTGAGTGTTTGAATCGACTTGTTGAGTGGTTGAGTCGTCAGACGGTGATGGTTGATTAACTGTCGGTGTGGTGGACTCGTCGATTGACGTAGTGCTGTTGATCATGCTTTCTTGTTCGTTGATTTTCTTTTGGATGTTCTGCCTTGTTGTTTCGAAAGAGTTATCCAGCCGGGTATGATTTTGTTCGTACTGCTGTAAGTATTGTTCGTACAAGTTTTTGAACATGTCGTTCAGCTTCTCCTGACTTACTCCGTAGTCTTGTGCCGCCGCCATCTGCTCCTTGATGTCGTTCCATCGTTCGTTGGCCGTCTTTTGGAAGTTGCTGAGCGCGTTGATGTAGCTCAGTTCGACGTTCTGTTGTTTCTGGTATAGGGACTCCAGTTCAATCTGCTGAATGGACAGGTGTTCCATGTTCTGTCCGATGGACCACTCGCCTCCGTTCTCTGTGGAAGTCTCTCGTGAACAGAGGTAAGGCTGCATCTTGGCGTAGAAGTTGAGCCGTTCAGCCGGTTTGCACTGCTGGAAGCTTTGTTCGAGCAGTTCGTAGTTGTTGAGAAAGAGTGCCTTCGTGAGGTATTTCATGGAGGCGGTGAGTTTGTTTGGCGTGCCTTTCTGGCGTCCGCCGGTTTTTTGTCCTTGTGCGTTCATGGTGCTTGGATTAGTTTAAAGTTTATTATTGAAAGATGCTATAGACGCTATAGATATAATAGACTCTATAGATTTGATAGTATTATTTCATGGTAGTTCGATTATTGTGCAAAGTTACATGAATATTGGATAGGTTTCTGACGTTTTCGGAAAAAGTGGGGGATATATAATTATTTTAGTTTGATATTTGCTTTTTGATTTTTTTTTTGTAAATTTGCACCATAGAGTGAAAGAATCTTGTATAATCAAACTTGATGTAAAAACAATAAAAGTTATGAACAAAGAAATACAGAAACACATCTCGTTACTCTCCTTCATTGTGATTTTATGGATGACGGCAGGGAATGCATTCGCTGTTGATATTGTCAAAGTACAGGACGAGGTGAAAGTGAGCACACTGCCGAAGAATGCATATGTGATCATGACAGGCAATACAACCTTGGTGGTGGATGAGAGCCACACATTGAAAAGACTGGTAGGGGGGCATTCGCTTACAATCAAAGGCGACAAGGACAAAACGCTCAAGGTGACAAGTGAGGGAACACACGCATTTATGGATTACGCCAGGTCAGAAGGACAGTGCATTATGTGTGATAATCTTACGATTGATGCCAATGTGATAGCAAAATGCACAAGTCGGAATGAGAATGGGTGGTCGACTTATCGTGACATCGAGGTTAAAAAAGAGTGTGTGTTGCTGGGAGGAAAGCTGGAATCGGTTGGAGTCGGACAAGATGGAAACCTGACAGCCCATACGCTGAGGATAAAAGGTGGAGAGCTGGTTGGGAAGACAGGTGAGTGGGGGCATAACAGCGTCTCTTGCCCGTATTTTTATATGGAAGGCGGAAGTCTGGTTGCCCAGAACGCAAAAGATGCTGATGTGGCAGCGATGTCTGTCATGGAGGCTTATATCAGTGGAGGAGATATAAAGCTGAAAGGCGGAGGTTTTTATTCTGCGAGGAAGCTACAAGTGGATGGCGGAACATTCACAGTTGAAGGTATACTGGGAATAAGGGTGAAGAATATGATAATGAACGGAGGAAAAGTGGATGTCAACTCATCGCGACCGATTTTCTGTGATGACATTCTTATCACGAGAGGGGGTATCATCCATGCTGTATCCAGTTCAAATAGCAGGTCCAATCAGGCCATCTATGCCAAAAGCTTGTTTATTGATGGTGGGACAATTTACGCCAAGGGTAAAGAATATGGTGTCGAGTTTGTAGAAGATTTGAGGGTTTCGGCTGGAACTTCAACTTTTGAGGGACCGCAGCAGGCTATCTACACAACAAAGGGCTTGATGGATGTCATCGACAACTTTATCATAGCTCCAAAGAACGGCCGCGTAAGTGACGACAACACCGTCGTGGACGAAAATGGTTATCCGGCGACTTACGTCCTGATGAGTGTTCCGCCTCTCTCCGGATCTGTCAACAAAAGTTCTTTGCCAGCATATCCCGGTACTCAGTTGTCGTATTCGCTGTCAGGAATGGTTTCGCAAATAGCGGAGGGACGTCTGTTTTTCTTCTGGCAGGAGAGTGCTGACGGTGAGACGGGATGGACAGACATTGAAGGGGCGGAAAGCAAGTTCTATACGGTGAAGACTTCCGATGTGGGTAAATACTTACGTGTGAGGATTTTGGCAAGTGGAACGATGGGGGTTGTGTACAGCTCGCCGTGGAAAGCAGAGAAATGGAAATGCACCGCCAGTGTGGTGCAACCTGAACTCAGGGTGTATGCAGGCCAGGTTAGAGTCACGAATCCACAATCTGGTCAGGAATATTTGATTTACAGTTCAAAAAAGACTGTCTCCCAGCTGACAGAGCAAGAATGGGCGAAAAGTGTGACACTCAATTCTTCCATTCAGACGGAATTGAATCTTGGCGGAACTGCCAACACAGTGAATTATGTGTACACACGGGTGAAGGCTACTGAGGGAACTCTTGCCGGCACCGATGTCGCCTCGGCAAGTATTTATCTGGGAACTGCCACTGCGGTGCAGGCCATAAGTCTGAACATACGTAAAGTCTTTGAGAATGCCAGCCGGCCATATTATCTTGAGGTGGAACGCGATGATATTGGTGCTTATTATCTCTTGTCAGGTTCTGTTTACAGGGTGGATGTCACGCCGACTCCCGCCAACGTCACATTTCAGGGTGTACGTGGCAGCAGCTGGCTGATTGGAGGGACTGCTCGTGTCACACAGTACGGTGGGTTCTATGCCGACCGCGCCTGCACGACGCTTATCTCTTCAGACGAATACTACAAGACGGTGTTTTTCAAACCTCAGGACGGAACCGCCATCAACTACAAGGAGTTGCGTGTGGAATTCACAAGAGGCTACAATGACGTGGTGTCCGACGCATGCCTGGTGAATATCGGCACTTCCAAGGAGTATTACAAGCTGGAGAACGTTCGTATGGAGAATGTGCTTGTTGTAGTGGGAGAGAAGGTGGAAGGTGTGAAGGCGATATTGCGTCCGGATAAGGCTAGCATGACATCCTTCACAGCCTCCCTAAAGGAAGGTGAAGGCACTGCGCCGGTTATCTCGTTCGATAAGGAGAACCAGTCCTTCAGCGTCGATGCTTCCAATGCATCAATAGGTACATACATTTACAATGTGTTGGTGAATGGTTCTGTGTCTGCCACGCTGACTGTCAAGGTGACGGCACCGGTGGTTCAGGAGGTGCATCTGCTTCCTGAGGCCGTGACGCTCGAACGTGGCGAGAGTGTAAAGCCGGAACTGGTGATATTACCAGCCAACGCCGTGCCGGAGTCGACGATATGGATTTGGATGGGCACAGCCAATGTGGACAGGGCTGATGACGGAACGATTACCGTCAGGCCGGATTCTCCACGTGGCACGTACTCTGCGGTTGCGGTCGTCGACCACAATTTGAGCGCAAGCTGTCTGATTACGGTTCCGGGTAAGGATCCGGAGCTGTCCTACATCGAACACTTGGTCCAGACCCAGAAGGGCAAGCCCTTCAGCAGGCCGGTTCTGCTCAACCCACACGGCCTGCCTGTGACTTATTACAGCGAGGATGAGACAGTGGCAACAGTGGACAGTAAGACAGGGACTGTGAAAGTTCTGGCTGATGGTGCCACCCGCATCAAGGCCTCTTTCGAGGGTGATGATGAGTACGAGCCTGATGAAGACAGCTATGTGCTGCTTGTCGGTGACGGGCTCCGAGGCGACGTGAACGAGGACGGTAAAGTGGATATCAGCGATATCGTGGCGGTCATCAACCACATCGCGGGCGTCAGCTCCTGGTCCAGGGCAGATGTGAATGTGGACAAGGCCGTGGATATCAGTGATATCGTCGCAATCATCAACATCATCGCTGGAAGCTGATACTAAGTCTCATTTGTATTGCGGGTGTTTTTCTTTTAACATGAATTTCCGAATTTGTCAGATGATCAGAGTTCAAACTTGTTTGAACTCTGACATGACAAAGAGGCAATCATGAAATAATGTTCATGAATGTCCACGAATTAATATTTTTTGGGAAAGAAGGAATTAAAAATGGGAGTAATAAAAGGAAGTAAAAATGGAAGTAATAAAAGGACGTTAGTCTGCGTGATGGATTTATTTTAACACGAATGATCATGAATATTTTTTTAGTTTAAAGTTTAATGTTGAAAGTTGAAAGAACCATGCGGACGGATTGTTTTTTAAAGAAAGAAAATTGTCAGAATATTAAAT
>FLNV01000311.1_pt1 | contig 10428 bp, 7 predicted proteins | sample 1140351 | NCBI WGS metagenome assembly FLNV01 (sample SAMEA3878207, study PRJEB12797) | bioreactor metagenome | biome: Moose rumen | place: Sweden | collected 2011-10 | reverse complement strand
TCCTGGACAACTTTTTGTTGTCCAGGAACTTATAAATAATGTTAAATTAAAGTGGTGCGGAATTTAGGTTTCACAAGTCTGGAGTGCGCTCAATATTTGTCTTCTGACCAGAAATCAAACTATGCAGACTTAGAGACCTTTGCCTGCTACTGGAATCCGGATGTTTATTGTCTGAATAATATATTCAATTATGATATTACCAAGTATTCACCTTCACCATCACTCTTGAACTCTATCAAGCGTCTTTCAAGATTTGTCGGGACACGACCTTATATACTTCTTAACAACATCTATTTCTCTGGAACTCCAACGTCAGCAATATTACATGTGAACGCCAATTTAGGTAATTACGGTACAGCTTTGATACGAGAATATTGGAGACTGCGGTTTTACATCAAGGATTCAGATAATAATGCAATGCATCAAAGTCCTTATGAAAGCGGTGTTGATTTAACAACAGTGCCTAAACCATTCGAGGCAGGAGTTCCAAACTATTATGACACGAAACATTTAGATTTAAGTATTACGCTAAGTAGCTTAACACTGGTCAGAGGAAACAATTACCAAGTTATTATAGCATTAGAAGATGTTGATGGGATATACAGCAAAAACCTGCTGTTCTGTAATACAGAGTCGTCTCTTCCACGAGAGTACAATGCAGATACAGGTAATTTCACCGGGAGGTTCTATCTCCGGCAGAATCTTAAATTTCCTACAGCATAAAGTTAATCCCAAAATAGAAATATTTGCTATATCATAACGTAAAAAAAATGAAAAAAATTGGCATAATCCCTATTTATCATGAGCCAAGGAAGAAGGCTAAAGAAACCCATCAGTTTTAAAAAAACAATTGTCAGAAGTATTTATTTTTTCACAAAAAAAGTGTATATTTGCAATTGAAAAGTCTATTTAATTATATTTGCAGAATTACTAACATAAAAAAGATATATTATGAAAACAAGACTATTTAAAAGGATTATTACATTACTGTTTCTGAGTTTTTTCAACTACTCGGTCAGCGAGGCACAGTATATGGAGTTCATTCTGAAAGATGGAACCAACAGGAAAATTGAATGGACAGGTAGCATGATTATTGACATGGATGAAAACGGCTTCATCATTGTTAAGCAAAACAACGCGCGAGTTCTTGAGCTGAAAAAGGACGATGTGACCAACATGTATTACTTTGCCGGCACATATTTCAAACCCGGTGACGTGAACAAGGACAAGAAAGTTGACATATCCGATGTTGTGGCTGTGATCAACGTGATAGCCGGCAAGGATTATCATGTAACCGTCCCCACAGAGGATGACGACCCGTGGGGTTTATGCCCGGACAGCCATCATCCCCATGCCATCAACATGGGTAAAGCCGGAGTATGGTCATGTTGCAATATCGGCGCAACTTCACCCGTGGAGCGTGGTTCATTCTATGCCTGGGGCGAGACGGAAGAGAAGGAAAATTACACATTCGACACCTATCAATATGCAAGAACAGACACAGAAGGCCATAAGACCTATGAAGAACTTCTGCCTGACATTTCCGGAAGCCAATATGACGTGGCTCACTTGCAATGGGGCGGTTATTGGGTGATGCCGTCATCAAAAGATTTCGATCAGCTTCTAAACAACTGTAAAAGAGAGGAAGTCCATATCAATGGAGTTTATGGCACAAAATTCACGTATATAGATATTCCTGAGAAAGAGCCAAACAGCTTGTTCTTCCCATGTGTCGGGTGCATGGAAGGTAAATTCAACTGGATAAATTTTCCTTCCACTCCATTGGAGGGTGGAAGTATGTATTGGCTTTCAGACACAAAGACAGAGAGTAAATACGGGAATGTATATAATGAGCCATACCCATCAGTTATCTTTGATGAAACCATGTCAGGTGTATGGCCTGACCGCTATTATGGATGTGCAATACGTCCGATTCAAAAATAAGGATAGCTGCCCGGTTTTGTCGAGCCACAAATCCGCAATTGAAGCATAATGAAAGCAAAAGGAAGTCCACACAAAGGGCTAATATCCTTTTCAGAATCTATAATTTATAACTCAAGTATCTGAAGTTAAAATGGAAGTAATAATGGAGTAAAATAGGAAGTAATGTGCTTTGCACAGGACGTTAGTCATGCCATCAATGGAGTATCGCGTCCTGCAAGAAGTGCTTAACTCCCTTTTATAACTCCCTATTTAACTTCATCTTATAACTTCCGAAAATTGTATTTATAACATTTTAATAATAAGTCAGAAGTCAGGATACTACGAAATAGCATAACACAATAACCAATATGTCAAGACTTTTTGTTCTTGCCATGTTCATCATGCCGGTGGACATGGCCTACTGCCAAACGTCCTTGTTTGAGCAGATGATGCGTCAGCTTGACGCCGCTTCACTGCCGCTGGTGAACCTGATTGTTGACACCGGCCGGCTCAACAACCGGAACTACATAGACGGTAGTATTGAGATAGCCGACTACAAGAGACGCACGGACCCAGGCAGCCTGTCCGTGAGGTACCGGTGCAAGATCCGGTACAGGGGCTCCAGTGCCCTGAGATACGGGAAGAAGTCGTTTGCCGTCAAGCTCACCGACGAAAACGGCAGGGACCTTGACGCCTGCATCCTCGGCATCCGTGAGGAGAACAGCTGGATTCTCGACGCGATGGCCATCGACCGCATCCGCATGCGCAACAGGGTGTGCTTCGACCTGTGGAACCAGATGAGCCGCACGCCTTACGACACAAAGTATGACGGCAGGAACGGAACGGCAGGCGAGTTCGTGGAGGTGTTCGTCAACGGCGAATACCACGGGCTGTACTGCCTGACCGACAAGGTTGACCGCAAACTGCTGGGACTGAAGAAGGCCAAAGAGGGTAACGACGGCAGCGTGAGTGTCAGGGGACTGCTGTACAAGGGCATCAGCTGGGAGAGCGCCTCGGACCTTCTGTCGTATGAAGAGGCAGGCACAGACACGGTCAGCTGGAACGCCTGGGAGCTGAAATATCCGGACGACCACCCGTCCGCCGGCACGTGGCAGCCGCTGATGGACCTGATAGACTTCTGCTCGGAGACGACGGACGACAGGACATTCCAGGAAGAGTGGGAAACGCATTTCCACAAGGGGAACCTTGTGGACTACATGGTGTTCACACTTGCCTTGAACGTGCGTGACAACGGTTACAAGAACATGTACCTGTCATGCCGTAACATAGAGGACGGACAGCAGTTCCTGATCACCCCCTGGGACATGGACGCTTCACTTGGAGGCAACTGGAACGGCGAGAGGCTGGACGGGACTTCCCACCTCAACCGCTATGACGGCATCGGACCTTACAACCGGCTGCATAAGGAGAACATAGATGACTTCACCGGCAGCCTGCGTGAGACATGGGGCAGGTACGGAGGCAGCGTCTTCTCGCCTGCGAACGTGGAGCGGATGCTGGACGGCTATGCAAGGCGTTTCATGCAGTCGGGCGCATGGCAGCGTGAATACGAGAAATGGAACGGCAACCCCGTTCCGCTGGATGCATCCCCTGAAACGGAGCTGGCATACGTGAAGGACTGGTACCGAAAGAACCACGCACATCTCAGCTGGTCGCTTGGCGTTTCCACGGGCATCGGTCATATCGCAGCGGAAGGAGCAAGCAAGAAAACACCGATGTACACGATAGACGGAAGGAAGATTGAGTGGAACGGAAATAGCAGGCAGCCAAGAGGGTTTTACATCATGAAGGGAAAAGTGCATTTTGGTTTTTGAGGTTTGATGTTTATGTTCAACCGTCTTCGGGCATCGAGCCCTCGACGGTTGGCACGGGCGAGACGTCCATGCCCCCAGCGCAGGAGGGCTACGGTACAGGTATAGTTTAAGGTTGAATGTTTAAAGTTTAAAGAGAAGAGAAGTTAGTTTTTGCAAATGACACACGACACATGGAACGTTTGTGAGGTTGGAAAGAGGTGTGCCACACTGGAGACAAGTGGGGCTGAAAGGTGAGCATTTGATGCCTCAGTGGTTTGGTATGTGGATAGATGAAGTTACAAGACGCCCCGCGGGGCGTCTCTACAATGATTGAGTTTTTACAGGAAATAATACAGAAAAAATGTTGTGTTCTCGACATTTATTACTAATATTGTGGAATAATTTATCAGTCAAATCGATTGAAATTTAATAAGATTATGAAATACAGATTATTTTCTTTTGCTGTATTGGCCATGACGGTAATCATGGGGTACAGCCAAACACCTTCGTTCAAGCAAATGAGCAAAAGGCTAAACGCAAATTCCCTTCCTTTGGTGAACTTGACGGTCAATACCAGCCGTCTGAGCAGCACGGGATTTGTGAACGGTGAGATAGAAATCGCCGACTACAAGAAACGTACAGATCCTTCAAGCCAGAACGTAAAATATCTTTGCAAGATACGATACAGGGGAGCCAGTGCCTTGAAATACGACAAAAAATCTTTCGCTGTGAAACTGCTTGACAAGAGCGGATGTGACCTGGATGCCAATATATTCGGTATCAGGAACGAAAACGACTGGATTCTTGACGCGATGGCGATAGACCGCATCCGCATGCGCAACAGGGTTTGTTTTGACCTTTGGAACCAGATGAGCAGTATGCCTTACGTCACCAAGTATGGGAACAGAAACGGTACGAAAGGAGAGTTCGTAGAGGTGTTCATCAACGGCAGCTACCAGGGATTGTACTGTATGACCGACAAGGTGGACCGCACATTGCTGGGCCTGAAGAAAGCAAAAGCGGGAAACGACGGCCACGTAGCCATCAGAGGCCTTTTATACAAAGGAATCAGCTGGGGAAGCGCATCCGACCTTCTGTCATACGAAAACGCTGCTATCAACAAACTGATATGGAATGCATGGGAGTTGAAATACCCAGACGACTATCCCTCTTCCTCGTGGCAACCCTTAAAAGACCTCATTCGCTTTTGCTCGGCACAAACAGACAATCATACATACCAGAAGGAATGGGAAGCCCATTTCTACAAAGATAATCTGGTGGATTTCATGACGTTTGCCATGGCCATCAGTTTGCGCGACAACGGTTACAAGAACATGTACTTGTCTTGCCGAAACATAGAGGAAGACCAGCGTTTCCTGATTACTCCCTGGGACATGGATGCGTCGCTTGGCGGCAATTGGAACGGTGATCGTGCAGAAGGCACCTCCCATCTGAACCGCTTTCATGGAATCGGCCCGTACAACCGACTATACAAAGAGAACATAGATGATTTCGTGGGCAGTCTGCGTGAAACATGGAGAAAGTACAGCAACAGTGTGTTCTCACAGTCGAATGTGGAGCGGCTTTTGGACTGCTATGCAGATCAGTTCATAAAATCCGGCGCATGGAAGCGGGAATATGAGAAATGGAATGGCAACCCCGTTCCGCTTGGAGCATCCCCGGAAACAGAGTTGACTTACGTGAAGGAATGGTACAAAAAGAACTACGTCCACCTGAGTAAGTCGCTCGGTGTATCGAAGTAGAAGGGGGAGTAAAAATTGCATCAGGCTGACAGGCAAGGTTAGTTTTTGCAAATGACACCCGACACATAGGACGTTTGTGGGGTTGGGAAAGAGGTGTCACTGGAGACAAGCGGGGGCTGAAAGGTGAGTATTTGGTGCCTCAGTGGTTTGGGTATGTGGATAGATGAAGTTACAAGACGCCCCGCGGGGCGTCTCTACATGAAACTAATGCCCATGGAAGAAATGTTTGATTGAATCCATAAAGGGGGTGAGGCGTGCTCTCCATCCCCTTTCGTTTTCGTAGGTGTAGCTGACGCAGAGACGCTTTTTGGCGCGTGAGAGAGCCACATAGAATTTGCGTGCGTCCTCCATCCGCTCCCGTCGGGCCTGCTCCACATCCTCATCAGAATAATTATAGGGACGCTCAAGCACCTGATTGACACGGTAGAAGGGGTATGTGCCGTCGTTGGCGGAGAGAATGACGACATTCTCGAACTCCAGCCCCTTCCCTTTGTGGACGGTCATGACGAAGATGCGGTCGGTCATCAGTCCGTCGGCATTGATGAGGTCGCCTTCGTTGATGCTGGCTGTCATGTCGTTGACGTGGGTGAGAATCTGCGAGCAGATGGTTTCCTCATAGGCTTTCTCCGGATTGACCCACTCGTTCTGCGCATAGTTGAGAAAGAGGTCGAACTTGGTGCCAAGATCCTGAATGAGGTTGAGGTTGAGGAATTGATAGTACACATTCTTCAGCTGGTCGACGAGCGTGATTCCGACGTATGCCACCGGTATGTTCATGCTGTCCTTGATTTGCCCGGATATGGCGGCAAGCGGCATCATGCGGTCTTTCACCTTCTTTACAAATCGTTGAGTGAGAAAGCTGATACGTTCCGTCTGTTTTTTCATGGAATGAGCATAGCAGTAGTCTACGAGGTATTTCGTGGCCATAATGTCCTCATTGGCAAGATGTGAGTTTTTTCCCTGGAGCTTGAGTGCCTTGAGGAGGAATTCCAGCTTGTACATACGGAGGAATGGCCTGACACACTTGATGAGGTGCAGCGAGTCATAAGTGTCGAGCACAACTTCCTCGTGCAGTTCTCTCATGACGTTGTTACGCAGGATCTGGTAGTCGTAGTTGACGTTATGTCCGAGCACAGGTCTGGCCCCGATGTAGTCGATAAAGAGCTGCAGCCCTTTCTCTCTCGGCAGATGCTCCGACTGCCTGTAGAACTCTTTCAACGGATTGGGTATATCTCCGAGCATATCCGGTATCTCCTTGTCGGTGTGCATGACGATATTGAGTTCCGATCCTGGTACGATTTGACCTTTATTCACCTTGAATGCCGCGATTTGCACGATGTCGTCCTCCAGCACGTTGAGTCCGGTGGTCTCTGTGTCGAAGAAGACAAATTCCTCGTTCATATAGCGCTCGTTGAACTCGTCGACATAAGGCCGCGGGCGAATGAGGTCGGCGGGCGTCATCATCAACTCCTTCATGTCGGCAATAAACTCACGCGCTTTCATTCTCGAGGGCACGGCATCGATGCCATAGACAAGCCTTGACCAAGCCGCATAGTTGAACTCGTTGGCATGAAGACAGAAGAAAGCCGCCATTGTCTTATAGTCCTTCGTGCGGAACATATCGGTGCCTGAGATCTTGAAATGAGCGATGTTGCGGGCTGAGAGTGATTCGCTGATTCGGTCGGCAATCTCGTTAGTCGGCACAAGAATGGCCAGCCGCTCATCGTCGAAGCCCAGATAGTAATTGATCATTTTCAGCACGCGTGCGGACTCATCCTGAGGTGTGGGATTGCCAGTGAGTATGAGGTCGTACTTCCCGTGCGGACAGTCGTTGGTGTGTTGTGGAAGCAGGTCGGGCCTGACAAGCAGTTCGTTCTGCGCATAAGTGTTGAAGATGTCGAGGAGATATTTTGGGGACCGGTAGTTTTTTCCGAGATGGAGGATATTGGACCCGCATCTCATTTTCAGTCTCTCCAGCTGACCGAGCTTGGCACCAAGGAAAGAGAAGATGGCCTGCTGCTCGTCGCCGAGGTAGAGAACGGTGAAGTCGTCTGAGTCGTCGGTCAGCTCGTCGACGATGGCAGTCTGCAAGGCGTTGAGGTCCTGCACCTCGTCAATCTGAATCCATCTGAACCGCTGATACTGACGGGCTTTGTCGTGCCGGATTTCCTCATAAGCCAGAATGAGAATATCCGTGAAACTGATGAGCTGATGTTGTTTCTTGTAGAGGCGGTATTGCAGCGCGTATTTCACTTCGCGGCACTGAATCGAGTATGTATCGTTCTGGCGGTTGTCAGGCAGTTTGGAAGGGTCGAACGCCACGCTCTTTGCGATTTGATAGAGCGGTTCAAATTCCTTTTTAGGCATAAAGACAGCACTTTCGGGCTGGTGTGCCTCCCGCTGAGAGATATATGCATCGATATTGTCGACGAAAGAGACCATACCTTTGTTGACTTTTCCGCTGGCTAAGGTGAAGAAGTCATGGTCGAGGTTGAGGCAGATGTCCGTGAGGTCGTCCTCGTCGATGATTCCGGTGTTCTCCGGGATGACCGCGTTGTTGAAGAGGAAATTGCTGCAGTAGCGGTGAATGTTTCCGACAAAGATTTTGGAGGCGTCCTCTCCCAGCCGCTGCATGATACGGTCGCGCATGCCGCGGGAGGCACGGTTGGTGAAGGTGAGACACATCATGTCATCAAAAGCGACACCGTTTTGTTTGGCCCGCACCACACGCTCGGCGAGTATGTCAGTCTTTCCGCAGCCCGGAGGGGCAAGAACGAGGAATCGCCCGTGGTTGGCGTTGATGGCCTGGAGTTGATCTTTGTCGTAGGTTTTCATAGAAAGTGGGAGTAAAAGTGGGAGTAAAAGTGGGAGTAAAAGTGGAAGTAAAAGTGGAAGTAAAAATGGGAGTGAAAGTGGGAGTAAAAGAGGGAGTAAAAGTGGGAGTAAACAAGCCTTTGGCTTGAGGACGATAGTTTTGGGAATGACTGTCGGCAGTCCTCTGATTTTAAGGCGGACATACATGAGGTAAGTCCCTACAGCGATCAATGCGAAAAAGGAAAAGCCTATATGAACGATGCCGCGAGGCGGAAACCGACGTAACGGGTTTTATAATCCGGATTCATAAAGAGCCTTTTAGAAACCCTGCAGTCCGACGCTTTTGCATTCCAACTGCCTCCACGGATTACTTTGTAGGCTCCGGTTGGAGGCCCCTTCGGGTTTTCGAAGACCCCATTGAGTGCATAAGAGTTGTGATACCAGTCCTGGCACCATTCGCCTATATTGCCCGACATGTCGAAGATGCCGAGTTCATTCGGTTTCTTGAGCTTCACTTCATGGGAGGTTGCATCGCTGTTGTCGTGCATCCAGCAGAAATCAGAGAGATTCTTGTCGTTGCATCCCGCATATTTGAAATGCCGGCTCTTGACTCCTCCTCTGGCGGCGAACTCCCACTCCGCCTCAGTAGGAAGACGGAACTCACGCCCGAATCGTTCGTTAAGTCTTTGAATGAATTCATTCGCCTCATACCAGGTGACTCTCTCCACGGGGAGTTCGAACCCATTGAAATGGCTGGGTGTCTCAATATCCATGACAGACCTCCAAAGCGCCTGTGTGACGGGCGCATCAGCGATGTAGAACGAATCGACCATGACATTGACCGCCGGCTTCTCATCGAAACCGGCATATATTCCCTGCTCCGGTGTAGCCCCAAGAGAGAATGCCCCACCCTCCACCTTGATGAGATTGATATGGCAATTATAGACGGTGGTAGTGTCTTCTTCGTCTGGCTCATCCTCTTCTACGGGTATTGGAACAGTAGAATCCAGCGCAGCAGCAACAGAACGGAGCAGATGGGTGACCAGCTGAAGCTGAAATCCGTTTTTCTTTGCAATGGCGTCAGCCAGCGCATTGATTTTAAGGCTTTTAAACTCCTGTGGCTCGTTAGTGAGAGCAAGAATGGCCGGCGCAAACCTTGCCGCAATGGCCTTTTCGAGAATTGTCCTGTAAGCAGGATTCTGAAAAGCACCGAAATCGGAAAGAACATTGACGAACCTGAGTTCGTTCAAGATGTCCTTTCCGAATTGTTGTATTGCTTTCTGTGTAGCCTGCTGAATGGTCATTACTTAAGGGGGGATTATCAATATCCGATGGGATGGTTGAGTTCAAGAGCTGTGGTTTCCGGCAAGTTAAGCTCTTTCTTCACCGCTTCATAGTTCATCATGGCCCTGGGCACGGTCTTGAGTCCGAGAGCGGCGCACATGAGGCAGATGTTCTGCGACGCATATCCTGCATCCATGGCACCGTAATGCTCAGCGTTACCACGGAACTTGCTGAGGTCGCTTACCAGCAGAATGAAAGCAGGAGCCACAGCCATGGCCGACTGCCGTTCACAGAGAATTGGCCTGATGTCCTTTTTTGTCACCTCTGTGAGGGTGTTCTCCTTCGGATTGTAGATGGAAACTCCTTTCTCCGTGCAGAGATATGCCTGGATGTCCTGCGCGTTGGTTGCGGTAGGGATGGTGAGCAGTCCCCGTTCAGGGTTGTTGATACCGCATGCCGCCCACAGAAGGTTGGATATCTGCTGGTCGGTGACAGGCTTGCTCTGATAGTCGCGGTAGGAACGCCGTTTCTGCATCGCCTCAGTGATGGACACGTTAATGTTCATGTCAGGCTGCGGGAGTTTTTTCACTTCCTGGGCAGAGCCCCATAAGGAGAATAGCGTGAAGCACGCGGTAATTGCAATCAGTTTTTTCATTGTTCTCGATAATTATTTTATTTTTGTTGTTGGAAACAGTAATTCCATGCAAAAATACGAAAAAATTTGGTAGGATAAAAACGGTGATGAAAAAAAGAGGCCGTTTGGCCTCTTTTTTATAATTATTGAAGTGCTTCCAATTCATTTTCTGCCCGACTTGGGCTGTGCGGAATGA
>FLNV01001702.1_pt1 | contig 10437 bp, 11 predicted proteins | sample 1140351 | NCBI WGS metagenome assembly FLNV01 (sample SAMEA3878207, study PRJEB12797) | bioreactor metagenome | biome: Moose rumen | place: Sweden | collected 2011-10 | reverse complement strand
TGTAGTATTCCCTCAGGAAATCAGGCAGTTGGCGAAGGGCGGCCTGTTCGCGCCATTGCTTCCTCACCTCTTGGGCCGGCACGCCGAAGACGGCCTTGCCAGGCTCAATGTTCTTGTCGACGGCTGAGGTAGCCAGTACGACCGCGCCCGTGCCGATGACCAAGTCCTTGTTGATGCACACGCGCCCCCAGAGGATGACGTCGTCCTCGATGCGCGTCACGCCGGCGATGGCGGCATGGGCACCGATGAGGCAGTTGTGGCCGATGTAGCTGTCGTGCCCGATTTGGCAGTGGTTGTCGAGCTTGGTGCCGCTCTCGATGATGGTGTCGGAGGTGACGCCACGGTCGATGCTGCATAGGGCACCGATCTCCACGTCGTCGGCGATGACCACGCGGCCAAACGACTCAAACTTCTTGAAGCCTTCGTTGCGGCGTTGGAAATAGTAGCCGTCGGCCCCGATGACGCTGCCCGAGTGGATGATGACGTTGTCGCCAATCACGCAGTGGTCGTAGATGGTCACGTTGGGATGGATGAGGCAGTTCTTCCCGATGACGGTGTGATGGCCCACGAAGCTGCCCGGCATGATGAGTGTCCCCTCGCCTATCGTCGCGCTGTCGCTGATGGGCGTGGTTTGTGGCTCAAACGGACGGAAATAGCGCATCAGGCGGACGAAGGCATCGAAGGGGTCGAGGTGCAAAAGGAGCGCCTTGCCTTCAGGACAAACCACCTCTTTATTAATAAGGATGACCGTTGCCGCCGAGTTGAGCGCTTTGGCGTAGTATTTCGGATGGTCAACGAAGGTGATGTCGCCTGCCTCCACCTTGTGGATTTCGTTGAGGCCGGTAACGGGAAAGTCGGGTTCGCCAATGTATTTGGCTTCAATGAGTTCCGCGACGGCTTTTAGGGTAGTTTTTTGGATTTTCATCGGAATGGGATTATGAAATGAAACGCAAAAATACAAAAAAAGCGCAAAGTCGGTCGACCTTGCGCCTTTTTTATGAAATGTTGCCTTAGGCCTTCACGCGCTCGCAGTACTCGCCCGTGCGGGTGTCGACGCGAATCATGTCGTCCGTGTTAATGAACAGCGGCACGCGCACCTTGGCACCCGTCTCCACCGTGGCTTCCTTCAAGGCGTTGGTGGCGGTGTTGCCCTTCTCGCCCGGCTCGGTGTAGGTCACCTGAAGCACGGTCTTCACCGGCATCTCGGCGAAGAGGATGGTCTCAGTGCTGGCGTCGACCACGACGTCCACAATGTCGTTTTCCTTCATGAACTTCACGCCCGTGATGTTGTCTTCGGCAATCGGGATTTGGTCGTAGGTCTCGGTGTGCATGAAGATGAAGTCCTCGCCTTCCTTGTAGAGGTACTGGTAAGGACGGTGCTCAACGCGGACGTCTTCGAGCTTCACGCCGATGTCGAAACGCTTTTCGAGCACGTTACCGCTCATCACATCCTTCAGTTTGATACGCATGATCGTGTTGCCTTTGCCAGGCTTGACATGTTGGAAGTCAATGCAGAAATAAATCTTCCCATCCAGACGGACGGCGCTTCCAATCTTTACATCTTGACTTAACATAGTATTCAGTAATTTAATGATTTAAAATTCGAATTTTTACAATTTGAGGCTGCAAAGATATAAAAAATTGCAATTCCGAGCATTGCATGACAAAAAATCGTAATTTTACGCCCAAATTTCCAAACCTTTACCAATATGAGAAAAAACAAACTATTCCTGTTAGCCATGATCACTTGTTCAATCGTATCGTGCAACACGCAAAAGCCTGAAACAGAGCCGAAAGGCAAAGACAAAATCGGCCCAAAGGAACTCACCCTCAAGTCGGACATCATGACACCCGAAGTGCTGTGGAGCATGGGGCGCATCGGCGAATACAACCTCTCGCCCGACCATTCGCAGATTGTTTATAACGTCACCTACTACAGCGTGGAGGAAAACCGCAGCGGCTCCACCTTGTACATCATGAACGCCGACGGCTCGGACAACCGCGTCCTGTCCAACTCGAACCAAAGCGAATACAGCCCGCAATGGCGCCCCGACGGCAAGAAGGTCGGCTTCCTCTGCCCCAACGACGACGGCGTGATGCAACTCTGGGAAATCAACCCCGACGGCACAGGCCGCCAATGCGTCTCCAATGAGAAGGATGACATCAACGGCTTCCTCTACTCGCCCGACTGCCAGCAGGTCATCTTCACCAAGGAGGTGAAACTGAAAGAGACCGTGGCCGACATCTATCCCGACTTGGACAAGTCGTCGGGCCGCATCAACAACGACCTGATGTATCGCCACTGGGACCAATGGGTCGACACCTACGGCCACATCTTCGTGGGCAACTTCAGCAGCGGCAAAATCGAGGCCTCGTTCGACGCGATGCAAGGCGAGCAATGGGAGTCGCCACTGCGTCCCTTCGGCGGCATGGAGCAAATCCAGTGGCTGCCCGACGGACAGAGCTTCGTCTATTGCTGCCGCAAGAAGGTCGGCAAGGACTACGCCCTCTCGACCAACTCCGACATCTACCAGTATTTCATCCAAAGCGGCGAGTGCCGCAACCTCACCGAAGGCATGATGGGCTACGACCTCAACCCCGTCGTCTCGCCCGACGGCAAATGGATGGCCTGGGAGAGCATGGAACGCGACGGCTACGAGAGCGACAAGCAACGCCTCTTCGTGATGAACCTCGAAACGGGCGAGAAGACCGACTTTTCCGCCAAGTTCGACCAATGCTGCACGGGCTTCAGCTGGGCCGACGACAGCCAACACCTCTTCTTCATCAGCGACGCCTACGCCACCGACCAGCTATACGTCCTCAACATCGAGAGCGGCGACATCAAGAAGCTGACGACGGGCCAACACAACTATGTGTCGGTAAACTGCAACGGCGACCATCTGATTGCAGGCCGCCAGTCGATGAGCCACCCGACGGAGCTGTTCAGCGTCAGCCCGACGACCGGCGAGGCCACGCAAATCACCCACATCAACGACAACATCTTTGCCCAACTCACCGTGGGCGACGTGAAGGAACGCTGGGTAAAGACCACCGACGGCAAGGACATGCTCGTGTGGGTCGTCTATCCGCCCCACTTCGACGCCAACAAGCAATACCCTGCCCTGCTCTACTGCGAAGGCGGGCCGCAAAGCACGGTGAGCCAGTTCTGGAGCTACCGTTGGAACTTCCAGATGATGGCCGCCAACGACTACATCATCGTCGCCCCCAACCGTCGCGGCTTGCCTGGCTTCGGACAGGAATGGCTTGAAGAAATCAGCGGCGACTACGGCGGGCAGTGCATGAAGGACTACCTCAGCGCCATCGACGAGTTGGCCAAGGAGCCATACATCGACGCCAACCGCCTCGGTGCCGTAGGTGCCAGCTTCGGCGGCTTCAGCGTGTATTGGTTGGCCGGTCACCACGACGGTCGTTTCAAGGCCCTCATCGCCCACGACGGCATGTTCAACCTTGAGGCGCAATACCTCGAGACCGAGGAGATGTGGTTTGTCAACTGGGACCTCGGCGGCCCCTATTGGGACAGGAACAACCCCACCGTGCGCAAGACCTACGCCAACTCGCCCCACCTCTTCGTCGACAAATGGACCGCGCCCATCCTCGTCATCCACGGCGGCAACGACTACCGCATCTGCTTCACGCAAGGCATGCAGGCCTACAACGCCGCCATCCTACGCGGCCTCGACGCCGAGTTCCTCTATTTCCCCGACGAGAACCACTGGGTGCTGAAGCCGCAGAACGGAATCCTGTGGCAACGGCGGTTCTACAATTGGTTGGATAAATACCTTAAATAAAAAAGGAGGCGTTTGCCTCCTTTTTTTCATTTATTTTACAGTTTGTTAATCCATCACTAGCACTACCTTCCCTCAACATATTCTATAAACACCGATTCTCTTGGGAACTTTGATCTTAGCAAAGATTTCTCCTGACCTATGATATATTTATACATCCTAACATAGTCTTTGCAAATCAATTCACTGATGATTTTTTCCCGATAGTATGATTCCATAAAATCCATATTATTGTCCAAGTAATCCTCTACAGATTCAGGTATTCGTAAATCCGATAACCGATAATTTATCCCATCTTTTCTGACATCTGTTATTTCAATTTCGATATCGTAGTCGCGCAAAAAACTATCTGTAGAAAGATTCTTGAGGGTCTTTTCATCAGAATAACTCACTTCCCAATATCGAACCACGGACGAGCTGAAAGGAGTAGTGCTTATACAACTATGTTTCTCTCCATAAAAACTATTGATTTTCGCGGAATACCGATAAGTAAATTTTACTTGTTCAATTGTACCTTCTATCGGTGTTAGTCTAAAACCCATATTGACATCCTTAACATCGTAACTATAACTGTAATAGTCTTTATCCAAAACTGCAAATTCGACAGAAACATACCTGTCAAGCCCATTGGTGCGTTTATAATTTTCCCAATAGGCAATTACAGAATCTACTTTTGAATCAAAAAGTCCGTATTTTTCATTCCATTCAGTCGACCATTTTCTATATAAAGGCCCAGAAACAGCTGTATCATCAAGATATGATTCTGCTCTGAACAATTTACGATATGTAATGTCGCTAAACTTAGCTTTCTCAATCTCATTGAAGCCATCGACATCTTCTCTCAATTCCGTATAGAAACTTTCAAACAAGCTATCGCTTTTCATCGCTTTTGCAAGTTCTTTTGAATCAAGAGGAACAAAAATGTTTTTGTCGGGAATGGATGAACAGGAAGCAAGAAAGGCAACTGTTACTACTAATGGAGCAATTCTTCTAACCATGACTATTTTTCCCTTCTTTTAAATACATAGTTCACACTTTCCGTCCTTGTATTCTCTCTTATGCCTGTAACATACTCAGAATTGCCGAAATTTGGATATACAGTGCTTTCAATTGTGTACACATCCACCAACTCCCATCCTTCGGCACCAAAAAGATTAAGATCATCACTTGAAACGGAGAACTGATTCGAGTCAAAATCTGATGTCGATTTCCCGTCAATAGTAACAATCTTATATTCCCAGTTCGTGTTTACAGAGCAAGCTGAAAACGCAAGCAAAATTGCTAAAGACATAAATAATTTCTTCATTTTATTCTACCCTAATATTGTGTCGGGCACAACTTTTTATGTTTTATTGTTTATTTTTCAATTCGTTGATTTTATTCTTTGCATTTTCCATTGACTGTTCGAAATCATCAACAGACCTTAAGAACAAGGTGTTGTCAGTGCCATATTTCTCCAAGCGAACGTACCACGTTGACTTTCCATTTGAGACAAAGTAACCAAGTTGAAATCCATCAGACGTTGTAAACTTGTTTTCCATGTAGTCAGGATTGCTTTCCACATCCGCATTCACTTCTGATTTTAAGGTCTTGAGAGCTTTAATCACCTCAAGCAAATCCGTGTATTCGATTGAGGCTGTCGTGGAGCTATACTTTCCTTCTTTTTCAATTTGGTAGAAGTACATATCATTATTTCCACTTTTGAGGACTCTAATTCTTGTATCAGCACTTGAATAAAGAGTTGGTAACTTTGCCAGATTAAAATCGACAAACTTAGTAATGACTCCTGTTTTGGATGAGAAAATTTCCATCTTTGTCTTTGTCTCGTTTTCTTTCTTTGCATCTTGGGCATTGACCGTAATTATGCCAAGTGCCAGAAATACTTGCATTAGCATAATCCTGCAAACTGAATTTGTCATTGTGAGTTTTTTCTTCATCTTAAAATCCCTAAATTCGTGACGGGCGCAACTTTTAATTGTTTATTATAGAGTTAATTAGGTTGATTTCATATAAAAACAAATCGTGGGACACTTCCTATTGCTCTAAGGTGTTCCACGACCTGCACAACTGTAGTCAGTAAAGCCCCACGATTATCTCGTGAGCGCTTACCGCCTTCACAATTGTGCTTAATTTGTGGAACTTCAAGAGCAATGTGAGCGAAAACGCTATCTGCTAATATGTCTATTTCAGTTTGTCTTGTTCTTTTGTTCTTTTATTTTTGTTCAACTAATCATTTATCCCATCGTCACTATGCCTCATGGGCGTAAGTGGCGAAATTTCCAAGTATTTGTTCTATATGGATAACCTCGTCGGAATCCTCAAACGAGAAGCCGTTGCCGAGTATGTACCATTTCTTCCTTTGCTCCATGCTCAAACGCTTCACGCTCGGGAACTTTGAAACAGAGACAACGATAATCCGGCCATCCTGCAAAGCAATCTGCATCTTGCCCCGCATCGGGAAAGAGACACTCTTAATTCGTGGGACCACATCCCAATAACCTTCAATTGTGTACATTATTACTCCTTTACTTTTATGCTTTTCACTTTTTCACCAGCCTTAAACTTTACCCATTGCTCCAGCAACTCTTTCTGAAACCTTTTGGCGATTCCGAGAACTTGTGCTATTTGCTTATCAGTCAATTCGCCCTTTTTCGCAATCTCGACTTCAGGCTCCAACCATATCTTTCCCAAATCAACCACTCCTGCCTTACCAACATGGACATGCGCACGATTCTCGTTGTTGTCAGTTCCATAGAACAAGAAGGTCCAAATCACTTTCGCTGTTGCATATATGAACGCTTTTGGCATAGTTATCTATTATTTCCGCCTGCAAATATAAACATTTTCCATAAAATGCAAGATATAATTTTACGCCCCCATCCTCCGCCTCACCACCTCGAAGCAAACCACACCCGTGGCCACGGAGACGTTCAGCGAATCATTCCTTAGAACTTATCTGTATCAACTCAAACTTCGCGTCATAGTCGTATTCCCGCGTCTTCCTGAAGACATAGTCGATGATGTAGCTGCCGTTTTCGTGCAGGAACCGGTTCGCGTAGTCGTCACCTTTGAGGCTTTTCAATTGCGCGTCGGGCAAGAGGTTGTGGTCGTGCAGGTCACAGGCCTCGCGATAGTCAATCAACTCCGCGTTGAGATAGAACTGGTGCGCGTTTTCCTTCGCGTAGGCTTTGTCATAGAAGGGATTGTAATCGACACAAATACAGTCCGCTTGGTCGGGCACCAAAACAAGGCCGTTGATGGGTGAACACATAATCATGCAATTCTCATCGAAATCAATCTTGAAATCACCCATTCCCTTGAACCCCATCTTCACATATACATCTTGCAATTCTTCTTGCGAACCAACAAAAATAATATCACGTCCTCCTGAAACCTCCTTGAATCTGGGATACAGTGTGGACTGATAATCAATGTTTTCCTGCTTATGGCGTTGCTCGTCAATGAACCCTTGCAACTTGTCATCCATCTTCAAATTCACCAATTGTCCGCATTGGTACCACATGCCCTGATACGAGACCAACGAACAATACAACACGTCGCCCTTGCGCAGTTGCTTGCGGAGGAAATCGGCATTGAAAGCGTCTTTCTCTAAGGCGAAATCCTCATCGTGGATCAGGTCTTTGCACAAGACTTGCGTTTCGTTCTCGTCGTCGAAGCGTAACATGGAGATATGCCGCCATTTGAGGTTTTCCCACATTTCCCTTTCCTCCGGCTTGCGGATTCGGGCCATCCATTGCGGCGGCGTGATGGAAAGCAGGTTGTGCTTGTTGCAGAAAGCGTTCTGTGTCCTGACGGTGTAGGCCCGCATGTGGATGGTTTCAGGCGTATCGTCTTCCCTTTCACCTTCCCACATAGCGTCAATAAAGTCGTCTTCCGCTCCCGGGTAAACAAAAGAATACTGGGAAAACCACTCCAATATCGTCCGTGCTTCCCAATAAGACTGAACAGCCGCTTCATTATGGAGGAAATCGTGAAGCCGATCGTTTTCGGGAGCGGTTTCCCAAGCCTCGTCCAACAAATAAAAAACATCGTCTGCAACGGCTGTGACTGCAGGGTTCTCAGGATTGATGAAGCTGTCGTTACCGTCGTAGGTTTGCATCTCGTTCCACAACAGGAAACGCACTTCCTCCTTGTTGACAAAGCCTTCCTCGTAGTCGTCGCCCAACTCATGGAAGGGCAGCGGCACCCCATAGCGTTTCTTGAACTCGGCCAAGGCCGCCTTCCAGACCCCAGTTTCAGAGACCAAATCTTCCAGATACATTGTCAGACGCACGGCGATGTGGGCTATGGTTTCCCTCTCATCATCAAAGAAATACGAGATTTCGGAGCCGTAAATCACGTTGAAAACACGGTCGGCAAGGTGGGCGTAATAGGTGTCGGTTTCCTTGGCCTGCTTGTAGGGATGGCATTTCACCCAGTCAATCGGGAAGATGGTTTTTCTGCGCATTCGGTATCATTTTGATTGGGCAAAGGTATGGATTTTCGTCACGCAAAAAACGCATCCCTGAAAAAAAACAATGGCATTCTTAAGCCATTGCCTCACAACGGTCAATGATGGCGTTGGCCAAACGGAAGCCGTCGTCGCTGATACCTTTCGACTGGTTGCCGTCGTAATTCATATATAAGTGCATCACCTCGTACCCGTCGTTGACGAGAGCCAGCAATTTCCTGTCACGCTTGCCCACGGCCTCCTTGTAGTCGCGGATGTCGGCACGAGTGCGGCGGTCCTTCCTCACTTGGAACACCGAATCGAGCGCCATCAACACGCCAAGCCACAGATAGTTGCCTGCCGCACGGACATACTTTTCGTCATCATAGCGGTTCAATTCGGCGTTGAACTCGCCTTTTTCCTGAAGCGTCTCCTTGGCGTTTTCCACATAACGCCTTGCTTCTTCAATGGGATTCTTTCTTTTCATGGTTTCTCCTTTTTTGTTTTCCGCCTGCAAATATAAACAATTTCCGCAAATCTGAGAAAAAAATCACCCCATCCGCTGCCTCACCACCTCGAAGCAGACCACGCCCGTGGCCACCGAGACGTTCAGCGAGTCGATGTCGCCGGGCATGGGAATCATCAAAAGACCGTCTAAGCGCGGGATGTAGGCGGGACTGATGCCGTCCTCCTCCGAGCCCATCATCACGCAGAGCGGACCCGTGAGTTCGGCCTTCCAAAGGCTTTCCTTGGCTTTCTCGGTGAAGCCGACGACGCGCAAACCGCTGGCTTTCAGGAAGTCGATGGCATCTTTCATATTCTCCACACGGCACACATTAATTAATGACAACGCCCCTGCCGAGGTCTTCATCGCGTCGCCGTTGATGAGAGCCGAGCCACGCGACGGGATGACGATGGCGTCCACGCCGGCGGCGTAGGCAGTGCGGGCGATGGCGCCGAAGTTGCGCACGTCGGTGACGCGGTCGAGCATCAAGATGAAGGGGTCGCGACCCGCCTCGAAGACGGCAGAAACCACGTTTTCCAAAGGCTGGTACTCAATCGGGCAGATGAACGCCACCACGCCTTGATGGTTCTTGCGTGTCAGGCGGTTCATCTTCTCGATGGGCACATACTGCACCGGCACGCCCGTCTTTCGGCAGGCATTGGCAATCTCGCTCAGCTCGGGCGAGCGCGTTCCGGCCTGTATGAACACCTTCTCGATCTCCTTTTGGGCGTTGATGGTCTCCATTACGGGATGGATCCCGAAAACCATGTTGTTCTTGTAGTTGTCTTCCATAGGTTCAAATTTTCGGCAAAATTAGGAATAATGTTGAATTGTTGATTGTTGAATTGTTGAATTGTTTTACTTTTGCACCATCAAAAGACAAAACGCCATGAAAGCAAGATTCTTCATCACTTTGGCTGTCGTCGTCATGGGAATGCAACTCACCGCCCAGGTGAAGGCCCCAGAACCCATTGCCGGCAACGCCCTCACAAAGGACTACATCACCCAAAACCTCGTCTATCCCGAAGCCGACCTTGAGCAAGGCAACAGCGGCAAGGTCGTCGTTGGCTTTCACGTCGACGCCCAAGGCCATGCAAGCCAATACGCCGTGAAGTCGAGTTTCAGCGAGGCTGCCTCGCCCGTCGCGCTTCATTTAGTGAGGACCATCCTCTGGCAGCCTGCCTTGATCAGCGGGATGCCATCGGACTACAACGCGGTTTTCGAAGTCGAATTCAACGCCAAGAGCTACAAACGCTATTGGAAACGCCACCAGCGGCTTGAGGCACCGCTCGCCTTGGAGCCTGACACCTCTTACAAGATATACGAATACCGACAGATAGAAGAGATCGCCAAGCCCTATTTCGCCGACGGCGGCAACATGGGCCAATACATCGCCAAGAACATGAAGTTCCCGCCCGAGGCCAAGGAACGCGAGATACAAGGCACGGTGAGGCTGAGCTTCGTGGTGGAGACCGACGGCAGTGTGTCGAACATCGTCGTCGTCAACTCGGTGGGTGGCGGCTGCGACAACGAGGCCGTGCGCCTGCTGCAAGAAACCGTTTGGATTCCTGCCGAGAAGAACGGGAAATATGTGCGCAGCTCGTGCATGCAGGACATCACCTTCAGCATCGGGAGTCGAAATTTTCAGGATGGGAACAGTTATTAGTTGAGAGTTT
>FLNV01001701.1_pt1 | contig 10467 bp, 5 predicted proteins | sample 1140351 | NCBI WGS metagenome assembly FLNV01 (sample SAMEA3878207, study PRJEB12797) | bioreactor metagenome | biome: Moose rumen | place: Sweden | collected 2011-10 | reverse complement strand
GGATGGGGAAGCCACTGTTGGCCAAAAACTTGGAGATGCGGTTGGCCGTCGAAGCGGTGTCGTCGCCGCCGATGGTCACCAGCAGTTTGATGTTGTTGTTGACGAAGAAGTCGGTGTTGAACTCCTCGTTCTTGGGTTTGTAGCGGCTCATCTTCAGGGCCGAACCGCCTTGTTTGAGGATGGCGTCAGCATAGAGGAAGTCCATCTCGACCACGTCGGGATTGGGCTTGAAGAGGTTCTTGTAGCCTTCGTTGAGGCCGAGCACGCGGTAGCCGTCCTTGAGGAAGGTCTTGGCCACGGTGCTGATGACGGTGTTGATTCCGGGAGCCGGACCGCCGCCGGCGAGGATTACGATGGATTCTTTCATATTATTATTTCATTTAATAGTTATCATTCTATCACCAATTCGTCGCAGAAGATCCAGCACTTCTGGCCTGCGCCAACGTGGCCTTCGGGGCAGATGCCGAGGGTCTTGGCCACCATCTTCACATAGCGGGCGTTGGTGCGCGGACGCACTTCCATCTCTTGGATGTAGGCATTGTCGGCATCTACGGGGATGTCGTTTTTCACCTTGCCCACGCTGCGGAACGTCTTGCCGTCGTCGCTGACGAAATACTCCACCTCGGTCGGCATCCAGATCCACGAGTAGGCCTCCTGCAAGAAGCTACCCGCCACGCGGTTGATGCGCTTGGGCTGGCCCAAGTCGACGGTGGCGATGAGGTCGACGCCGTAGTAGCCTTGCCATGCGCCCGTGCGGAAGTTCTCGCCGCCGCGCTGATGGTCGATGAGGGCCTTGAGTCCTCCGGCGGCGTATTGCTCGTTGTAAGGGTTCTCCAACTTCACGCTGTGGCGGGCGTCGATCAGGTAATACTCGGCATCCATGACACGGCTCCAGCGACCGTCTTGCAGGGCGGCGGCACGCACGGTCGCGCTTTCCTTCAGGCAAAGGGGCTGTTCGTAAAGCAGGCTGTTCGCGTCAGGCTCAGTGCCGTCGAGGGTATAATAGATCTTCGCACCTTCCACGGGATGGCTCATGCTGACCATGAGGCTGTCGAAGAAGGTGTCCGACAAGGCGTCGATGGTCGGGACGATGACGATGCCCTCACCCGCGATGCGCATCACGGGGCAGTTTTCGGGTTGTGTGGCCCAGTCGGAATCGGGTCGGTCGGTCATGGTGAACTCCAACGTGCCACCGCTGTAGACCTCCTCGAAGGTGATGTAGCTGCGTTGCAAGGGCTTGCCGTTCAGCTTCACCGACTTCACATAGCAGTTCTTCTCGCTCAGGTTCTTAGCGACGACTTCAAACTGCTTGCCGTTCTCGAAGGTCAGCTTGAGGTTCTGGAAACGCGGAAGCCCCAGCACATAGTAGCCCGATGCAGGCGTGGCGGGATAGAAACCCATGCACGACAGCACGCCCCACGCCGACATCTGGCCGCAGTCCTCGTTGCCGGCATAGCCGTCGCGACGGTCGGTGTAGAAGTCGTCAAGCACTTTCTTCACATAAAACTGTGTCTTGCTCGGCTGCCCGACGAAGTTGTACATATACACCGTGTTGTGGCTCGGCTCGTTGCCGTGGGCGTATTGCCCGATGAGTCCAGTGATGTCGGGCTGCTCGCGTCCCGTCAGGTTGGAAGGGGCGTTGAAGAGGGCGTCGAGTTTGGCCTCATAGCTGTCGCTACCGCCCATCAGGTCGATATGGCCATTCACGTCTTGCGGCACGAAGAAGCCGTATTGGTAGGAGTTGGCCTCGGTCAGCGTGAAGTTGACTTGCGCGGGGTCGAAGGGATGCATCCAGCCGCCGTTGCGCCTACCTTGGAAGAATTGGTTTTCAGGGTTGTAGATGTTCTTGTAGGCCTGAGCGCGGGCGTAGAACTCGTCGGCGATGTCCTGTTTGCCCATAGCCTCGGCCATGCGGGCCACGCACCAGTCGTCGTAGGCATATTCGAGGGTCTTGGAAACGGCCTCGCCTTCGGCCTCAATCGGGATGTAGCCGTATTTCATGTAGGCACCCATGCCACGGAAGTCCATCTTCGACGAGGCGACCATGGCCTCCAACGCCTTCTCGGTGTCGAAGTCGCGGATGCCAGCAAAATAGGCATCGGCGATGACGGGGATGGCGTGGTTGCCGATCATGCAGTAGGTCTCGTTGGCGGCCAATTCCCAAATGGGCAACAGGTGGTGGGGGTTGGTCTCGTACTTATTAATAAAGGTGTTGATGAAGTCCAAGGTGCGCTCGCGTTGCATGAGGCTGAACAGCGGGTGCAGGCTGCGGAAGGTGTCCCACAAGGAAAAGACGGTATAGACCGGCCTCTCGGACTGATAGACTTTCAAGTCGTGGGCACGGTAGCGTCCGTCGGCATCGCTGTAGAGGTTGGGCGCAATCATGCAGTGGTAGAGTGCGGTGTAGAACACGGTCTTGTTCGCCTCGTTGGGGTCGGCCACGGCATAGCGTTTCAGCTCGGTGTTCCATTGGTCGTAGGCCTTTTGGCGCAAGGCATCGAAGTCGAAGTCACCATCGGCCAATTCAGCCTTCAGGTTGTTCTTCGCGCCTTCCACGTCGACGGCAGAGAGGGCCAAGCGCATCACAACAGGCTGACCATCAGCCACATCAAAGTCGAACCACGCCTTGATGAAGTCGCTCTCCACCCTTTCGTCGCGGGTGGGCTGGCCCTTATTGATAAAGGTGTATTCCTTGAACGGCTTCGAGAACTCGGCGTAGAAGTAAAGGTATTGCTCGCGGGCCCAGTCGCGGGTGCGGCGGTAGCCGCTGATGGCGTTATCGCCCTCGATTTGGAGCCACGAGTCATAGACGAGCTCGTCGTTGACGCCTTCCACCATGTCGAGCAGCAAGTGCGCGTCGGCACCTTGCGGGAAAGTGCAGCGCATCATGCCCACGCGGTCGCCCGTGGTGAGTTCCACCTTGGTGTCATAGTCGTCGAGGAGTACGGCATAATAGCCAGCCTTGGCATCTTCGTTCTCGTGTTGGAAGGCCGAGCGGTAGCCCGTGGCAGTGTTGTCTTCGTCGCCTTTGCCGAAAATCACTTCACCCGTCATGGGCATGAAGCGGAAGTCGCCGTAGTCGGAGCAGCCCGTGCCGCTGAGGTGGGTGGTGCTGAAGCCGAGGATGGTGTGGTCGGAGGTGTGGTAGCCCGAGCAGCCGTCCCAGTCGTTCATGCGGGTGTCGGGGCTGAACTGCACCATGCCGAAGGGCACCGTGGCGCCGGGGAAGGTGTGGCCGTGGCCGCCCGTCCCAATGAACGGGTCGACGCAAGTGGCAGGCTCTGTGACGTAATCAGCCTTGGGCTGCGAGGTGCAGGCCGCAAGGACAAGGCATATTGCCATAGGAAGAAACAGTCTTTTCATATTTTTTTGAGTTTACAAGATCTCTCTTTCACGCCGTAAAAATAGGAATAATCTTCATTCGTTTCGCGAAAAAATGCCAAAAAGCCTCATCGTAAATGAAAAATGTCTATATTTGAAGCCCCATTGTCGGGACAAATCCTAATTATTAACTAAATAACAACATCATGAAGAAAGTATTATTCATGTCATTGGCATTGGCCGTCGCCATGACCGGCTTTGCCCAAAGAGTTACCGTGAGCAATCAGGTAAAGAACGCGAGCGCAACGGCTGAAAAGCCCAGCGCACTCCGCCAAGTCGACGGGTCGCAAGCACAAGGCATCCAATTCAACATGCCTGAAAATATGACCCAAGCTCCCCGCAGCAACAGATACTCGGAGGAGTTCACCACCATGACCACCAACTACGACTTGCAGTCGAACTCGGCCCTCGGCAACCGTATCGCCGTTTGGCCCGACGGCTCGGCTTCCGTCGTTGCCACGTGGGACCACAGCCAAAACACCAGTTTCCCGGACCGTGGTGCCGGCTACAACTTCTACGACGGCGAGAGCTTCGGCGAAGAGCCTGAAGTGCGCCAAGAGCCCGTCAAGTCGGGTTGGCCCACCGTAGCCGCTTGCGGCGACGGCGAAGTGCTGGCTTCGCACGCCACCGGCGTCAACCTCTACTATCGTCCCACCAAGGGCGAAGGCGAATGGCAGCTCATCTACAACTGGGGTGCCGACTACGGCAGCCCCACCTGGCCGAGAGTGGTCGTCAGCGGACCCAACGACAAGTATGTCCACCTCGTCATGTGCAAGCAAATCAGCCTCCCCGACGGCACCTATGACAACCACATCTACTATGTGCGCGTCACGCACGATGGCGACACTTGGGACATCCCGGAAGAACTCAACGACCTCCCCGGCCTCGACAACGACGCCGACGGCGACTACCGCAACCAATTCAGCGCCGACGACTACGTGATGGCCGCCAACGGCAACAACGTGGCCGTCATGCTCAGCGCCTACACCACCGAGGTGATGTACATGATTTCGCACGACAACGGCGAGACCTGGGAACGCCAAACCATCGCCCCCTACCCGATTCTTGGTGAGGACGGCGATCCCGTCCACGCCGTCGCCTTCGCCGACTATCCGGAAGGCATGACCGACTCCATCGTCACCAGCGACAACTCGCACAGCATCGCCATCGACAACAACGGCGTGGTCCACGCTGCCTTCGCCCTGTTCCGCTGGAGAGTGACCGACGACAGCCACTACACCTATTGGCCGGCCTACAACTACGGCATCGTGTATTGGAACTCCAACTACACCAACGAATTGGGTGGCCACGAAATCCTGCCCTTCGGCCAGTCGAGCGTCGACTCCCAATTCCCCGAATATGCCAGCAACGGCATCGGCTGGACCCTCGCCGTCGACCGCATCGAAGCCTTGGCCGCAGTGAACGGCCAGGAAGCCAACCTCCACCTCTTCGGCTATGTCGACGAAAACGGCAACGGCCAAATGGACTATGAAAACATCATCGGCGCCACATGGCACTACCGCAGCCTCGGCCTTGCCACCATGCCTGCCGTTTCGGTCGACAACCTTGGCAACGTCGCCATCGTCTTCAGCGTTTGGTCTGAACTGAGAATCAACGCCGGCACCGAGTTCTCCTACAGAAGCGCCTACGTCACCCTGAGAGACTACACCGGCACTTGGTTTGACCACGCCTACAACCTGACAGCCGACTTCATCCACGAATACGAAGAAGCCTATCCGACCATGGCCAGCCCCGTGGCTTACGACGGCTCCTTCTGGATGGCTTTCTCAGCCGACGAATACCAAGGCCTCTACTTGGACATCAGCGACACCTACCCGAACAGCAACAATGGCGGCCTGAGCGAGAACTACATCTACGCCGTGAAGCTCACCCCGTCGCCCGAAGACCCCGGCATGGAGACTTGGGCCGTCGAAGACCACAGCGCCGTCAACCCGATGACGAGCACCCGCGTCTATCCCAACCCCGCCACCGATGTGCTGAACATCGAAGTGAACGCCTCGCAGTCGTCAGTGATGAGCATCAGCGTCTACAACATCATGGGCCAAAACGTGATGAACCAGACCGTCAACATCAACGCGGGCATCAACCGTCCGAGCATCAGCACCGCCGAGCTCAACAGTGGCATCTACTTCGTCACCGTGAAGGCCAACGGCTTTGAGAACACCATGAAGTTCATCGTGAAGTAATCCACCCTGAACACAAAACGAAAAAGGAGGTCGTCGGGCCTCCTTTTCTTTTTTCACCCGCATCACAACGGCTGGCACAATCTTTGCAGCACAGAAAAATCGCTGAAAAAAAAGCCTAAAAGTATCATCATAACCGAAAATTGCATATATTTGCGGCCTCAATTTTGGAAAACAAATCACACACAAATCACTAATTATTCATTAAAAACCAACACAAAATGAAAAAGGTATTACCCTTATCGCTCATCCTTGCTATTGGGATGATGGGTTTTGCTCAAGTGCCGGCCAAGAAGTCGGACGTTGCAAACACCCCCGTGCTGACGCACGTTAAGACCGCCATCGAAGCCGAAACTCCCGCACAGAGCTTCAATTTCGAGGCCATGACAAGAATTGCCGCGCAGAGAGACACCGACACTCTGCTGGAATTCGAAACCATGATGACCAACTACGACCTTCAGACGAACAGCGCGTTGGGCAACCGCCTCGCTGTGTGGCCTGACGGGACCGTTGCCGTGGTCGCCACGATGGACAACACTGGCCAAAGCAGCTACCCCAACCGTGGTACTGGCTACAACTACTACGACGGCGAAAGCTTTGGCGACATGCCTGAAGACCGCATCGAAGACGCCTATTCCGGTTGGCCGTCCATCGCCACTTGGGGCGACGGCGAAATCGTTGCCTCCCACGCCGGCGGCAATGTGAACCTCTATTCGAGAGCCACCAAGGGCGAAGGCACCTGGGACAAGGTCTACACCTTCAACACCACCACTTGGCCGAGAATCGCCACCACCCACAACGGCCAATATGTGCACGTCGTGAGCGCCCAGCAGAACAGCAGCAACACCCTGCTTAACTATGTGTATTACATGCGTTCCACCGACGGTGGCGTAACCTTCACCGACTTGGCCGACCCGCCGTTGGTCGACGTCGAAGGCATGTACATCAACGACATCGGTGCCGACGACTATGTGATTGCCACCAACGGTGACCAAATCGCCATCCTCTTCGTCAGCATGAACTACGACCTGTTCTACATCATCTCGCGCGACAACGGCGAGACTTGGGAAAAGCAAATCATCGCCGAGTTCCCCTACAACCACGCTTTGGACTGGAACCAGACCGCCATCACTTCTGAGACCGACAGCATCTGGGCTCCTGACAACTGCGCCTCCATCGCCATCGACAACCAAGGCACCGTTCACGTTGCCTTCCCGTTGACCCGTTGGGCTCCCGCCCCGTCGAGCGGCGCCGGCTACTATTCCTACTGGCCCTACACCCAAGCCATGGTTTACTGGAACTCCAACTACTCCAACCCCGTCGACGGCAGCTGCCAAATCCCGATGTTCGGCGAATGGGACGCTGACGCCACCCATCCCGAATGGCAACTCAACGGCACCAACGGCATAAGCAACACGCTGCTTGACGAGCGTTTGTGGGATCTTGCCGAAGTTGACGGTCACCACAACCTCCACCTCTTCGGCTGGCCCGATGACAACGGCGACGGCGTCATCGACTATACCGAGCTTTGGGGCAACCATGGTGACATCAACGGCTACCGCACCCACGGCATCTGCACCATGCCTTCACTCGCCATCGACGAGCACGGCAACTTGGCCATCATGTACAGCTGCCTCTCCGAGACCCGCGTCCACGCCGGCCAGAGCTGGTACTACAGAGGTGCCTACGTCACCTTCAGAGACGCCAGCGGCACTTGGTTTGACGACATGGTCAACATGAACTACGACTTCATCCACTCATACGGCGAGGTGTACTACACCTTCCCCGGCATCGGCATGGACGGCAGCTTCTGGTTTGGTTACCAAGAAGACGACGAGCCTGGCCTCTTGGTCGACGGCAACGGCGCCAGCATGACCGACAACACCATCTTCGTCGTGAAGCTCACCCCGACCAACGAAATGCAAAACTTTGAAGCCTGGGGCGTCGAAGAGCACGAAGCCGTCAACCCGATGACGAGCACCCGCGTCTATCCCAACCCCGCCACCGACGTGCTGAACATCGAAGTGAACGCCTCGCAGGCCTCCGAGATGAGCATCAGCGTCTACAACATCATGGGCCAAAACGTGATGAACAAGACCGTGAACATCAACATGGGTATCAACTGCCCGAACATCAGCACCGCCGAACTCAACAGTGGCATCTACTTCGTCACCGTGAAGGCCAACGGCTTTGAGAACACCATGAAGTTCATCGTGAAGTAATTCACCCCGAACACAAAACGAAAAAGGAGGCTTTCGGGCCTCCTTTTTTTTTGTCTCCCGACAAACCGCATAAAAAAAACACGCAAATTCCTTGCAAGTAAAAAAATATTCCTATCTTTGTCCACAAATATCCTAACGGAAAACATCAAAACATCACTCATTTATTAATTAAAATCACTCAAAATGAAGAAGTTATTTACTTTAGCACTCGCTTTGATGGTCGTCGTTGGCGGCTTCTCGCAAGCGAGATCCGTGTCCAAGAAGGACATGAGGGCTGCCCAAACCTATCAGGCGGCCAGAACGGAAGGCACGCTGACCAACGTGCAAAGCCATCCCAACATGACCCGTACGGACGGCGAACTCGACTATTCCTACTATGACTGGCAGTCGAACGACGGCGCCCGCACCTGGACCATTGCTTGGCCCGACGGCAAGGTGAGCTTTGCCTACACCATCGCCACCGACGAAAACTACAGCGACCGTGGCACGGGCATCGGCACCTACGACCCCGAAGCCGATGAATGGATCCACTGCGACGCCCGCGTCGAACCCGAGAAGACCGGCTTCGGCAGCATCGCCCGCTACGACAACAACAGCATCATCGTCGCTGCCCACACTGCCACCGAATGCGGCGTGTACTTCATCGAAGACAAGGACAACATCACCCCCGGCTGCGCCACCCTGCAAAGCCACTTGGAGAACAGCAATGAGCCGACATGGCCTGCCATCATGACCTCGGGCACCAACCGCAACATCGTCCATGTGGTCGCCTTGGGCTACAGCGACAACATGATTTATTACTATCGCTCGCAAGACCGTGGAGAGACCTGGGACAAGGAAAACGTCGTCCTGCCCTTCCTGACCACGGAATACGGCTCCGACTACAACTCCAACTGCTATCACTGGATGGAGACCACCGACGACAACTGCCTTGCCCTCGTGATCAATAACGCATGGTGCGACGGTATGGTGATCTACAGCTACGACAACGGTGAGACCTGGGAAAGAAAAGTGTACTACCACCACCCCGGCATCAACACCACCTACGACACTTGGTTCATGTATCCTCGCTACGTTTCGGCTCAATGGGCCAGCAACGGCGAACTCCGTATGGCCTACGAATTCAACGGCACCACGGGCGAACCTGGCTCGGGCAGTTACTATCCCGGCATCGGCGGCGTTGCCTTCTGGAGCGAAACCCTGCCTTACTACGGCGAAGCCACTCCCACCTACGGCACCGACCCGACCAACCCCATGCCTCCCACTCCGGGACAGCCCTTCATCATGGACTCGTCCTATATTTACGAAGACATCTATGCCTCATGGTGGCTGTGGAGCGATGCCTCCCACGACATGTGGCCTGAATACATGGGCTATCTTTCCCCGCTCGACGAAGAGGGTAATCCTTTGGCCGATCCTTATAGCGCCACGACGTGGAACATCGACGACCGTTCGCTCCACGGCTCCTACAACGGCGGCGTTTGCGCCTTCCCCGTCCTTTGCATGATTCCTGGCAGCGATGATATGGTGGCCGTTTGGAGTGCCATGGACGAACTCAACACCGACGGCACCAACTTCTACTACAAACTCTTCGCCAGCGCTTCCAACGACAATGGCCGCACTTGGAGCGACATGGTTCAACTCACCACCGACTTCATGTATCAATACAACGAATGCGTCTATCCCCAAGCCTTGGTGCGCAACAACACCCTCATCATTGCCGTCCAGATGGACCCCGAAACGGGTACCTTCGTCATGGGTGACGACCCGGATGGCTCGAACAACTACTACCAAGGCCTGACCTTCGACCTTGCCGAACTTTGGCCCGACTATCCCCTCGGCATCGAAGAGCAAGAGGTGGACAACAGCACCCGCATGAGCGTGTATCCCAACCCCGCCGTTGACCAACTCAACGTCACCCTCAACCAAAGCTCCGACATCGTGATCTACAACATCATGGGTCAGAATGTGATGAGCGTCAAGGGTCACGCTGGTGCCAACAGCATCAACATCAGCAGCCTCAACGCTGGCATCTACTTCGTCAGCGCAGGCAACGAAATGCAGAAGTTCGTCGTGAAGTGATTCACCACCAACAGAAAGAGAAAAGGAGGCTTTCGGGCCTCTTTTTTTGCGGAAACATCCTTAACTAAAACTATAAAAAAATGAAGAAGCTATTTACTTTCGCAATAGCCTTGGCAGTAGCCTCAGTAGGTTTTGCCCAGGTGCAAAAGGTGTCGTCGACCGACGTCACAAGAACCGTCGCCCAACAGCAAGTGCTCACGGGCGAAGAAACCTTTGCAAATGTTGGCAACCTGCCCAACATGACCCGCAGCGACGCGGAGTTGGACTACACCTACTACGACTGGCAGACCAACACCGCAGCCCGCAACCTCACCATGAACTTCCCCGACGGCTGCGTGGGCTTTGCCTACACCATCGCAACGGAAGAAGGCATGGGTGACCGTGGCACCAACATCGCCATCTACAACCCCACCACCGACGAGTGGGCCACCTCAGGAGGCAAGATCGAAGACCGCAAGACGGGCTTTGGCTGCGCTGCCCGCTACGGCGAGAACGGCATTGTCGTCGTTTCGCGCGATGCCGTCACCCTGAAGTGCGGCGTCTACATCATCGAAGACAAGGACAACCTGCCTTCGGGC
>FLNV01000310.1_pt1 | contig 10486 bp, 5 predicted proteins | sample 1140351 | NCBI WGS metagenome assembly FLNV01 (sample SAMEA3878207, study PRJEB12797) | bioreactor metagenome | biome: Moose rumen | place: Sweden | collected 2011-10 | reverse complement strand
GGCCACGACCACCACCTCGTCGTCCTGGTAGAAGAAGGCAGGGCGGATGCCGTGAGGGTCCCTGACCGCAAACATCTCCCCGCTCCCCGTCAGTCCGCACATGACGTAGCCGCCGTCGAAAGAGGGCATGGTGGTCCTTAGCACATTCTCCATCCTCACATGGCCGTCGATATAGCGGGTGATGTCCTCATGCTCCAGTCCCAGCCCCTTGGCTATGGCATAAAGCCGCTCCACCTCTCGGTCGAGCCGGTGTCCCATCAGCTCGAGGGTGATATAGGAGTCGGCGTAGATACGGGGCGACTGTCCCTGACGTGTGAGCAGACGGAACACCTCGTCGATGTTGGTCATGTTGAAATTCCCGCATAGGCAGAGGTTTTTTGCCCTCCAGTTGTTCCGTCTGAGGAAAGGGTGTACGAAGGTGAGTCCGCTTTTGCCTGTGGTGGAATAGCGGAGGTGCCCCATCAGGAGTTGTCCGCAGAAAGACTCGTCCACCTCCTTGAAAATCTCCGTGATGGCATTGGCCCCCGCCGCTTTCCGTCGGAACATATATTCCGTACCTGCCGGCGCGTCGAGGTTGACGCATGCCATCCCCGCCCCTTCCTGACCGCGGTTATGCTGTTTCTCCATCATGAGATAGAGCTTGTTGAGTCCATAGCGCCACGTGCCGTATTTTTGCCTGTAGTGGTCAATCGGTTTCAGCAGGCGTATCATCGCCACACCACATTCATGTTTCAGTTGGTCGGTCATTGATATTTATTTTAAATGAGGAATTGAACTTTCCCACCCATTAAAATCTTCTGTATCTTTTTAAAATCAAGAATTAAGGAATTATTGTCTGATTGAACTTGATAAATAAGAAGGGAAAACTTGAGTGAGGAATTATTGAAGAAGAGATGTTCAAGATATACAGGCCTTGACGAAGTCCATGAACAGCGGATGCGGATGGAGCACCGTGGAAGAATATTCAGGATGGAACTGGGAGCCGACATACCAGGGATGGGACGGAATCTCGACAATCTCCACGAGGTCGGCCTGCGGGTTGACGCCCACGCATTCCATCCCGTTATCCTCGAACTGCCTCAGGTATGCGTTGTTGAACTCATAACGGTGGCGGTGACGTTCGCGTATCAGTTCCACTTCCCCGTACGCCTTCCATGCGCGGCTTCCTTTCCTCACCTCGCAGCCATACGCGCCCAAGCGCATGGTTCCTCCCATCTGCGTGATGCTTTTCTGCTCCTCCATCATGTCGATGACGTTATGAGGGGTGTCCGGTTCCATCTCGCTGCTGTTGGCGTCGGCATACCCCAGTACATTACGTGCGAACTCCACCACCATCATCTGCATGCCGAGGCATATACCAAAGGTGGGAATGCCGTGCGTCCGCGTGTATTCCGCCGCGATGATTTTCCCCTCGATTCCCCGCTGTCCGAACCCCGGGCAGATGACGACCCCCGCCATCCCCTTCAGTTGCTCCGCCACATTCTCGCGAGTGATATGCTCGCTGTTGACGAACGTGGTCTTCACCTTGCGGTCATGGTAAGTTCCCGCATGTGCCAGGCTCTCGAGTATGCTCTTATAGGCGTCCTGCAGGTCGTATTTCCCCACCAGCGCAATGCTCAGCACTTCCGTAGCCTGCTTCCGTCGCTCGAGAAAATCCCTCCAAGGTCCGAGCTCGGGCGGCGGTCCCGGCTCCACTCCCATCTTTCTGAGGATGATGTCGTCGAGTCCCTGACGCAGCATATTCACCGGCACCTCATATATTGAAGGCAAGTCCTGGCTCTGAATCACCGCCTTCATGTCCACATTGCAGAAGTGGGCCACCTTCGCCCTGAGCTCGTCGCTGAGCTCATGCTCAGTCCTCAGGACGAGCACCTCAGGCTGGATACCCAGTCCCTGCAGCTGCTTCACGCTGGTCTGAGTGGGTTTCGTCTTCAGTTCCCCAGCTGCTGCGAGGTAAGGAACGTAGGTCAGATGCACGTTCAGCGCGTTTTTCGGTCCCAGCTCCCATCGAAGCTGTCGTATCGCCTCCAGGAAGGGCTGGCTCTCGATATCGCCGATGGTGCCTCCGATCTCCGTGATGACGAAGTCGAAATGCCGTTTCGTGGCGTTGAGCAGAATCCGCCGCTTGATCTCGTCGGTGATGTGGGGCACCACCTGTATGGTCTTCCCGAGGTATTCCCCTTTCCGCTCTTTCTCGATGACGCTGAGATAAATTTTCCCCGTCGTCACGCTGTTGTCGCGCGTGGTCTCGATGCCGGTGAACCGCTCATAATGGCCGAGATCGAGGTCCGTCTCCTGTCCGTCCGCCGTGACGTAGCACTCCCCATGCTCGTATGGGTTGAGAGTCCCCGGGTCGATGTTGATGTAAGGGTCGAATTTCTGAATGGTGATGTCGTAGCCTCTCGCCTGCAGCAGTTTTCCCAGTGAGGCGGAAATAATGCCCTTACCCAGCGACGACGCCACCCCTCCCGTGATAAAGATGTACCTTGTCTCCATAATTTTCAAATTGTCACAAAATTTATGCAAAGTTAATACATTTTGTCAGAATATCAAAACAAATAATAACATTTTGTATAAAATATATCAAAATTTTAAAAAAATCGCATCATCTTCCACAAAAGAAATACATTGCTTTGCATCAGAAGTAGGACATTATTTTTCATGTCCACAGAAAGCAAGCTGTACAAAATATATCGCCATTATTTGGAATTTAAGATTAAATTTCATAACTTTGCGACAAAAGTCGGTAGGAAAATGTGTGTGATCAAAGAAAAAGTCGGTAGGAAAATGTGCAGAAATTATAAAAAAGTCGGTAGGAAAATGTGAATTAGCACTATAACACAAGCAGTTTTAAAAAATCAATATATATGTATCGACGCAAGATAGAAGAAATATTCCATTCGTGGATTAACGATGCCTCCCACAAACCTCTTGTTGTGAAAGGCGTACGGCAGTGTGGAAAAACCAGCAGCGTACTGGACTTTGCAACAAAACACTTCAAAAATGTGGTTTATCTGGATTTTCGAATGCATCCAGACTACAAAAGATTCTTCATGCCAAATCTGGATGTGGACTCCATCATCATGCGTATCACGGCTTCCTTGCCCAATGCTCAGATAAGTCCAGGAAACACTTGCTTTATTTTTGATGAAATCCAGGACTGCCCCCAGGCCAGAAGTTCTCTGAAATATTTTCATCTCGATGGCAGATACGAAGTCATTTGCACTGGTTCGCTGCTTGGCGTTCATGGTTATAAATCTCCAAATAATGATGACGACGAAAGCTGGTCCGTGCCGGTAGGTTTTGAGGACATTGTGGAAATGTATCCTATGTGTTTTGAGGAATGGCTGTGGGCCAACGGTATCGGTGAAAACCACGTGGACTATCTGAGAAACTGCCTGTCGGGAGAAATACCTGTTGACGAGGCCATTCACAGCCGATTCAGAGAGTTGTTGCATCAATATGCGATAGTCGGAGGAATGCCCGAAGTTGTGACAACTTTCCTCACGACAAAGCAAATTGGGAAAACCCTGTCTGTCCAGCGTCGTATTATTGATGATTACAAGACTGACATGATTAAGTACGCATCAGCTTCCGACAAGTCCAGAATTCGGGAGTGTTTTGAGTCAATCCCTAATCAACTGGCACGTGAATACAAGAAATTCACCTATTCGGTGGTTCGTCCCGGGGCAAGAGGCAGGGACTACGAGGGGAGTCTCCAATGGATTGAGGATGCAGGGATCATCCACCGGTGCTATAACACTACGATAACAGAGCTGCCTCTCGATGGAAACAGAATAAGGAATGAGTTCAAGGTATATATGGCTGACATCGGCCTCCTGGTATCCATGTTGGAAGACGGAACACAAGCAAGCATTCTGGAAGGCAATCTGCTGACCTACAAAGGAGCTATATTCGAGAATCTGGTAGCAGACATATTTGGCAAGATGGGCCGCAAGCTCTATTATTACCACAAAGATGGTGGTGTGGAGCTTGACTTTCTCATTCGCTACAAGGGAGAATGCACCCCCGTGGAATGCAAGGCACGAACCAGAAACTCAAAGTCTTTACAGACAGTGCTGTCGCACCCAGAGAAATACCATGTCAACCAGGCTCTAAAACTGGGAGACTACAACGTGGGCAGAGACGGGCAGAAACTGACACTTCCCATGTATATGGCCTTTCTGCTCACCGGCTTGTAGAAAAAAAACAAAAAGGGGACCTACCATCTCTGGCAAATCCCCTTCATTAAAAAACCTGGAAAAACTAAGGCCGCAGCTTCAAGCCCAAAACCAGGTATGCTTTCTGACTGCACGGATTGGCAGCCACCTGCGCGAACAGCGGTATAGAGAAGGAATCCGTGATCTTGATGTCCTTCGTGGCCGTGAGCGACACGTTCGTCACCGCAAACCCGTCGACACGCTCATAAAAGCTGGTGGCATAAGGCACGGCTCCAAGTGTTGCTGTCCAGTCCACGGATGCGAGCTTGAAGGGCGCCGACAGCTCGAAATAGCTGCTGTAGGCCCGTTTTCCGCTCTTGGTCACCCCGTCGTTGCCGGCGAAGTTGGTGTACCACTGCAGTGCCAATGGGCCGAAGTCGTAGCCGATGTTCGCCTCAAAGAGATGGTTCGTCCCGTGTGCGTCGTACTTGAAATAGCGTCCCCTCGGATCAAGCCCCGTGTTGAACCAGTAGTCCGTCACTCCCACATTGAATCCGCCGGCAGAATAAGCGAGTGTGATGTCGAGTTCCTTGGTATCTTCCGGATCTGTCAGTCCCACGCTCCCCCATGCAGAGAGAGTCAGCCCCTTGTATCCGATTCCAAGCGTTGGCTGCAGTGAGGGGTCGCCCAGATCCTGTCCTCTCCAAACATACTGGCTGACGATGTCCGCCTCTACGGTAGTCTCAATTTTGTTGCCCTGAGCCTCGGCAGTCATTGCTCCACCGAGCAAGAGGACTGCGAGACACAATCTTTTTACCTTCTTCATCATAATATTACATTTTTAAAATACAACAATAAAAATTATAAAAACAGTTCATTGGATATAGGTTTTAGTTAATCAAACTATCCATTCTTTATTTGAAAAAGGCACGCCGGCATCAGGCTTTTGCGCCGTTATCCGGCATGCCCCTCACACAAACTAATCACAAAAACTAATTCTTCCCAACAGATAATTCATACTTAAGATCCGGTTGTGTGTCATATTTCGGACAAGCACAGGGCAAGTCCCTGGAGAAAAAGTCTCCTGTGGCTGGTCAGTTGTAGCAGCTCTCGCCATGCTCATAGATATCAAGGCCTTCCTCCTCCACACGTGCCTCCACACGCAACCCATGCAGTTTCTTGATTCCGTAGAAGAGCAGGAATCCGCAGGCGGCCGCCCAGAGGTCGATGACGAGAATTCCGAAACACTGAGCTCCGAAGAACCCCCATCCGTGTCCGTAGAAGAGTCCGTTGGAAGTAGAGAGGAGCCCTGTCATGACAGTTCCGAGTATGCCGCACACCCCATGTACGGATGAGGCACCTACCGGGTCGTCGATATGCAGCTTGTGGTCGATGAACTCGATGGCATACACCAGTACGACTCCGCAGACGAGTCCGATGATGACCGCTCCGAAAGGTGAGACGAGGTCACATCCCGCCGTGATGCCGACCAGACCTGCCAGCACACCGTTGAGGGTGAGTGAGAGCGACGGTTTCCCGTATTTCTTCCAAGTGAGGAAGAGGGTGGCCACACCTCCCGCCACCGCAGCCAGGTTCGTGGTGAGCAACACATGAGAGATGGCCGTACGGTTCACTTCCCCTGAGGCGGCGAGCTGGCTGCCGGGGTTGAATCCGAACCATCCGAGCCAGAGGATGAACACACCGAGCGAAGCCAGTGTGAGGTTATGTCCGGGAATCGCCCGGCTCTCCCCTTTCTTCGTGTATTTACCGATCCTCGGCCCCAGTGCCATGGCCCCGATGAGAGCGAGCACGCCGCCCACGGAGTGTACGATGGCAGACCCTGCGAAGTCATGGAAAACGTCGCCGAAGAGTGAGGTCATGAAGCTTCCGTCCGTCGCGTCGCAGAGCCATCCCCCTCCCCAGGTCCAGTGTCCTTCCACCGGATAGATGATAAGTGAAATGAAAGCACTGTAAACGAGATACATAGAGAATTTTGTGCGTTCAGCCATGGCACCGCTGACGATAGTGGCAGAGGTAGCACAGAACACGGTCTCAAACATAAGGAATCCTTCAACGGGCAGTTCCCCTTTATAGAAGCTGAGGTCTCCCCAGTTAGGAGCGCCGATGAATCCGGCCCCGTCGCTTCCGAACATAAATCCGAATCCCACGAAGAAGAAAAGCAAAGATCCGAACATGAAGTCCACGAAGTTCTTCATGAGGATGTTCGCGGTGTTTTTACCCCGGGTGAATCCCGCCTCACAGAGAGCGAATCCCGGTTGCATCCAGAAGACCAGCATAGCCGCCAGTAACATCCATACAGTATCGAGTGATATACCAATTTCGTTCATAATCCTGATTTGTTTTAGCTCCAAGCATTTGTTGCTTCCTGCCCCGTCATCCTGAAATAAGTTTCCAGGAATGTCAAGGACCCTGTATGAGGTGTTCCCATGAGTCAATGCTCAGAGCACAGATTTAACAATTTAAAAACAATCTTATAAAATAAAGAGAAAGAAACATTTTGAGTATGCACCTGTTATTTCTTGTCACGTAGCACTGTGTCACCGTTTTCACCGGTTCTGATGGAATAGGTATCGATCACATCACTGACGAAAATACGTCCGTCACCGATTTCTCCGGTGTGTGCGATTTTGAGGATGACGTTGATGGTAGGCTGCAGAATAACGTCCCTGCACACGATGGTGATGGCAACCCTCTCGATGACATCGGTGGAGTACTGTACCCCACGGTAGATTCTCTCCTGCCGGCTTTGTCCGATTCCGTGAACGTCGTGATACTCGAACCAGTCAATGTCCGACTGGAGCAACGCCTCTTTCACTTCTCCGAACTTCGTTTTCCGGATGATGGCTTCAATCTTTTTCATACCTTAATACATTTAATCAAAAATTAATAATTCCCCACGTGTTGGTTACTATCTGAAACGTTTCGGGTGCAAAGTTACGACATTTTGCCATTAATTTCGTAATTATTCCGTCAATTTGATTTTAAAATTTGATGTAATGTTTCAAATTGAAAGCAAAATTAAAAATAATCATCATTTTGAAAGCAAATCAGGTAAAAATCTTTCAAAATGAAAGTTTGATTTAAGAAAATTAATAAAAAAGTCACAATTTTCTTTGTTATTAAAACAATTTGTATTAACTTTGCATCGTTTTTAAGTCAAAAAGTAAGAATCAAGCTAAAAATTCAGTCAAATTGTCAGAATACGGCTTAGGAGAATTATTCAAACTAGCATCAAATCATCATAATATTATAGAACAATGTCAAGAGAAAACATTCAAGCATCACATCCAGGGCTGTACCAGGAGTCGTACGAGCATGACGCCTGCGGCGTAGGCATGATCGTGAACATCCACGGCAACAAGAGCCACGAGCTGGTGGACAACGCACTTCGTGTGCTGGAGAACATGAGACACCGAGGCGCCGAAGTCGGCAAGGACGGCGACGGTGCCGGCATCATGATCCAGATACCCCATGAGTTCATCCTTCTTCAGGGAATTCCCGTTCCCGAGAAAGGGAAATACGGAACCGGACTGGTGTTCCTTCCCAAGGAAGAGAAGGTTCAGCAGGAGATTTTGAGCGTGATGATCGAGGAGATAGAGCGTGAGGGACTGCAGCTGATGCACCTTCGCAACGTCCCGACGAACCCCGACTGCCTGGGCGAGGCCGCCTTGGGCACTGAGCCCAGCATCAAACAGGTGTTCATCACCGGTGTGAGCGACGACAAGCTCGGCACGTTTGCCCAGACATTATATATAATCAGGAAGAAGATAGAGCACAGGGTAAGTCATCCCGACTTCTATATCTGCTCCTTGAGCAATACGAACATCATCTACAAAGGGATGTTGTCGTCGATGCAAGTGCGGCAGTACTTCCCTGACCTCACGAACCCCTACCTGACCAGCGGCCTGGCCCTGGTCCACTCCCGTTTCAGCACGAACACATTTCCGAGGTGGAGTCTGGCCCAGCCATTCCGTCTGCTGTGCCACAACGGCGAGATCAACACCATCCGCGGGAACCGCGGATGGATGCAGGCCCGCGAGAGCGTCCTCTCGAGCAAGGTCCTGGGCGACGTACGTCAGATTTCCCCGATCGTGCAGCCCGGCATGAGCGACTCCGCCAGTCTTGACAACGTGCTGGAGTTCTTCGTGATGTCCGGCCTGTCGCTCCCTCATGCCATGGCGGTGCTCGTGCCTGAGTCGTTCAACGACAAGAACCCCATCAGCGAGGACCTGAAAGCCTTCTATGAGTACCACTCCATCCTGATGGAGCCATGGGACGGCCCCGCAGCACTGCTCTTCAGCGACGGACGTTTCGCCGGCGGCATGCTCGACCGCAACGGCCTTCGTCCCGCCCGCTACACCATCACGAAGAACGACACGATGATCGTGGCCAGCGAGGTAGGCGTGATGGACTTCGACCCTACGGAGATTGCGCAGAAAGGGCGTCTCCAGCCTGGCAAGATCCTGCTGATTGACACACAGGAAGGCAAGATTTACTATGACGGCGAGATCAAGCAGGAGCTGGCAGCCGAGCATCCTTACCGTGAGTGGCTTTCCACGAACCGCATACAGCTGGAGAAGCTGAAGTCAGGCCGTCACGTGGAGAACGGCATGGCGGACCTGCTTCAGAAAGAAGTACTGTTCGGCTACGGAGAGGAAGACATCTCCTCCACGATCGTGCCGATGGCGGTGAACGGGCAGGAGCCCACCGCCTCGATGGGAAACGACACCCCCCTGGCCGTGCTGAGCACGAAGCCCCAGACATTCTTCAACTATTTCCGTCAGCAGTTCGCACAGGTGACGAACCCCGCCATCGACTCCATCCGCGAGGAGCTGGTGATGAGTCTGACCGAATATATAGGCCGTGTGGGCAGCGGCATCCTGACCCCCGACGAGACGAACTGCAAGATGGTGCGTCTGCCCCACCCCATCCTGAACAACACGCAGCTGGACATCCTTTGCAACATCCGCTACAAAGGGTTCAACACCATCAAGCTGCCGATGCTGTTCGACGGAACGAGGAATGGCGACGGCCTGCGCGACGCCCTCGACCAGCTGTGCAAAGACGCGGAGCGTAGCGTGGACGAAGGCTACAACTACATCATCCTGTCCGACCGCAACGTGGATGCCACACATGTGGCCATCCCCAGCCTGCTGGCCGTCAGCGCCGTCCATCACTACCTGATTTCCGTAGGCAAGCGCGTGCAGACCGCCCTCATCGTGGAGTCCGGAGAGATACGCGAGACGATGCACGCCGCACTGCTGCTGGGATACGGAGCCTCCGCCCTCTGTCCCTACATGACCTTCGCCATCCTCGACGACCTGGTGAAGCGTCATCAGATTCAGGAAGAATATGCCACCGCGGAGAACAACTATATCAAGGCCGTGAAGAAAGGCCTGTTCAAAATCATGGCGAAGATGGGCATCTCGACCATCCGCAGCTACCGCGGCGCGAAGATTTTCGAGAGTATCGGTCTGAGCGAGAGCCTGCTGAAGACCTATTTCGGCACGCAGGTGAGCACCATCGGCGGTATCGGCTTGGACAAGATAGCCGCCGACGCCAACGCCTTCCACAAAGCCGCTTATCAGCAAGCCGCCCGCACCTTCCTCCCGAACCAGGGGCAGTTCCACTGGCGCAGGGACGGCATCCAGCATGCGTGGAACCCCGAGACCATCGCCACGCTACAGCTCGCCACCCGCACCGGCAGCTATGAGAAGTTCAAGGCCTTCACACAGCTGGTCGACCACAAGGCCGCCCCGATATTCATCCGTGATTTCCTCGGCTGGAAAAAGAACCCCATACCCATGGACGAGGTTGAGCCCATAGAGTCCATCATGCGGCACTTCGTGGCCGGTGCCATGTCGTTCGGCGCATTGAGCAAGGAGGCCCACGAGGCCATCTGCCTGGCCATGAACAAGATTGGCGGACGGTCGAACACCGGCGAAGGCGGTGAGGACTCCGCCCGTTTCCACTCCGAGGTGGACGGTATCAGCCTGAACAGCAAGACCAAGCAAGTGGCCAGCGGACGGTTCGGCGTGACTACGGAGTATCTCGTGAATGCCGAGGAGATCCAAATCAAGGTGGCACAGGGCGCGAAGCCCGGTGAAGGCGGTCAGCTGCCCGGCTTCAAGGTGAACGAAGTGATAGCGAAGACACGACACAGCATCCCCGGCATCTCGCTCATCTCTCCCCCTCCCCATCACGACATCTACAGCATCGAGGACCTGGCACAGCTCATCTTCGACCTGAAGAACGTGAACCCCCATGCCGCCGTGTCCGTGAAGCTCGTGGCTGAGAGCGGCGTG